>Ga0134128_10000611_pt1 | contig 48963 bp, 35 predicted proteins | sample KB31754_FD_96462 | JGI IMG/M metagenome (GOLD analysis project Ga0134128, IMG submission 96462) | Terrestrial soil microbial communities with excess Nitrogen fertilizer from Kellogg Biological Station, Michigan, USA - KB3-175-4 | ecosystem: Environmental > Terrestrial > Soil > Unclassified ... | reverse complement strand
GGCATGACGTGCGAGACGGTCGTCGGCACTGTTGTAATACGTGATCACGGTTTGTACTTTGGTATCACCGATGTATTGCAGCTGCTCATAGTAGGGGCAGTCCGTATAGGTATCCCAGGCATTGAGCCGGGCCGTGCGCCAGCCGATCCCGAGGATCTTTTTGAGCTCCGCATCATCCGTGGTAAACTGCGCGGGTTGTCCAAAAGGGTAGCCGGTAAACGTCCCATAAAGATCGTCGATGACGAGCGGTTCGTCTTTGGTTTGGACCAGCAGCTGGATATACCGGTAGGTGCGGAAATACAGTGTGGTATAGGACTGACCGGTCGTTCCATCCGAGATCAGGCTATCCTCGCGGCCCACAAAGAACTTTCCTTCGATGTCATTCCGGTTGCCCTTGCGCAATCCGTATTTTGTCTGTTCGGCATATAACGATTCCGCATACCGGATGGAGATGCCGGCATTGTGGCCCTTGCTGAAAACGAGGGTCAGATAGGCATTGGTGAGAAAGGTCTGGTCGAGCAGCAGCGTCACCGTTGTATTGGCGGGAATGGTGAGCGCCGTTTTCTGTTCGGGGAAACCGCCTGGAACGGTGATACCGGCAGCCCTGCGACAACGCGGTATCCGCTGATAGGTCATCTCCCGGGGCGGAAGCTTCGAAGGGATGAGCATCCAGCCAAATCCATCCGAATGACCATCGGGCTGACCGCCAAAGAGACTCGCGGCGGAAGGCCATGCGCTGTCGTCGAGCGTAGCGGATGCCCAGCCGTTGACTGTTTTGTTCCGGTCGACAAACTCGCCGCAGCTGGCGGCAAATAACGCGTTCAAAGGTTCATAGGCGTTATCCCGGATACATTTCCAGCTATTGTCGGTATTGAGGAGCTCCTCCGCGGGTGAATCGCCTTGCAAAATAAAAGCCGTCCGGAAGCTGATCTGACCTTCCGGTCGATGGTCGGCTTCATTCCAAACCAGCGCCGCGACGAGGTTCTTTCCCGGTTTTAGAAAAGGGGCGAGGTCCACCGTCTCATAATTCCAATGATAAAGATCGCCGCGGGTAGGCCCCAGCGACACGAGCGCTCCATTCACATATAATTTATAGCGGTTGTCGGCCGACACGTGTACCACGAATTTCGCAGGCTGGGCCGGCAGCTCGAGATGTTTGCGAAAATAGTAGACGCCATAGCCACGGCCGTCTTCGCCCGGCAGCGCGATCCAATTGGCATGCCACGTTACGGGCGATGGTTCGGCAGTTATAGCGCCGGCCTTTGCGATCGGGCCGGAAAGGAAAAGCAGGCAGGCAAGGCAGCAAGCAATAAAGGATCTCATCCAACGAAGATATTCAAATAATCAGCTGGACTGTCTTGTACTGTCCTGTGCTAAAAGACTTTAGCTGTCATCGGCTGCCCGCGTGGGCTTCACGAAGGCCGCACTACGGGAACGGGCACGCGGGCCATTTTCGTGTTTCATTGGACCAGCACCTCGTCGGCGAAAAGCCAGGACGTCGACCCCTTGAACAAATAACCCTCGGGTATCGGCCCAAAGGCCTTGGCTACCACGCGGACGTAACGCGCGTTCCGGCCCACGGGGATACGGACCTTATGCAGATAAGGCTCGCCGCGAATGTTCCCTGCATCATTCGGGCGTTCTGCCGCAGGTTCGAAATGCCGCCCATCCGTGCTGGTAAAAACGGCAACGGACGGAGGGAGGAATATGCCGCTATTGGGATCACAAAGAAAGCTGGCCGTTACCGATCTAACGTGCAGGGTTGTTTGCAGGTCGATCGTGGCATTCAGATCGGTGCCGCTGAAGCCAAGCCATTTACCGTCCTTGAACCAGGTGGTTCCCATGATGCCATCCGTGAGGGTGCCGTTGCCCGCGGCGGCATAATGCGCGTCATACGGAATAGCCAGCTCCACGGGTTTACCAAGGGCGAGATTCACCGGAACAAAGTTCTGCGAGGCGGCGAGCTGCTGCTGTCCGGCAAACACACCGGCATAGACGGTGGCGGCTTTTTTCAGCGTGAACGGCTGCCGGTATTCCGGGCTCGACGCGTCGGGTGCTTTATCGAGGGCGTACCGCAGCTTCCCTCCGTCGATGGCGCTGGTGATGGCCACGGTTGCCACGCGTCCGCCGTCGATGGTATAGTGGATCACGGGGTCGGGCGACACCTGTAACAGATCGAGCCAGGCGGTGCCGGGCGTGATCACATCGAAGGAGAGGATGGCCGTGGTCGAAGAGACCGGCGCGGTGAAGGTAAACGCATATTTCGCCCAGCTATCGGTGAGCGTATAAGAGTGGGTCTGACTCATGGCGTCGAGGGCAAGCCGGAATACCGGCATCTTGTCCTGCTTTTTTGCCCGGGCCCAAACGGATACCGTATAGCTATTGCCTTTGTTCACGACGAGCGGCACCAGCCGGATCTTGTCCCCGCCGCTGTCCACGGGTGTGATCAGCCGCAGACTGAATAGCCCCTCGATATGCTGCCGCGGATCGGCAAAAAAGGTGGCGCCGGGATCGGCCTTCTCCCGGCTGGTATGTGTGGTATTGGAACCGATGGGCAGCCCGGGGCTCACGATGGTTTCGAAACCGGGATTCAGCGTCAGGTTACCCGGTTCGATCAGCGAGGTGTCGGCAGTTTTGGCGGCGTCCCGGATCAGGTACACACGGGTGCCGTACCCGTCGATCATATCGTGAAGTTGGCCGTTCTGGAGGCGGACACTCCGGTTTTCGAACCAGCATTCCGCCTGCCCGCTGAGCGCCGTGTCCAATGAAAGTTCCATCGATTTCGGCCGGTTCTCGTTGTTGGCGGCCAGCACGAGCAGGTTGTTCTTATAGCGGAAAACGCGCGCCAGGATGGTTGGATCATCGGCGTGGATCGCAGGCGCCTCATCGGCAGACAACAAAAAGGATGTCATCTGCGCGGTTTCGACGGCCAGATCGCTGCAAGCCGACCAGGCGGACACGGATTGCGGGTTGATATTGCCTGCGGCATGCACATAGTATTGGATGCCTTTGACACCGCTGATCAGCCCCATATAGGTCATCAGCCGGATCTCCTGCGCAGTAGGCTCTCTTGCCCACATCTCCTGGCCGCCGAAGGCCTGCGGAACGAGCCAAACGGATTTCTCATACCGATACGCCTGGTTATAGACGGCCAGGTCATGCATGACCTTATCCGCAGGGCCCGGGATGGGATAGGGATCGGTCATGGCAATATCCATCGTATGACGATAATCCACTGCCTTCGAAGGCATCATGAACACCACGGAGATCGGATGATAGGGGTCCAGCGCATGGATCGTCTGATAAGCTGCTTCGAGGATCGCCGGGGGCCGTCCTTGTCCATCCGGTTCGTCGTTGATATACCACGACAACAGCGCCGGATGGTCGCGAAAGGCGATGACCTCTTCTTTGAGTAAGGCCAGCTTATCCGCGTCGGACATCGCGAGACCGCGGGCACCGTTATGACCACTGCCGATGAGCGAATTCACGGCGTATTGCACCCGGATGCCCAGCTGGGCACAGCGATCCATATACGCTTTTCGTTCGGCACGCGTAGCCGGCAGATTGCTCTGGTAAGGCCCGATCTCGTTGAACCCATGCACTACCTCGCGTTCCGGCAGATCGCCCACGGGCGTACAATAAAAGCCAAAAGGGTAGAACGGCAACCCGTCCGCGATCAACCCGCCCGTGAGCTCATCGATCTGCACGGCATTGACTTTAGGCGGCAGCTTGTCGAGCGCGACGCTTCCCTCCTGCCCCGCGTGACCGCCCTGAAGAATGCGATAAGCGAATACGGTCGTACCCATGGGCAGATCGGACACGGCCGCCTCCAGCCGGTGTCCCACCGCGTGGCCGGCACTTGCCACCACCCGGCCATCGCGCAAAAGCTGCAGCTGAAAACCTGCGGGCGAAGCACTGTCCGGGATGATGCCGATGACGCTGGCGCTGTCACCGGGCAGATAGTAATTATAGCGGCTAAAGACACGGACGGTCTGCGCGTGCAGGGGGAGACCTGCGGTGAGCAGCAGCGCGATCAATGGGTAGATAATTCGGTGCGGCACATTGGAAATTTGCCGTTAAGATACGGAACTTCGTCGGTGCGTCGCCCTCGCTTCGGCGGATCATTCACTCTGCAAACTATCAACGGGATTCACGACAGCGGCCCTGATCGGCCCGGGGCCGATCGGCCGAAGGCCAGAAATTAGATCGCGGCTGGCAGTTCGCAGCGGATCATTCACTCTGCAAACTATCAGCGGGATTCACGACAGCGGCGCGAACCGCCTGCCAGCCAATCGCCAGAAAAGCGATCCCGATGGCGATCGCGCCTGCAACACCAAAGATCCACCAGGCGATGGCCTGCCGGTAGGCAAAACCCTGCAGCCATTTTTGCATGGCCCAAAGACCCAGGGGGACGGCGATGAGGATCGAGATGCCGATGAGTTTGAGAAAATCCAGCGAGAGCAGCCGGACGATCGTCACCACGCTCGCACCGAGTATTTTCCGGATGCCGATCTCCCGGGCACGTTGCCCCGCAGCATAGGTCGCAAGGCCGAATAGACCCAGGCAGGCGATGAGGATAGCCAGCGTACTAAAGGCAACAAAAAGGACACCCATGCGCTGTTCACTCCGGTACAACGCGTCGAAATCCTGTTCCATAAAGGAGTAGGCAAAGGGCTGTGCGGGCGACAGCTCCTTCCAGGTGTGTTCTATCCGTGCCATAAGGGCGGGAATATCGGCCTTCCCGTCCAGCCGGATGCTTAGCGAGCGATTGTCGTTTCCCGATAGAAAGACCATCGGTGCCACGTTTTCGCGGAGCGATTTGAAATTGAAATCCTTCATGACGCCGATGATGCGAAACTTTTTCATGACCTTGCCCAAATCGTCCTGCGGTTCATACAGGCTGGCGTCGATCGGATCGGCCAGGCCCATGAGCCGGGCCGCCGCCTGGTTGATGATCACTTTGTTCGAGTCCGTAGGCTGAAGCGCAGAGAAATTACGCCCCTGCACCAGCCCGATATGCAGCGTGGGGATATAGTCCGCATCGACGTTCCAGACTTGCATTTTCACCGCGGCTGCCGGGTCCAGTTCGGCGATCCTGGAGAGTGGAATGATATTGTCCATTCCCGACGTGGGAAGATAGCCGGTAAGCGTAGCATCGGTGACGCCGGGCAGCTGTTTGATCTCCTTTTTTAACGTTGCGGCCCTATCGCCTAGCAGGGCCACGTTGTCGACAACGAGGACATGATCGCGGTTATACCCGAGGTCTTTGTGATGGATATAGTCGAGCTGTCGGTGGATCGCCAGGGTTCCGATGATCAGGAATACCGACACAGTGAACTGACCGGTCACGAGGATATTGCGCAGACCGGCGTCTTTGAATCCTTTTGCCAATTGACCTTTGAGCACCGCGACCGGTCGAAAGGCCGAAAGATAAAAGGCGGGATAGATTCCCGCCAGAAAGCCGACGACCAGCGAAAGCAACAGCAGTGCCGATACCAGACCACTAATGGAGGGTATCGTCGTCCCGAGGGTCTTTCCCGACAGCTCATTGAAAACCGGCAGTAGCAGCCACGCCAGCACCATGCCGAGAACCGTACTGGCAAAGCTTACCAGGGTCGACTCCGCAAGGAATTGGCAGATCAAATAATTCCGCGACGATCCCAGGACCTTCCGGACACCCACTTCTTTTGCCCGGCGGGCCGATCGCGCGGTGGAGAGGTTCATAAAATTCACACAGGCGATCACCAGCACGAAAAGGGCCATCAGCGAAAAGATGTAGACATAGGTGATATTTCCATTGGCGCCAAGCTCGGCGAGTTTGTCCGATCGGAGATGGATAGCCGTCAATGGTGTCAGCGAAAACGCCATCTTGTTTCCCGCCTGCTCAAAAGCGGCAAAGGACAAATGCAGTATGCCTTCCAGCTGCGGCCCGGCATGTTTTTGCAAAAAGCCTGGAAGCTTCGCCGCCAGCTGCGCTGCAGGGACGCCTTCGTACAGCAGGACATACGTGTTGAAGGCCGGCACCAGCCAGGCGTCCTCCCGGCTTTCCTCCAGCGTAGACATAGAAAGAAAGAAGTCGGCATTAAAATGGGATTGTTGAGGAATGTCCCGGATCACGCCGGTGACCTTGAACGGCAGGGTATCATTGAAAACCAGGGTTCTTCCCAATACGTCTACGCTTTTGAAATATTTGCGTGCGGTGGTCTCGGTGATGACCACAGAATGCGGTGCCGCCAATGCCGTATAAGGATCGCCGAAAAGCATGGGCAGTGTAAACACCCTGAAGAGGGTGGAATCGGCATACAAGATCTTGTTCTCCTGGAGATGTTGATCCCCTTTGGTGACCCGGAAGCCCCCGCGCTGTGCGAGTCTCACGGTTGCTTCCACCTCGGGAATATCCTTTTTTAGCGCGGCGGCGACGGGTGCGGGCACAGTTGCATATGATTTCTCGTTACCCCCGAATTTGATCTCGTTGTCGACGCGGTAGATGCGGTCGGTATGCCAATTATACCGGTCGTAACTCCATTCGTCCTGTACATAGGCGACGATGAGCAGGCAGGTGGCGATCCCTACGGCCAGCCCTAATACGTTCAAGGCAGTAAATCGTTTGTTCTTTAACAGACCGCGAAGGGCCGTCTTAAAAAAAATCTGTAGCATGTTCAAGGTTTTTGTTTTGCATTTCCTTGAACCATGAGATTATAAAGCGTAAGAAATCTGGCCTATTCGCGGCGGATCATTCACTCCGTAAACTGTCAACCGGATTCGCCAAAGCGGCCCGAATCGCTTGAAAGCTTACCGTGAGGATGGACAGCAGCATAGCCGTTGCGCCGGCCAGCGCAAAGATCCACCAATGGATGACGACACGGTAGGCGTAGTTCTGCAGCCAGCCATGCATGATCCATCCCGCCAGCGGGAAGGCCGCCAGGCAGGCAAGCCCGATAAGCTTCAGAAAATCCTTTGACAACAAAGCAGCGAGCCCCGTAACCGTTGCGCCCAAAACCTTTCGGATGCCGATCTCTTTGATCCGGCGTTCGGCCCTATAGGCGGCAAGACTGAACAAACCGAGACAGGAGATCAGGATGGCCAACCCGGCAAAGATACCGGAGATCTGGCTCATCTGCACCTCTTCGGCAAATAAACTGTTGAACTGATCATCCACGAATTTGTACTGGAAGGGATAGGCCGGGTTACCCTTTTGGATCACCGCTTGAAGCGCGGCCAGCGTCTGCTCGGAATTATGTTGCTCGCGGATACGGACGTAGATGAGGTTGCACCAATCGTTTTGCGGTAGCTCACTATAAAAGATCACGGGACCGGGAGTACCGTTGATGTCGCCGTAGACATAATCGTCGACGACGCCCACGATCCGCATATTTTTATAAAGTCCTTCCGGCATTTCCCGTGGCGATCGGATCATCCCGCCTACCACACCTTTTTTGTCGATGAGATCGGCGAAGGTCTGGTTGACGATCACATCCAGGCTATCGGCCGCGGTCCCCAGGAAATTCCTGCCGGCGGCCAAATGCATCCCCGTAGTCGCCAGAAAATCCGCGCTGACATCCCGAAAGGTGATATCCGGCTTCAGATCGGCCGCCTTACCAGGCCAGTCGAAACGGTCGTCCGTGTTCCCGCCATAAAGCGCGGCATGATCCGCGAACGCCACATGCGATACCAATCCCGTTCGTAACAGCCCGTCGCGTATGGCCGGGAACTGCCGGGAGATATCGTGCTGCATATCGATCTCCAGCAAATTATCTTTATCGAAACCGAGATTCCGCGTTTTGACATGCTGGATCTGCAGGTAGATGACAATGGTGCTGATGATGAAGACCACGGAGACCGAAAATTGCAGCACGACGAGGCTCTGACGGATCATCGCGGCGCCGCCGGTCTTGATCTTCAGGCCCTTTAGTACCAGCACAGGATCAAAGGAAGTGAGATACAGCGAAGGATAGCTTCCCGCGAGCAGACCGCAGATCACGGCGATCAGCGCCAGCACCAGCAGATGTGCCGGGTTGTTCAGTTCCAGTGTCAGCTGTCTGTCCATAAGTGCATTGAACGCCGGCAGCATGAGCGCCATCAGCGCCACGGCCAGCAAGGTGGCCAGTGCGGAAAGCACCATGGCTTCGCCGATGAATTGCCGGATCAGTCGTCCACGGCCCGATCCCAGGACCTTGCGAACGCCGATCTCTTTGGCACGTTTCTCGCTGCGCGCCGTTGCGAGGTTCATAAAGTTGATACAGGCGATGATCAGGATGATCCATGCAATAAGCGTCAACGTCCTTACCTGCCGGATACGGCCGCTGCCTGTTTCTTTCCAATTGGAAAATTCCTGATAAAGATGCCAGCGCCGCATGGGATACAAAAAGGCCCAACCGGGCTGATGTCCCCCTTTCTCCGCGATATACGTCTTCAACTGGTTGCCGATGGCACCCAGGTCAGCGGAAGGGGTCAGCTTCACATAGGTAAGCGGGCCATAGCCATCGCCCCACCCCGCCTGGTAATGGCCATATCTGGCCCGTTGCCTTGCAAGCTGCGATTCGTAAGGCGCAAGCCAGTCGAACTGCAGGGTAGAATTCTCCGGCATGTCTTTCACAACCCCGGAAACCACATAGTCCTGATCGTTATCCAGCCGCACCGTCCTGCCGATGGCGTTCGCCCCGGCGCCAAAAAAACGCGCGGCCGTAGTTTCCGTGAGGACGATCGAATACAGCTGTGGAAAAGGATGGTGGGCATTCCCCTGTGCAAAGGGGATGGTGAAGATGTCGAACACCTCCGGATCGGCGTACCTGCCTGTGGCATACAACGGTTTGTTGCCCACGGTAAACAGTAAGCGCACGCCTTCGTCCGAGACCCGGGCCGCAGCCACGACTCCGGGGATATCCGTCTTCATCGCCGCCGCCATCCGCCGGGGTGTCGAGCCCATGGTAAAATTGCTGCCGCCGCTGCTGGTATTCACCTGCACCGAATAGATGCGGTCGATGTCCTTATTCGCGTGGTCGAAGCTCAGCTCGTTGCCGACCCATAGGAAGATCAGTCCGGCGCAGGTGATGCCGATCGCCAGGCCGGCGATGTTCAAAAAGCCATAGGTCTTGTTGCGTAGCAACCGGGTGGTAACCGTTCTGAGCAGACGCATGCGGGGAAGGTTTAGCGGATCTGCACGCATAACTATGCCAAAATTTCAACAGATTCGTTGTCAGTACCTTGGGCAAAAATCGTCGCCGCAAAAATGTCCTGAATTGTTACACCCTGCCGGACGGTCGAAACTTTTATCGATGACCACCGGGCTTTTTTTGCGTAAGCCGTTCCAGCACGCCGATCTTCCGGTAGCATAGGACGAGCGGGATCAGGCCGATGACGCCAAACGAGCAATCGATCAATCGCCAATACATCGGGATACCGCGGATCGCACCCGCGATAAAGGCCTGGGGAAAGACTGCTAAACAGGCCAGCATGGCAAACTCGATCACCCATTTGTTACGCACCGGGTCGCGCAGTACGCCGATGAAGGCAGTGGCACCGCTGAGCGCTAGCGCGATCATAAAAAAGATCACCCAGCGGCGGATCAAGGTTCGGAGTTGACGCGTTTCCATGATTTAAAAGTGCTTTTAAATACAAAGTTGGTAAGCCTGGGGCATAGTTCCAAGGAAAATCCTGGCATCCGAAGATCGATCAGTAGACCGATCAGGCCTTATTCACTTCGCAAAATATATACGGGATTGGTGACAGCGGTTTGGGCATGCATAAAATTAATGGAAATGTCTACACAATTCCCGTTGTGGTCTACACCTTGTTCGGCATGCGCCAAAGGATTGTACTTTTAATCCGCGCATGAAAGTCCTTTTCAAGTCAAAATACATCACGGTCTCACTGCATGTCCTCATCTGGGGGATGATCATGCTGACGCCTTTCTTTATCGCCAATGCCCACAATAAGGTCAACAACCTGCCCATCGGATATTTTATCATGGGGGATGTGGTAAATATCGCCATTTTCTATAGCAATGCCTTCTGGCTCTGGCCACGGTTCCTCAACAAGCAACGGTATAAACGATATATACTCGGGGCAATTGCGTTGATCGAAGCCGGATTCGAGCTCAAGCTTTTGCTTCAGTGGCTCTTTTTCTCCGATATCCCCAAGGAATATGCCAGCTTCAAATTCCTGCTGATGCCATCGATAGGTATCTTCGTCATCAGCTGTCTTTACCGCATCATCCTGGACCGGGTCCGGTTCGAACGGCAACAAAAAGAACGCCAGGCGGCCCAGCTCGCCACCGAGCTACGGTTCCTCCGTTCGCAGATCAGCCCGCATTTTTTATTCAACGTGCTCACCAACCTGGTGTCGCTGGCGCGTAAACGCTCCGACCAGCTCGAGCCTTCGCTGATCATGCTCTCGGAGCTCATGCGGTATATGCTGTACGATACGCAGGGTAAAAAGGTGACGCTGGGGACCGAGATCGACTATCTCCATAGCTATATCGAACTGCAAAAGCTTCGCTTCGGCAACGATATCGCGATCAGCAGCAGCATCGGGGTGAGCGACAGCGACCGCAGTCTTACCATCGAGCCGATGCTCCTGATCCCCTTTGTGGAAAACGCCTTCAAACACGGGGTGGGCCATTCCGGCGAACCCAGGATCGATATCCGGCTTTCAGTGGACCGGCAATGGATGCGTTTCGAGGTGGAGAACACGGTCTTCGATCCTGCCGACCCCGACGGCAAGGAAGAACACAGCGGTCTCGGCCTCAACAATGTCGTTACCCGGCTGAAGCTGCTCTACCCGGATCATCATACCCTCACGATCCGGAATGAAGATCATCTGTTCCACATTACCTTAACTTTGCAATTGATATGATGCGCTGTATGGTCATCGACGACGAATCGCTGGTACGCGAGCTGCTGGAAGACAACATCCGGCAGATCCCCTTTCTGCAATGGGTGAAGAGCTGCAAAAATGCGCTGGAGGCCACCGAAGCCCTGCAGACCACCCCGGTGGACCTGCTGTTCCTCGATATCCAGATGCCGCGGGTCAATGGGCTCCAGTTCCTGCAGGCGCTCACCGACCCACCCCTGGTGATCCTTGTCACGGCCTATGAACAATACGCGCTGGAAGGTTTCAATCTGCATGTAGCCGATTATCTGCTGAAACCCTTTCCCTTCGAACGCTTCCTGCGGGCCTGCAACCGGGCACACGAGTTGTTCCGGCTGCAACAGCAGGCGGGCACAGCGGCGCCATCGGCACTGCCCGCCGATTTTTTTGTCAACGTGGAATATGCCCTGGTGAAGATCGTCGTGGACGACATCCTGTATATCGAAGGGGTAAAAGACTATATCAAGATCTATCTGCAGTCCTCGGCCCGGCCCGTGCTCACGCGGATGACGCTAAAAGCCATGGAAGAACGGCTGCCGCCGCCGGCCTTTATCCGGATACACAAGTCCTTCCTGGTGGCGGTGGGCAAGATCACGACGATCAAACGCGACCTGGTGTGTATCGGCGATAAAGAGATACCCGTAAGCGGGTCCTACAAGGCCAACCTCAACCAGATACTGAAATAAACGGATTGATCAAGGCGGAGATACGTTTGTACAGCTCCCCGAATTCGAAGGGCTTGGTCATGTAATCGTTCATCCCGACCTCCAGACAACGCAGCTGTTCGTCCACGAGCGCGGTGGCCGTCATCGCCACGATGGGCACGGACAATTGCAGCTCCTGGCGGATATAACGTGTCGCGGCATAGCCATCCATCACGGGCATCTGGAGGTCCATGACCACGAGGTCATAGGTCTCCCCCGTCCGCAGATAGCCCACCGCTTCTTCCCCATTGCCGGCGATCGTCACGTGTCCCCCGGCCTTTGTCAGCACGTGATCCATCAGCTGCTGGTTGACCTCGTTGTCTTCGACCACCAGGAAACGACGGCCGGAGAGTGCCGTGCCATCATTCGGCACAGCCGCCACCGGGGCATCTTTGTCCGCCTGCTTGTTATAGCCATAGGTCAGCCTGAACGTGAAGACGGACCCCTCGTTCTCGCGGCTTTCGACCGTGATCTCGCCGCCCTGCAGCTGCAAAAGCTGCTGACAGATCGCCAGCCCCAGCCCCGTGCCGCCATAGCGGCGCGAGATGTCCAACCCTGCCTGCGAGAAATGATCGAAGATATGGGGAAGGCTTTCCGCGGAAATGCCAATGCCCGAATCGGCTATGGAGAAAAGCAGGATCACATGCGCCGAGGTACGCTCCTGCGCTTTGACCTGTACTTTTATCCATCCCTCATGGGTAAATTTGATCGCATTGCCGATGAGGTTGACGAGGACCTGGTTCAGCCGGTAAGGATCACCCTTGAGTGTATCCGGGATCTCTTCGTCGATGTCGACCAGCATGTGCAATCCTTTTTTGGCGATCCGGTGTGCGAAGATGGCCCGTGCATTCTCCACGACATCCTTTACGCGAAATTCGATCTTTTCGATGGCCAGTTTTCCGGCTTTGATCTTCGAGAAATCGAGTACGTCGTTTACGACGACGAGGAGATTGTTCACCGACCGTTTGATGATCCGCGCAAACTCCTTTTGCTGATCGGTGAGTGGCGTTTCGAGCAGGAGGTCCGTCATACCCTGGATGCCATTCATCGGCGTGCGGATCTCATGGCTCATATTGGCGAGGAACAGCTCCTGCATGCTTTTGGCGCTTTGCGCTTCGCGGGTGGCGGCGATCAGCTGATGCTGGTATTGGACCCTTTCCGTAATATCCGTGGCGATGCCGCCGATGCCTATGAGCTTACCATTTGCATCCAGCAACGGAAATTTGATCGATAGCAAATAGACGTCGCCCGCGGACGTAGGGATGACCTCTTCGATCTCCAGCGATCTGCCGGTGCGAACCACCTGCTCATCGAGCACGCGATAATGCTCCGCTGCATCCGGTGAAGAGAAATTGACGTCGTTATGGCCTATGACCGCGTGTTCCTGCACCTCCAGCACCTCGCGAAATCTCCGGTTGACCATGACATAGCGGCCAAGGAGATCTTTGATATAGATCAGCGAAGTAGAATTTTCCAGGATCGATTCCAGCCAGGTCTGGCTTTCCTTTAGCTTTCGCTCCGCCTGTTTCCGCAGCACGATGTCCGCGTTGAGCCGGAGAAGAATCACGCTGATAAACAAAAAGACCAGCACGCTGCAGGCGATCAGCAGCCAGGTGCTCTGCGAGTCGCCGTTCCTGCCAAGGTCACGGCGGCGGATCAGCAGGTCTCTTTCACGCTGCATCAGGTCCGCCAGGTTGGATCGGATCGACGGCAGGGAGCCGGTATCTGTCCGCAGGCTGCCGAGCGTTATAGCCAGCTGTCCCACGAGCATATGCTGCCCGGGATTGTCTTTCGTAAGGGTGTCGATATGCCGAAGCTCCTGTGTGATCGATCGAAAAAAAGCCGGGCTCATGGCCGGACGAGACATAGAGTCCCAGGCGTCCAGATAGGTTTCGATATTGTCCAGATGCTGGATGATCACATGCGAATGATAGATCCAGTGGTTCGTGGTCTCCGTATTCTTTTTGTTGAAATAGAGCAGCCAGCCAATAAAACAAAGGGAAAAAAAAGAGGAGAATAGCAGCCAGGCTATTTTGCGTTGTAATGCAATCTTTGCATTAAAAACAATTCTCATATTTCGAGCGGAGGTTGGGTATTAAGGGTCGATCGACCTATAAACGCCAAATTCCTTTGAAGATTGCATAGGGGTATATATTTAGCAAGGACCGGCGCAGGCGCGCCGGTCCTTGTTTTTAGAATGAGTAGCGAGCCCCAAACTGGACGGAATAGTAGCTGGCCGTCTTTTGCAGGGTGCCGGCATTCGTATTTACGCTATAGGTAAACGAATGCGAGGCCTGGTCGAATCCGGTGACATTGTAAGGGTTGGTATTGATGACCTGGCTATAGCCGCCCCAGCTGTAATGCAGCAGGTTGAGCACGTTGAAGATGTCGGCCCGGAAGGTCAGCTTATGCGTCCCGCGCAGCTTGAGGTCGTAGGCAGCCGAGAGGTTCCATTGTGTACGCCACGGCATCAGTCCACCGTTATAGGGGGCAAATTTGCCGAAATTGTCCATGAGGAATTTCCGGTATTGCGGACTCGTCTTGCCCAGCAGGGTCTGCATCCCCGTTTTGATATTAGCCGGCGTGGCAGGATCGGCCGGATCATAGATATAGGCCAGGTCGGTTCCGTCGTTCGCTTCGCCGATGACATCCTTATTGACATAGGCGGAATAGCGGGCATTTTGATACGCCTGGAACGAAGAGCTGATGCTAAAGCCATAGAAAGTGGGGCTCAGGAAAAGCGCGACGATCTTATTGGGCTGGTCCCCGTCGCTATGCCAGTTCTTGCCATAAGCGGAATAGTTCCCGTACGAGGAACCCACGGCGAAATTGGCATTGCGCGGGTCGCCATTGTCATAGGGCGGTGTGCCGGTGGCCTTGCCTTTGGCATAGCTCACGGAGAAGCTTCCGTCGCGGCCGAGCTGCACCGCCGCTTCGATCATCGCGCCAAAGTATTTGGAAGCCCATTTCGCGTTGGTGAAATACCGGACCTGGTTGAAATCGGGCGCGGTCCGGGAATTGGCAAGGATCGGCAGATAGCTGGTACCGCTGCTGTTGTTGAGGGTGCTGGCAGGCACATAGATCTCGCGGCCTTCGCCCGTCACGAAATAAGGCGTCCGGCGGAGGTTGAGATCATAGAGATAGAAATTGTCCCAGGTGTTGTCGAAGTAAACGTTGGCGCCTACCCGGAACCAGTTGTTGAAATAATGATAATAGCTGGCGCTGGTTTTGAAGGTCAGCGGGTTTTTAAGATGTTTATCCAGCATCAGCACCGTAGCCGGCTGCGACGTAGTGAGCGTGTTGTAATAGGCTACGCCCGGCACCGCGTTGAAATCCTTTTGATAAAGCGCCCATTGCGCCTGGGGGATGTTGGAGCGGATATCAACCTGCCGGAAATCGACGCCGTTGTCGATGTGTGCAAAGGTCAGGGCCTGGGTGGTAAGCTCGGACGCGAATAAGCCGGCGCCCACCTTCACGATATCGCGGCCATCGCCGTGTACGTCCCAGATGAGATTGACGCGCGGCTGAACATTTTTGGCGTCGAAGGGAACCACATGGGTATTCACGCCCAGCTCCTGCTGCAGCAGCGGGTTGTACGTGGGCGCACTGCCCACGATCTGGCCATCCCAACGCAGCCCGACGGTGAGGTTCAGGTTAGAGCGGAGGTTGGTCTCCATCTGTGCGAAAACACCGAGCTCTATCAGCGGGATGCTGACCATGGGGTTCGTGCCGTTGAGCGGGATCTTTCGGTTGAACCGGTACGGGAGATTCTGTGCCAGGGAGTCGATGCTGTTGTAATAGAACTGTCCCTGCTGATCGTGCGAAAGCCTGTCCGTTATGTGATTGATGTTATTGTCGGTGCCAAAAACGAAGTTCAGATTCCCTACTTTATACTGCAGGTTATCGATGATCTGAACGACGTCGGAGGCGTCGCGCTCCGGAACCCAGTTCTGGTCGCCGAAGTCTACCGTAATATTCCCGGTGCTGCCGTCGGCAAAGGTCGAGTTGACGTTCACAAACCCTTCCGGTACATGGTTGTTCAGAAAGGTCAGGAATTTGCGGTACGTGCTGAAGTTGAGCTTCAGATCATTGGTCAGGTGCGTGTTGAACTCCGTCCGCAGCCCCAGCATCACGGCGTTGTCGATCTCGATGCCGGTGTACTCTGTGCTGAGCAGGCCGTTGCCCTTGAGCTTGTTGGGATCGACGAAATGCAGATAGTTGTATTTCAGCGTGAGCAGGTTCTTTTTATTGATGTTCCAGTCGAACTTCCCGAAGGCGTTCTGCGTCCGTTGGTTGATGCTGATGGTGCCGAATTGCGGGCTGGCCGGGAAACCGAAGGTGGGGCCTTCGAGGATATTCACGATCTTTTGCAGATTGGCTTCCGTGATACCCAGGTTCTTTTCCGCCTGCGCCTGCGTAGGTCCCGCAAAGGTGAAGTCGTAGGCCCTGAAGGGGATGCGGTTATTGTACTGGTCATAGGCCACCAGGAAATGTAACTTGTCTTTGATGATCGGACCGCTGAACAAGCCACCAAACTGTTCGGTCTTGTAATTATTGGTGAGATGGTGGTCGTTTACATCGCGGTTGGCCGCCAATGAACTTGCACCATAGTAGCCCCAGGCCGCGCCGGAGAATTTGTTCGTGCCCGATTTGGTGATGGCTTTCACGACCCCGCCGCTGCCGCGGCCATTGGTCACGTCATAAGAATTCGTGGACACCTCGAATTCGCGGATCGTTTCCGAAGAGATGGAGAAAGCGGCGTCCGAGATACCGCCGAAATCGGCGCGGCGATTGCTGACCCAATCCAACATATAGCCTGTGCCGCCGGCCTTGGCCCCTGCGAGGGAGGCGCCGTTGGCGAGCGGGGAAAGCGCCATAAGATCGGTGTAGTTACGCGAGACCAGCGGGATCTTTTGGATCGCACGGCCGGATACCGCGGTGCCCGTACCCAAACGGTCCACACTGTTGTTGAAGCTGTTCGACACCACCGTGACTTCGGTTAGGGTCCTGGCCGTTTTGCTTAGCGTGATCTTGTGCAGGACCAGCCGGTCGCCGAGGTTGAGGACGTTGTTCTTCAGGACGGTGGTCTGTGCGCCGACGGCCGTGATCGTAATGTCATAGAGGCCTACGGGCAGATCGCGAAATTCAAAATAGCCTTTCTTGTCGGAGACTCCATTCGTAGCAAAACCGGTGGAGATATTGTGGAGATCGATGGTAGCCCCGTCAAAGGCTTTTCCATTTTCATCATAAATGAATCCACTTATTGCGGATCCGCTGGACTGGGCGAACAGGCTAACGCAGAAGCATAGGCCCAGGAAGGTCAGAATAACGTTTTTCATGTAGTTAGTTTGCAGTGGCAAAACTATCGTTTTGACAAAACGCAATAGTCGTTCTTCGCGGAACTTAATAGTATCGTAAAGAAAAGGTCACACAAAAAAAACAAAGCGGAGCAGGGGTATCTATTCGGATTCTCTCAGGAGCCCCGGCAGATCGAGGCGGTGGGTATACATCGTGAGCTTGCCTTCGGCATCCAGCGGCCATTGATCACGGGGGCGATCCCAGTAGAGCTCTACGCCATTGCGGTCCGGGTCATCGAGATAGATCGCTTCGGATACGCCGTGATCCGAAGCACCGGTGAGGGGATAGCTGACGTCGAGCAGGCGGCGTACCGCAACTGCCAGATCCTTTCGGGTGGGATAAAGGATGGCGGTATGGAACAAACCCGGTGCCGATTCAGGTGCAGGCGGCTGTCCCTTGCTGTACCACACATTGAGCCCGATGTGATGATGATACCCGCCGGCCGAGATAAAAGCGGCCTCCTGGCCATAACGGATCATCAGCTCGAACCCCAGCAAACCACAATAGAAGGTGAGGGAACGTTCCAGATCGCTGACTTTGAGATGGACATGCCCGATACGGGTCTGGGCGGGTATGACATATGCATTCATACCCAAAGGTAATGAATCTAATTTCTGACCTTCGGTCGGACGGCCTCCGGCCGTCATAGCCGAAATCTCACCCCCAAACTCACCGGCAGCGCCACGAGGTGATAGGTCATAGCCGTAGCCGGGTTGTTGAAATACTGGCCGCTGACGTTCAAGGCCAGTCCGAACTTACAGGTAAAGAAATAGGCCACGCTCATGCCGCCGCCCGCGGTAATCCCACCCTTGGTGCCGGGTTTGACGGCGAGGGTATTCCCGCTATTGACGATCTTTCCACCGGATACAAAGCTATAACCCGCCGAGAGTGAGAAATTGGCCTGCCATCCTTTGGGGCCGCCGATGGTAAACCGGCCAAAGAGTTGTACGGGGATCACGGGTTTGGCGGGATATACCGCATTATAGGTGTTGGGAGCGGAACCCGGATAGGCGATGTCGTCCTGGTAGGACAAGGTCATATAGGCGGCCGAGACGCCTAACTGGAACCAATGGTTGAAGATATGTGAGATGTCGAGCTCCGCGTAGGGTTGGGCTCCATTAGTCCGGCTATGCTGTGTGGTATTGTCGAACCGCGGGATAGAGTTGAAGGAACCGCCGCCGTTCGCATCGATCTCCCATTTATTATGGCACTCGTCCTTATTCTTTCCGCCCGCCCGGATATAGGTCGTGTCACTCTGTTTATATTCGAGCTTGTTATCCGCCGTGTCAAAGTTTAGCGGGACATGCAGCTCCAGCGTCGTATCCTTGCAAAGCACCCAGCGGTCGGCAAAAGCTGGCGAATAAATTCTTCCGGGACGGCCGGCCCTATCCCTGAGCGTCGCCGTCGTATCGAGGCTGCGCATCAACCGGTAGGTGGTATCGAACTTTTTCTTCCCCGGCGTTATGACCCCCTGATAGAAGGTGATCACGAGATGGAGCTTCCGATCATGCGCGCTATCCGTTCGCACGGTATCGGTGGTCACCCTGACACCGATCTCTTTGCAACAGCCCGGGCCGCCGGCGGCAGGGTCGTTGGCGAAAAAGGCGTTGCCACAGGTATGGAGGATATAAAAATAACAACCTTCGGGTCCCGTGATCCGCCAGGCCGCAACCCCGTCGTCGCCTTCACCCGCAGGATTCAGCCTTACATAGATATAGCCGTTTTTCTTATTGAAGAAGCCGAGGTTACCTATCGTTCCGGGGTTGATGAAGAGGTTCTCTACATCGGCGACATCGAGGTCCTTATAACCGTTCGTAAAGCCGATGTCTTTCAGCAACAGGTTGAACACGTTGAATTCCGTCTTGAATTTCTTCCGATTAGCCGGGTTGCGTACGGCTTTCATAAAAAGGGTGCGGCTGGTCACGCCGCTATCTTTTTGCAAAAAAGGGAACTGGGGGTGATTGCCGAGTTTCTCGGTAAAGTTACGGGGAGATAGCTGCTGATCGAATTTAAATACCGGGGAGGAGCGTTTACAGATAGTTTGAGACCACGCCCCGACAGACATTAACAAAAATGAACAAAGGAATACGGCCGATGGGAAACGCATTAGTATTCAGGGTTTAAGGGATAAGCTGCAGGCCTATAAACGAATAAAAAACGGGTTTCTTATAGGGCATGAAAAAATAATATATTTCAACTTACGTTTAAACGAAAACCCTACTTAAAATCAATCTTTATGAAAGCCACGAACCTGTATCGATTTTTGTTTGCCTCTACCCTTTGCGGATTTTTATTTACGGCTTGTAAGAAGAGCAGTAGTCCCTCGAGTACCACTTCCCAAACCCAACTTCAAGCGCAGGCCGATGATGAGGCCCGGGTCTCTACTGAAACCGATGCGGCCTTCAACGATGTGAACACCGTCATGGAGAATCAGGCGTCGGTCACCGGCAGCAGCCAGGGCCGCAGCGTACGTTATGGTGTGGAAGTAGAAGGCGGCAACCAGGATACGGTCAAAGGTTCCCTGATCTGCAATGCTACCGTCACCCTGGACACGATCGATAATCCCCATACGATAACGATCACGTATAATGGTAAAACATCGGACAGCCTGCGTTCGCGCACCGGTAGCATCGTCATCTCCTGGGCGGCCGGCAGCCGTTGGATCACCGCAAACGATCAGATCACCGTTCAATTCCAGAACCTGGCTATCAAGCGGCTCCTCGACAACAAGAGCATTACCTTCAACGGTACGCATACCTATACCAACGTCAGCGGCGGCAGTCTTCTGAGCCTGACCTCGAATGCTGCGACGCCGATCCAGCATACCATCACCAGCTCCAATATGTCGATCACGTTCGATGACGGTTCTCAGCGGACCTGGAGCTTCGCCCGGGAACGGACCTTCTCCTATAACAATGGGCTTGTGATCAGCGAAAGTGGCAACCATACGAACGACACCCTGACCAATATCTCCGAATGGGGCACGAACCGCTTCGGCAACCCCTTCACGGCGCAAATAAGGACGCCCCTCACCGTCAAGGCGAGCTGCGGGTGGCAGGTCACTTCCGGTATCTATGTCCTGACCAACAATAGCGGCGTGCTGACCCTGACCTTTGGCCTCAATGTGGATGGCACCCCTGCTACGGGTTGTGCCCTCGACGATCTCTATTATCTCCAGCTTAACTGGGCCGGTTCGGGGGGCAACACTTACAGTATTTTGCTACCTTATTAACAAAATAGCAACTCTATCCACGAACGGCCCTTACGGGCCGTTCGTCATTTTATCCCTATTTTTACCCCATGAATTGGAAGGTCATCAGCTATCTTACCCTCATCGCGGTCGTATCGGGCGTGTTCTTCTCCTGTTATAAGACCAAGAACTTCAGCACCAACCTTACGGCGCAGATCGATTCGGCGATCATCACTCAAAGTTATGACCAGGCCCGGGTCACGGCGATCCTCGACGAGGTCTTCAACGACGTGAATACGGCGCTGAGCAACCAGTACGCCGTCACCGGCGCCGGACTGTTGCCGGATACTTCGCTTTGTAATGCGACGATCTTGCTGGATACTGCCACCTCTCCGAATTCTATCGCGATAAGATATATCGGCCCTTCATGTGATAACTCCCGTAACCTGAACGGCAATGTCACGATCTATTTCAATCCAGGTACAAGCTGGAGCACCTCGGGCGATACCATCGGTGTCAACATCAACATGCTCACCGTTCAGGGGGTGACCGATACAAATAAGATCCGGCTAAATGGCACCTTTTATGTTGTCAATGCCTCCGGCGGCAATCTTTCCACGCTCACTACGGGCACAAGCCCTGTGGTTCACGAGATCTTTTCGAATTATTTCGGCGTGCTGTTCAACAGCGCCGACACCGCCACCTGGCAGGTCGCGCGTAAACGTACCTATACCAACAATGGCAGCGGCATCGTGATCACCACCACAGGTATAGACTCGGTCGGCGGGATCGCCAATGTATCGGAATGGGGCGGTACCCGCTACGCCAATAGCTTTATCACGGCTATCGATACACCCCTCGTCGCTACGGCAGCCTGTGGCTACCAGATCGGCTCGGGGCAGGTCCAGCTGACTAACCCAACCGGCGCAACGACCCTGACCTACGGGCTGAATGCCTCCGGTAGCGCCGCCACCGGCTGTCCCGCCTCCGGCAGCTATTATTACTTTAAGTTCAGCTGGACCGGTTCGGACGCCAATCCTTATAGCAACGTGCGTCCCTACCCTTTCTGGTGACGGCTATTCCGATTGCAGGCTCTTGACGGGACTCATCAGGGCCGCCCTCACCGCCTGAAAGCTCACGGTGAGCAGCGCGATCGTCACAGCCAGCAAACCCGCCAATCCGAACATCCACCAGCGAAGCGGAACCTGATAGGCGAAACCCTGCAGCCATTTGCTCGCCGCCCACCAGCCGATAGGCGTGGCGATCACGAGCGAGATCAGCACCAGCCTCAGAAAATCCCGCGACAACAATCCTACGATCCCCGGCACTCCGGCGCCCAATACTTTGCGGATGCCGATCTCTTTGATCCGCTGCTCGGCGCTGAATGCCGCTAAGCCGAAAAGGCCCAGACAGGAGATCAGGATCGCCATCCCCGTAAAGGAACTGATGATCCGGCTCAGGATCAGCTCGGTCTCATATTGCTTCCCCACTTCCTGGTCCAGGAATGTATAGTCGAAGGGCACGCCTGAAAAGTCCCTCCGCCAGAGCTGCGCGATCTTGTCCAGCAACCGTTGATAGTCGGTGGTGCTCACGGCGACAGTGATGTTCGGCAGATCCCCGCCACTCGGATTGTAGACCAGCATAAAGGGATTCACCGCTTCATGAAGCGAGGTGTAATTGAAGTCCTTCATGACCCCGACGATCTCGACGACAACCTGCGGATCGGGCGGGTATTCCCAATAGAGCATCGTCCCGGCCGCCGTTTCCGGTTTGATGCCCAGCCTGCGTGCCAGCGTCTCATTGATCAATACCCTGCCGTGCCGCACACCGCCGGCTGTCACGAACGCCGAATCGCCAGTTTGAAAATCCCGACCGCTCAACAGCCGGATGCCATTCGTCCTGACAAAATATTGATCCGAAGCCGCGTTCTTCACATCGATCGCCGTCGCCATATTACCCCCCGCCAGATGCACGCCGTGATCCCTTTTGACCTCCTGCCCGAGATAATTCTGTGCCTGGCTCACCGCCTTCACCTCGGCCAGTTGCCGGAGATCGCTCATGAAACCCGGGATCTTATTATAGTCATCGTTGGTATAGATCGAAAAGATCAAGCGCTGGTCCTTATCGAATCCCAGGTCCTTGCTGTCGATATACTTCAGCTGGCTTTGGATGACGATGATCCCCGAGATCAGCACGATCGACAACACGAACTGGAAGATCACCAGTCCCCGGCGAATGCTGCTCGCGGAAACCTGGTTGCTGAAATTCCCTTTGATGACCTTAATGGCCTGAAAGGCGCTGAGATAAAATGCCGGGTAGCTGCCCGCCAGCAGTCCCGTCACCAGCGTGATGCCCGCGAGCATCAACCACAGCCGGTAATCGGCCAGTGAATGCAGCTGGATATCGGCCTGCGTGATGCCATTGAGATAGGGAAGCAGCAGGGTCAGCAAAGGAAAGGCGACCAGGATGCTGAGTAACGACAACAAAAAGGATTCTGCCAGGAATTGCCGGATCAATTGCCCCCGGCCGGCGCCGATGACCTTGCGTACCCCTACTTCCCTGGCCCTGTTACAAGCCCGGGCCGTCGAAAGATTCATGAAATTGATGCAGGCGATCACCTGGATCAGCCCCGCGATCAGCAGCAGCAGATACAAAAAGGAGGCGCTCACCGTCCTGCTATTCTCCGACTCATAGCCGGACGTCGAATGAATGGTGGTCACCGGTTGTAAATGCAACTGCTTTTGCATGCCGATCGTCTTTAGCTGATCCGCTCCATACTTGTTGAGAAAAGCGGGCAATTTGGCCTCGAGTGCTGCGGCGCTGGCACCCGGTGTTAGCCTTACATAGGAGTAGGTGAAATTATTTCCCGCCCATATGGTATTTCGCAAGACATAGTCGCCGACCCCGCCGCTGCGCATGGTGAGAAGGACATTCGCGTCGATGTGCGTTTTGCCCAGGCTCTCATCTACTACACCGGTGACGGTAAGGTCCTGCTTGCCATAGGCATCCTCGATGGTAACCACCTTGCCTACCGGCTCTTCCTTTCCGAATAGCTTATCCGCGACGGTTTTCAGCAGCACCATGGTATTCGGTTTGTCCAATATCCCCAGCTGATTGCCGTCTGCAAAATGATAGGCGAACACGTCGAAAAAGGTGGAATCCACATAGTATAGATTATCCTCGTAGATACCCTTCTCCTTGTATTTCAGCAGATGCTTTGGCACGCCCAGGGTCGGCACCACCCGCGTGAACTGGACCACTTCCGGAAAATCGTGCTTTATAGCCGGCGCGATGGGCGGCGAAGCAGTGGCGTTGTGATGTTTGTCGCCGGTGAGAACGAGGTCGGTGGTGACCCGGTAGATATCCCGGGCATCCCGGTGATGCCGGTCGTAGCTGAACTGGTCCTGCACATACAGCACGATGTACAGACAGCATAACGTACCGAGCGCCAGCCCAAAGATGTTGATGAAACTAAAGGTCCGGTTCTTCAGCAGGAACCGGATTGCAGTCTTCCAGTAGTTTTTAAGCATTCGGCATGGTTTGCGGTTGCGCCACCAAACAAATGCCGGTTTCCAATGTTATACGGATCAACCGCTTACATAAGCAAAGCCGTTTGCTTTGTACGGTTTCGATACAGCTGTTGTTCACTTATGACAGTAGCCGCCAATGCGGCTTCGTCCGAAGGACAGAATTTAGATATTTTACTTACATTGCCGTTATGCAAACCGTTACCGCCGAATGGCTCCAGGCAACCGAGGTCTTCCGCGAGGTCCCATTAGACCAGCTGCAATGGATGATCGATAACAGCCAGCATCTGTCGATGCAGGCGGGGGATTATTTTTTCAAGAGTGGCGAACCGGTAAAAGGCACCTATGTCGTCGTCAGCGGCCGGATGCGCCTCTATATCCTGCACAACCGGGAGATGGAGGAGATCAGTGTGCTGGTGCCCGGTGATGTCAGCGGAGCGCTCCCCTTCTCGCGCGGTATCAAGGCCAGTGTAAACGCCAGCGTACTGGAAGACACGACCATTATGCTGCTGCCGGCGGACAAATTCCGCGAGATGATCAGCCGCTTTTATGAGCTCACGGCGGCACTTGTACATCAGATGACAAACCGGGTCCGGAATTATACCTCGCTCCAACAGCAAAGCGAAAAGATGATGGCCCTCGGCAAGCTGTCGGCGGGTCTCGCGCACGAGCTCAACAACCCCGCGGCGGCCATCGTCCGCGGCTCGGAATCGCTGGTCAAGCATCTGCAGCTGGAGCCCGAGCTCTTCAAAGACGTGATCAATGTCAAGATGGAAGCTGCGGACGTCGATAACATCACCGGAAAATTATTCGAGATCCTACAGCGTAAGGACAAGCCCAGGCTGACCCTGATGCAGAAAACGGAGATGGAGGACGACCTCCGCGACTTCCTCGACGGCAACAAGGTCGAGAACAGCGACGAGATCGCCGAGAACTTCATGGAATATGGCTTCACCTGTGACGATATGGAGCATTTCCGCGAACATATCCCGGCTCCTTACGTTTCATCCGTGCTCAACTGGATCAATACCAATCTGGTCACCGAACGGATGGTGCAGGATATCCAGGAGGCCTCGCAGCGTATCTTCAGGCTGATCCAGAGCGTCAAGAACTTTACGCATATGGATCAGGGTAAGGGCAAGGAGCTTATCGATATCCACACTGGTATCGAGAGCACCCTGACGATGATGCAATACAAGCTCAAAAAGGCCAATATAGAGGTGGTAGAAGAATACGATCCCAAGCTGCCCAGGGTCATGGCCCTCGTTGGCGAGCTCAACCAGGTGTGGACCAACCTCATCGACAACGCCGTGGACGCCATGGAACCCCAGGGCAAGGGAAAGCTCATCATCCGCACCGGGGAAGACCACCAGTTCGCCCGTATCTCGATCATCGACAACGGTCCCGGCATCCCGGAGGATATTAAAAGAAGCATCTTCGATCCTTTCTTTACGACGAAAGGGATCGGCAAGGGCACGGGGCTCGGACTCGACGTGGTGATGCGGATCGTCCAGGGTCAACATCATGGTTCGGTGAAAGTGAACTCCGTGCCCGGCAGGACCGAGTTCATCGTCTGTCTGCCGATCGCAGGATAGATTAAATCATTTAAATTGCAGCTTTCATCATGACACCACCCATCATATTTGTTATAGACGATGATCCGCAGGTATTGCGCGCCATCACCCGTGATCTGCGCACCCAATTCCGGCAGCACTATCGTATCCTGAGCACGACCTCCGTGAAAGAGGCCCTCGACAGCTTGCTCGATCTCAAGAATAAAGGCGAGACCATCGCCGTGTTCATTTCCGATCAGCGGATGCCGGAGATGGAAGGCGTAGAGTTCCTGCAAAAGGCCCGGGAATTCTTTCCCGACGCTAAACGGGTGCTGCTCACCGCCTATTCGGACACCGACGCCGCGATCAAGGCCATCAACAATGTTCAGCTGGATTATTACCTGATGAAGCCCTGGGATCCGCCCGAAGAGAAGCTCTATCCCGTGATCAATGATCTGCTCGACGACTGGCAGGCCAATTTCCGGCCGCCTTTCAAAGGCATCAAGGTGATCGGCTATCAGTTCTCGCCAAAATCGCATGAGATCAAGGAATTCCTGAGTGGCAACCTCGTGCCTTACCAGTGGCAGGACGTGGAGCTGAGCAAGGAGGCGCAGGAATTGCTGAAGCTCAACAATATCGCCACCAAGGATTTGCCCGCACTGTTCCTGGAGGACGGCAGCTGTTATTGCTCGCCGAGCATTCCGCAGGTGGCGGAGAAGATCGGGCTGAACCCCACGATCAAGAACACCGTTTACGACGTCGTGATCATCGGCGCCGGTCCGGCCGGTCTCGCCGCTTCGGTCTATGGCGCCTCCGAAGGCCTCAAAACGCTATTGGTCGAACGGCTCAGTCCGGGTGGTCAGGCGGGGACGAGCTCGCGCATCGAGAACTATCTGGGTTTTCCCAATGGGCTCAGCGGTTCGGACCTCACCCGCCGGGCAATCACCCAGGCCACGCGGCTGGGGGCGGAGGTGCTGCTGCCGCGAAGCGTCCGCGAGATCTGTCAGAAAGACGGCTATAAAAAAGTGATGCTCGACAATGGCGAGGAGATCAACACCCACGCCATCGTGATCACTACCGGTGTCGACTACCGGAAACTGGAGACCAAGGGTGTCCCCGATTTCACGGGTGCCGGCATCTATTATGGGGCTGCGATGACGGAGGCCGCGGCCTTCCGTGATTGCGAGGTCTTCGTGGTCGGTGGCGGGAATTCGGCGGGCCAGGCAGCCATGCATCTCTCGAAGTTTGCTGCCAATGTGAACATCGTGATCCGCCGGGAAGACCTCACGCCGACCATGTCGGCGTATCTAATCGACCAGATCGCCAAACGCGAGAATATCCACATCCTCGCCTGTAGCGAGATCCAGGCCGCTGCAGGCAATGGCCGGCTGGAAGAGCTAACTATCGGGAATTTAAAGACCGGCGAGACAACGACCCAAAAGGCCAATGCGCTGTTCATCTTTATCGGAGCCAAGCCTTTTACGGACTGGATCGGTCTGGACATCATCAAGGACGATAAAGGGTTCCTGGAGACGGGCCGCGATCTCAAATCGCATGAGCTGTTCAAAAAGATCTGGAAACAGGACCGCGATCCGTATCTGCTGGAGACCAGCTGTCCCGGCATCTTTGCGGCCGGCGATGTCCGGGCAGGGGCGATGAACCGCGTGGCTTCGGCGGTTGGCGAAGGATCGATGGCTATTAGTTTTGTACACAAATATTTGGCAGAAGTATAAACCACGCGGGTCCCGCGGCCCGCGCTAAAACGGATCAATATGGCGGATGAACAAATTTGCTCCCACATGCAGGCCATCAAGGAGCTCAAAGAACCCAAGGAATATGTCTGCGAGGAATGCGTCAAGATGGGTGCCCACTGGGTCCATCTGCGTACCTGCCAGACCTGCGGCGTCACGCTTTGCTGCGATGACTCCCGCTATAAGCACATGACCAAGCACTTCCACCGGACCGGCCATCCGGTGATCATCTCGGCCGAACCGGGCGAGAAATGGATGTGGTGCTACCCCGACAATTTGTTTGCCGAATATTCCTGAAAGGGTAGTAAATTCGCGCCCAAAGACGCTGGAAGCGTCTGAGTGACAGACACATGAAGATTCTCATTGAAAACGCGCGTATTGTCGACCGCAACTCCCCGCATCATGGAGCGATAAGGGATATCCTCATCGAAGACGGCCGGATCATTTCCATTGGTGACAAGCTGACCTCCGGTGTTCAGGCCGACAAAGTCCTTCGCCAGCCGGGTCTCCATGTTTCCCCGGGCTGGGTGGATGTCTTTGCCCATTTCGGTGACCCCGGCTATGAGTACAAGGAAACACTCGAAAGCGGTGCTGCCGCGGCTGCCGCCGGCGGCTATACCGATGTCTTTGTCCTGCCCAACACGAAACCGGTGGTGGACTCCAAATCGCAGGTGGAATACATCCGGCGCGCGGCGGCTGCCCTGCCCGTTCGTATCTGGCCGCTTGGCGGCGTTACCCGCGGACTCGAAGGAAAGGATCTGGCGGAGATGTACGATATGCGGAACAGCGGCGCCATTGCCTTTAGCGACGGCACGAATCCGGTACAATCCGCCGGGTTGCTCCTCAAAGGATTGCAATACGTCAAGGCATTCGATGGGGTTATCGTTCAGGTCCCGGACGACAAGACCGTAGGCGCCAGCGGGCTGATGAACGAAGGCATCATCTCCACCCGGCTGGGTCTTCCCGGCAAACCCATGATGGCCGAAGAGCTCATGGTCGCCCGGGATATCGAGCTGGTTCGCTATACCGGCTCAAAACTGCATATCACGGGCGTCAGCTCGCCCCGGTCGCTGGAATACATCCGTGCGGCGAAGGCCGCGGGTCTGCAGGTCAGCTGTTCCGTAACGCCGCATCATCTTTTCTTCACCGACGCCGATCTCACCAATTACGATACCAACCTCAAGGTCTATCCGCCGCTGCGCGACGCCGCCGCGGGACAGACGCTGAAAAAGGCCGTACAGGAAGGGCTCGTCGACGCCATCGCCTCGCATCATCTGCCCCAGGAGTTCGACAGCAAGATCGTAGAGTTCGAATACGCCAAACCGGGGATGAGCAGCCTGGAGACGGTCTACCCCGCCCTGCGGACGGCCCTGCCCGAGTTGTCGCCCGAACAAACGGTCGATCTGCTCAGCCATCGTCCCCGGCAGCTGTTCGGGCTGGAACAGCCGGGCATTTCTGAAGGGCAAACCGCCACGCTCACCATCTTCGATCCCGCCGGCACTACGCAGCTCGAAACGGGCACCACCCGCTCGCGGTCGAAGAACAACCCCTTCATCGGCCGTTCCCTAAAAGGCCGGGTCATCGGGACGTTCAGCAACAACGCCCTTCATCTCAATCAATCCGGACTATAGCCGATGATGCAACCAAAACCCATTCCGCTCACGGCTCTTTATGGCGGCATCGCCACGCTGGCAATGATCGTCGTCACCCTCGGTACCTACAAAGCCGGCCCGGTGTCCTTTCTGAAGCTTACGGTCGAGCTGATGTACCTGATCCCGCTGGCTTGCGGCGCCATCGCGGCATTGGTCCGGCGGAACAAGCAAGGCGGTTACCTGGAATTCCGTAACGCGCTTCGCATTATCTTTGGCATCCTGGTCCTGGCCGTTGCGTTGCAGGGGGTGTTTACCTGGCTGCTCGTGAACGTGATCGATCCGCATTTCGGGCAGGCGCTACGCCCCGTGTGGCTGGCGAACACGGAATCGGCCTACCGGCGTTTTGGAATGCCGGACGACGAGATCAGGAAAAATATAGATTCGCTAAAAAATACGAACCCTTTCAGCTTCGGCAGCGTCATGCTGGGGCTGGCACGGGTTTATATTCTTGGATTCCTGATCTCGCTGATCCTGGCGGCGATCATCAAACGAAAAAAGCCGATGGAGCGGCCCACAACCTTATAAAATGGATATTTCAATCGTCATACCGGTTTATAACGAGGAGGAATCCCTTCCCGAGCTTACCGCCTGGATCGACCGCGTGATGCTGGAAAATGACTTTTCCTATGAAGTGATCTTTGTTGACGACGGGAGCACGGATCGCAGCTGGGAGGTGATCACCGAACTGCGGCATGCCAATCGCAATATCCAGGGCAATATCAAAGGCATCAAATTCCAGCGCAACTATGGCAAATCCGCCGCGTTGAACGAAGGGTTCAAGGCCGCGCGTGGCGAAGTCGTCATCACCATGGATGCCGATATGCAGGACAGTCCGGACGAGATCCCCGGGCTCCGGCGCATGATCCTCGAAGAAAAATACGATATGGTCAGCGGCTGGAAAAAGGTGCGGCATGATCCCGTCTCGAAAACGCTCCCCAGCAAATTCTTCAACTGGACCACGGCCCGGGTGAGCAAGATCCCGCTGCACGATTTCAACTGCGGGCTCAAGGCCTATCGTAAAAAGGTCGTCAAAGGCATCGAGGTCTATGGCGAGATGCACCGCTATATTCCCGTGATCGCGAAATGGTCGGGATTCCGAAAGATCGGCGAAAAGGTGGTGGAGCACCGCGCCCGCAAATATGGCTATACGAAATTTGGCGGTCTGGGCCGCGGGCTCAAGGGCCTGCTGGATCTGGCGTCGATCACCTTTGTAGGGAAATACGGTAAACGTCCTATGCACTTCTTTGGCGCCGTGGGTCTGCTTGTATGGCTCCTGGGTTTTGCGGAGTTTGTCTCGTTGGTGATCCAGAAGCTCGACAATAGGGCGACTTTTACGCTGACCAACAGACCGTCGTTCTATATTGCGCTGACGAGTGTCGTAGTGGGCACCCAGCTGTTCCTCACGGGATTTGTCGCCGAGCTGATCTCCCGGAACTCGTCCTCGCGGAACGCCTATCTCGTCGAACAAAAACTGGGGCTGGAAAATCCATGACGTCACCCACGCAGCCGCGAGGCACGGTGGTCATCATCGGACCCGGATACCCGCTTCGCGGCGGCCTCGCCACGTTCGACCAGCGGCTGGCCCGTGAGTTCATACACCAGGGATTCGACTGCCGCATCTATTCGTTCTCGCTTCAATATCCCGATTTCCTTTTCCCCGGCACCACGCAATACAGCACCGATCCGCCGCCGGAAGGCCTCACGATCCTGAGCCGGATCAACTCCATCCAGCCCCTGAACTGGATGTCGGTGGGCAACGAACTGCGGCGGCTGCGCCCCGACATCATCGTCGTCCGCTATTGGCTGCCGCTTATGGGGCCTGCGCTGGGTACGATCCTGCGGCGGGTGAAGAAGAATCGTCACACCCGGATCATTGCGATCACCGATAATGTTATTCCACATGAGAAACGCCCGGGTGACACGCCCTTTACCCGGTATTTTCTCAAGGCCTGTGACGCCTATATCACCATGAGCGAAAAGGTCATGAAGGACCTGCGAATCTTTCAACCCTTGAAACCCGCGCGCCAGATCGCACATCCGCTGTACGATAATTTCGGGGAACCCATCACACGGGAGGCGGCCCGGCAACGGCTGCGGGACAAAGGGATCACCATCGGCGACACGGACCGCATCGTGCTCTTCTTTGGGTTCATCCGCAAATACAAGGGGCTGGACATCGCGCTCGAAGCCATGGCCGATCCCCGGATAAGGAATATGGGGATAAGGTTGCTCGTCGCCGGCGAATTCTATGAAGACGCTGCGCCGTATAAAGAGCTCATCGCGCGGCTCGGCATTGAAGACCAGCTGATTTTACGTACGGACTTTATCCCCGACAGCGAGGTACGCGATTATCTGTGTGCCGCCGATGCCGTGATACAACCCTATCGCAACGCCACCCAAAGCGGGGTGACTCCCCTCGCCTATCATTTCGAAAGACCCATGATCGTCTCCAACGTGGGCGGTCTGCCGGCCCTGGTGCCGCACGAACAGGTGGGCCTCGTCGCCGAACCCGAGCCTGCGGCCATGAGCGATGCGATCCTGCGCTTCTTTACCCTCGGCGAAAGCTATTTTCTCCCCGCCCTGCGGCGCGAAAAAGAAAAATATTCGTGGTGCAAGCTGGTCGAGACCATTCTCGGGCTCGCCCATGGCGCGAACGATTAAATACTATGCTGAATCTCCAACATATCGACTCTACGTGGACCCTTTTCCTCGACCGCGACGGGGTGATCAACGAGGAAAAAGAAGACAGCTATATCTTTCATTATGGCGAATTCCGCTTCTACGAGGGCGCGCTGGAGGCCCTCCAACGCTTCGCGGAGGTCTTTGGACATATCGTGATCGTGACTAATCAGCGGGGCGTCGGCAAGGGCCTGATGACCGTCGCCGATCTGCAGGATATCCACAATCAAATGGTCGGGGCGATTCTCGCGCGCGGCGGCCGCATTGACCGCATCTATTTCGCCGACTCGCTGGACAACGCCCATCCCCTGCGGAAACCCCAACCCGGGATGGCCCATGCCGCCCAAAAAGACCTGCCGGCAATCGACTTCACAAAGTGTGTCATGGTTGGCAACAATATCAGCGATATGGAGTTCGGTCGCAACGCCGGGATGTACACCGTCTTCCTCCGGACCACCAGCCCCGACCAGCCCCTGCCTCACGTCTCTATCGATATGGCATTCAACTCGTTGTACGATTTTGCAAAACATTTGCGTCCGGCGTGAAATTTTAGGCGGAAATTACCGTTTGCCTCTCACGGGATGGAAACTTTCACCCGTAACTTTGAATTATGCGAAGCAAGCTAACCTCCGTGATTGTTCTATTGATGATGTGCTCGTTGCCGGGACTGTCCCTTTCGGCCAGCGCCCAGCAGCATCTTACTCCCGCCGAAGAACAGGTCTTTGAAAAACACGAAGACACGCTGAAAGGCTATGCTTACAATATCGTGAACGCGGAGACGGCCACGCAACGGTTTGTCGCCGACAGCTCGTTCATCCGTTCGCTGGTACGCGCCCTGCGCAAGCCCAACTCTTTTTATTATCCTTTCGACTCGCTCCAGACCATCTCGCGGCTATACGCACCCGATAGTACTTTTCGCATCTTTACCTGGGAGTTCAAAAAGGACGATTACATGTACCTGCAGGAGGGCGCCATCCAGGTGAAACAAGCCGACGGCTCGCTCAAATTGTTCCCGTTGTTCGATTGCTCGATGTTTACCGATAAGCCGTTGGATTCGGTACGCACGCGTCGCAACTGGATCGGCGCCATCTATTACAAGATGATCCTGAAGACCTGGCAGGGCCGGAAATATTATACGTTGCTGGGTTTCGACGATTACAGCTCCACCGCCAACAAGAAATGGATGGAAGTCCTCACCTTCAACGAGCAGGGCGAGCCGCAGTTCGGCGGCCCTTATATCTCCTTTGCCCAGGATTCCGTTCACAAGCCCATTCAATACCGCTTCGACATCGAATACAAAAAAGACGCGGCAACGCGGTTCAACTACGATCCGACGATGGACATGATCGTATACGATCACCTGGTCCCTGAAGGGAATAATCCCGAGAAAAAGGATTCGTATGTTCCGGATGGGGATTTTGAAGCCTTTCAGTGGAAGGGCGGCCATTGGGTACACGTCGACAAAGGCCTGTTTACCATGAAGCTCAGGGATGGCGAGGCGCCGTCGGACGCCAAGGTGCTCGACGACCAGGGCAATATCAATGAAAAGCAATTGCAGGAAGCCTCCGAAAAGAACGCTAAGAAAAAGCCACACAATTAAGGCCCCGGCAAGGCTAATGTCCCAACAGCCGGCGAGGCTAATGCCCCAACAGCCGGTTCTTCGCAAGGTTGTATTCTTCTTCTGAAAGCGCCCCCTTCATCTTCAGTTCAAATAATTTCTCGAGCTCCGCCGCGATCTGTGGCGTCCCGGCACGGGGTGTCGCCCCTCATCCTCCTCCGCCCGAATGCCGGTCCATGGCCGCCGCCATCTGCTCGGCCTGGCTGCCGAACTGCCAGCGCTGGAAATCGGCCTGCACCGCGGTAATTGATCTTGTCCAGCGGACTTTCCTTTGCGAAATGATTCATCAACCCGCTCTCATCGATAACGCGGAAATTGGTCACCACCCAGATATTCACCTTCCAGCTATAGTACCGGATCAGCCAATAGACGATGCCAATACGGGCAAGAGCCAACCCCAGACCAGACCAAAATGCGTGACGAGGAAGATGCCAAGGGCGCTCGCGTTGGTCTTTACTCGTCCAGTTTCAGCACGGCCAGGAACGCTTCCTGTGGCACTTCGACCGAACCGATCTGACGCATCCGCTTCTTCCCTTCCTTTTGCTTTTCGAGGAGCTTCCGTTTACGGCTGATGTCACCGCCATAACATTTCGCGGTCACATCCTTGCGGAGGGCGCTGATGGTCTCACGGGCGATGACCTTGGCGCCAATAGCGGCCTGGATCGCGATCTGGAATTGCTGCCGGGGCAACAGTTCCTTGAGCTTCTCACAAAGCTTCCGCCCGAAGTCCGCGCTCCGGCTGCGATGGATCAACGCGCTGAGCGCATCCACCTTATCGCCATTCAGCAGGATATCCATCTTCACGATCTCGCTATCCCGGCGGCCGATGGGATGATAGTCGAACGACGCATAACCGCGGGTCTGGCTCTTCAATTTATCATAGAAATCGAAGACGATCTCGGTGAGCGGCATCTCGAACATCAGCTCCACACGGGTCGTAGTGAGATAGCTCTGATTGATCAGGATACCTCTTTTCCCGAGGCAAAGTGTCATGATATTGCCGATATAATCGGGCTTGGTGATGATCTGGGCCTTGATATAAGGTTCTTCGATCCGTTCGATGCGGGTTGGATCGGGCATCTCGGCGGGGTTGTTGACGATGACCACCTCTTCCTTGCTGGTATAGGCCACAAAGCTTACGTTGGGAACGGTGGTGATCACGGTTTGGTTGAACTCGCGTTCCAGCCTTTCCTGGATGATCTCCATATGGAGCATGCCGAGGAAACCGCAACGGAAACCAAAACCAAGCGCCTGCGAGGTCTCGAGCTCATAGGTCAACGAAGCGTCATTGAGTTGGAGCTTGTCCATACAATCCCGTAGCTCTTCGAAATCGTCCGTATCCACCGGGAAGATGCCCGCGAAGACCATGGGCTTGACTTCCTCGAAACCCTGGATCATTTCGGGATTGGGGTTGCTCGCCAGGGTGATGGTATCCCCCACCTTGACCTCTTTTGCATTCTTAATACCGGTGATAATATATCCTACATCCCCGGTTTTCACCTCGCTCTTTGGGTCCAGCGCCAGTTTCAGCACGCCGACCTCATCCGCCTCATAGGGAATCCTGGTCGATACGAATTGTACGATGTCGCCTTTCTTTATGCTGCCGTTGAGTATCCGGTAATATACGATGATGCCGCGGAAGGAGTTGAATACGCTGTCGAAGATCAGTGCCTGCAGCGGTGCGTCGGGGTTGCCTTTCGGACTTGGGATCCGCGCCACGATGGCTTCGAGGATCTCGGGTACGCCCAATCCCGTTTTGGCGCTGGCCAGCAGGATATCGTCCGGTTTGCAGCCGATGAGCTCGATGATCTGGTCTCTTACCTCATCCACCATTGCCCCATCCATGTCGATCTTGTTGATCACAGGAATGATCTCGAGGTCGTTCTCGATGGCCAGGTATAGATTGGAGATCGTTTGGGCCTGAATGCCCTGGGTGGCGTCAACCAGTAACAAGGCGCCTTCACAGGCGGCCAGGGCACGGCTGACCTCATAACTAAAGTCGACGTGGCCGGGTGTATCGATAAGGTTCAGGACATATTTCTCGCCTTTGGAGGCATAGTTGATCTGGATCGCATGGCTCTTGATGGTGATACCCTTCTCCCGTTCCAGGTCCATATCGTCGAGGACCTGGGCCTGCATATCCCGGGCGGAAATGGTGTTGGTGGTTTCGAGCAGCCGGTCAGCCAGGGTACTTTTTCCGTGGTCAATATGCGCAATAATGCAGAAATTCCGTATATTTTTCATTTCGAAGCAAAATTACCAAAATGATGGCGTTTTTCACGAAAATACTGGGACAGTCCTGGCTGGGCGGGGTATATAAAGTGGATAAACCCTTATTTTTTATTTTGACCCTGTTTTTTTCGGGAACGGTCGGCTTTAACCTCCTGAAACTGCAGATAACGCCCTTCTTTCTCTGGGGCATGTATTCCCTGAAAGTGCCCGAGACGGCTACTTATCCCTATCTCGAGCTCATCTATGATCATGGGCACGTATTGAACCTGCGGCATACCTGGAATGAACCCCAGAAGACTTATCTCTATGGGCCGCTGGGGCGATATGTGTACGATAAGGCCGACGCGTCCGCCGATCCCTTCACAATCTATATGGAAACGGTATGGCGAAAAAAACATCCCCGGTTCGCGGGTTTGACGCAGGGACTCACGATGACACAAAACGAGCTGGATCGCTATCCATCCTGGCTTCGTTCCTATGTGTCCACGGTGACGGGCACACCCGTCGATGAAGTCACCGTCTTGCAAAAAAGAGTTAGCTTCGACGCCTCAGGCGCGCCGGTGGAAGTCTCATCGGACACCGTGCTGCATATTGATCATCCATGAACGAACGTCAACGGATCATCCTTACGAGATTAGTCACCGGCTGTCTGCTGTTCCTGCTTACGCTCCGGTTGCTGGAACACGCGACGCTTAGCGGCCTGGGTTCCCCGAGCCTGTTTACCGTCGACCTCGATCTCTCCTACTGGCTTTTTAAGGATTCGGGATTGCCGGATTGGCTGATGCAGCACCGGGCGGCGGCCGTTGCATTCGACGTTTGCCTCTTCGGCAATGGCGTCCTGGCCTTTGTATTCCCGCTGAATAGAAAGTTGATCCTTGTCTTTGCGGTACTGCTCGTCGTGTACACGATGACCTTTGAGCTTTTTGCGACGGAACACATCGGCCAGATGGACGGATATATCCTTATCTTGCTGCCTTTCCTGGTCGCCGGCAATCGCCGGTTCACACTGGCATGGGAGGGCATGCGCTACCTGACCTGTCTGATCTATGTTCTGGCCTTCCTGTGGAAGACGGTGTGGGGCAACTCCTTCTATTATCTGCACCAGGGCGTCAGCACTTTCAAATCGAACCTGGTGGATTATCTGTCGTTGAATCCCGGGACGACGATGACGGCGATCTACGAATGGTTCCTGCGGCATCCCTGGCTGCTGAATGCGGGTGAGAAAGGGGTGGTGCTGCTGGAAGGCATCATGGTCGTGGGCCTGTTCACCAAAAAATACGACCGGTATTTGATCTGGGGACCGGTGATCATCCACGGCGTGACCTATTTCTTTTCGGATGTTTTCTTTATCGAGCTGCTCGTGCTGGACCTTTCATTCCTTTCCGCAACCGCGCTCGACCGGCTTACCCCGATCCTGGGTTTCCCGGCCGCACCCAAAAAGCCAAAAAAGGCGAGCATACCCCACTGAATTTATAAGCATCCACCGCCAGCAGGATGTTATAGACAAGCGTGCCGGCCAGCGTACCCACGGCGCCACCGGTGATCCCCCATACCGGCACCAGCACCCCATTCAGCACCGTGAGCAATACGACAAAGATCACGAGCGAACGCACGGCCTGTTTTTCCTGGTTCTGCATCATCAGCATCGTGTTGGCGGGTCCAAACAGCGAATAAAGGAACTGCGAGATACTCAGCAACAACAGCGCCGTATAGCCTTCCGGGAAGGCCTTTCCGAACAGGCCCAGAAAGAATCTTCCACCCACGATCTCCACGAGCAGCAGCGGCAACCCGAGGACCGTCATGAGTTTGGTAGCAGAGCTGTACAACGATTGTTTGTAGGCGGTATCGGCGGAGGTATGCCGGGCGAAAAGCTGGGGCAACACCGCATGCATGAGGAAGAACGGATAGATCACCAGATCGGCCAGCCGCGAACAGATATTGAAGATGCCGATCTCCTTTTGCATCGCGAAATAGGGCAGGATCAGCATGCCAATCTTCGTGGTGAGCAGCTTCAGCTCTGTGATCAAAAAGAAATGCATGGTCTTTTTCGAGAATTGCTCGCGCGGATGTTGCCGGTCCAGCGGGTTGGCCGTCCGGTGGGCCGTGAGATAGGTGCGGGTCTTAACGAAAACCAGCAGGCCCAGAATAACGCAGGCCACGCCCAGGCTTGCTTCCGCGAGAATGATCAGCGAACGACTGTCGGCGGAATGTCCCACGAGCAGTGCCACGCCAAAGAATACGATCAGCAGGAAAGGCCGGATCAACCGCTCCACCACCTGGCTTAGCCGGATATAGTTCAAGGTTTGCAGCACGCTTTGATTCACGGTGAGGAAAGCGGTGCAGTAGACCGCGCCGCCGGCGATCAACAGCTCGTAGCGGTATCGGTGGAGCGTCGGCACCGGAAAAACAAAGATGATCGTAAGGAAGATGATGCCGAGGAGCAAGGCGGCGAAGAGCATCTGCTTATTGATCCGGCGGATGAACCAGCCGATCCGGCCGTCCATACCCATATTATGATAACGGGAGATCTCGGTAAAGGCCAGGTCGTCCCGCCCCCCGATCACGGCGACGCTGAGAATGCTGACCCAGTTGAATACGTGCACATATTCGCCATAGGCGTCAGCGCCCGCCCACCGGGTGAGGAGCAGGTTGCCTGCAAAGACCAGGGCGATAGAGCCCCCCTGGATCAAAAAAGAATCCATTGTCCCCCGGAAGATCCTTTTCTTCTCCGGATCGGACCAGCTGCGTTGAAGGTCTGATACTATATTCCTCATCGGCATCGAGCCGGCCAGCGCTATTTAAGGGACCGGATGATCGAGGCGAATTCGCTTGCATTCAACGAGGCGCCGCCGACCAGACCGCCATCCACATCGGAGCAGCCGAACAGCTCGCTTGCATTTGCACCTTTGACACTGCCGCCATAAAGAATGGGAATTTCATTTGCCGTAGCCGCGCCATACTTCGCCGTAAGAAACTCGCGGATATGTTTGTGCATTTCCTGCGCCTGCGCGGCAGAGGCCGTTCTCCCTGTGCCGATGGCCCAAATGGGTTCATAGGCAACGACGATCTTACGGATCGCGTCGTCGGCCAGGCCGAAAAGGGATTCTTTCAGCTGCGTCGCCACGAATTCCTGCTGGGCATTGGCCTCGCGGATATGCAGGGGCTCGCCGCAACAAAAGATGGGTGTAATATTGTTTTCCAGACACAGCAACACCTTTTGCGCGAGCGTAAGATTATCCTCACCAAAATATTCTCTTCTTTCGCTATGTCCCAACACACAATAGGGGATATTGATCGATTTGAGCATCTCTGCGGCTACCTCACCGGTATAGGCGCCGGATTTCTTATCCGAACAGTTCTGTGCGCTGACGGCATAGCCTTTTTTTCCGTCTAGCTTTTGCGCCGCCATGATCAGGTACGGAAAAGGAACGGCGAAGACGGCCCTTTGGTGATCCTTCAATGCGATGGCTTCTTTCAGGAGGACGTCCAGGAGTTGTTCGCCCTGCTGATAGGTAAGGTTCATCTTCCAATTAGCTGCCGCTATTTGCTGTCTCATTCGTTTTTGATTTTTTATAAGGCCTCAAAAATATGTTTTAATGCCAGTATTTCGGGTTCCGTCAGCGCCCGATTTTTCAATTTCTTCCAATTGTCGATATCCCGCAACGCTTTTTCCCATTGATAACGTTCCGGTTTTGTCGTCCCCCAGGTGAAATCGGGAACATATTTTGCCGGCGTGACGCCGTCGAAGATATTGCAGCAGATGCCCACGAGGGTGCCGGTATCGAACGCCGTATTGATCGCCGCGCGCGAGTAGTCCCCCATCAACAAACCGCACTTTAGTCCGGCATTGAGCCAGCTGTGCGATGCCGGATGATAGACGCGAATATCCGCGGCATTGTTCTTAAGATTGGAGGCCGTGACGCCGGCGCCCAGGTTACACCACTCGCCGATGACGGCGTCGCCGAGATAACCGTCGTGCCCTTTGTTGCTATAGCCAAAGAATACAGCGTTCTTGATCTCGCCGCCGGCGACGGCTGACGGGCCCAGGGTAGTCGCGCCGTAGATCTTCGCGCCCATCTTGACAACGGCGCCTTCGCATGCCGCAAAGGGTCCGCGGATCAACGCTCCTTCCATGATCTCGGCGTTGTGGCCGATATAGATCGGGCCAGCGGATGCATTGAGTACGCAATGGCTTACCCTCGCGCCTTCTTCGATGAAGATGGCGCCGGGGTTTATCATCTGCACGGTCGCAGGGATGAGTTGTGAAGTCCGGCCCGCGGTCACGAGTTCGAAATCTTCGAGCAGCGCTTCGCCGTTGTGCTGAAAGATATGCCAGGGATAGCGGATCAGCCGGCCATGCGTGATGAGGCGATCTATAGAGGCCTGCGTCAACGGGCCGCGGGCCAGCTCTTCGCGGATGCGGGCCGCCAGCGCACGTGTAGGCAGGATGTTCGCGGGCAAAGCGGGACCGGTGGTGATGGGTCCATCGGCAAAGGCTGCGGACCCCAGCAGCCTGGTCCATTTTTCCCGGAAGGTGAGGATGCCCATCCGGAGATCAAGCACCTTTCGGATCGCCGTAAAAGGGAGCAGATCATGAGTACACGAAGTATCTTCCAGTGTGAGCATGTTCGTAAAACTAAAACATCTTGGCGGGCAAAAAAAATCCCCGCCACTCGGCAGGGATTTCTAGTACAATAAAGTCCTTATTTCGTTTTCTTCTCGTAACGTTTCTTGAACTTGTCGATACGGCCGGCCGTGTCAACCAGTACGTTCTTCCCGGTAAAGAAGGGATGAGAAGTGTTGGAAATTTCCAATTTGATCAGGGGATATTCGTTGCCGTCTTCCCACTTGACAGTCTCCCTGCTCTGAGCCGAAGATTTGCTCAGAAAGGCTTCGCCATTACTCATGTCTTTAAAAACAACGAACCGGTAACCCTTGGGGTGGATATCCTTTTTCATAACTTGTTCTGTTTAAAGGTTGTACGGATTTGGCCGTACAGGTTTTTTAAAGTTTGCACCTTCGGGCTATTGACCAAATTTAGCCCTGCGGTGCAAACCGCGTTGTCGGGCCTTCGGCCAATGGACCCTTGGTCCATTTTCGGGCAGCGAAGGTACATATTCCGGCGAGCTAATCCAAATAAATTTGGATCAGCTCCGCATATTTACATATTGCAGCGCGATACCCAGGTTGGCGCCGGTACAGAGCTTGATCACGGCCTGCAGATCGTCAATCTTCTTGCCCGTGACCCGAACCAGATCGTCCATGATCTGGGACTGGACCTTGAGCCCGGAGTCTTTGATCAATTTGACCACCTTTTTGGCATCTTCCTGTTTGAGCCCATTGCGAACAGGCACCTCCTGCCGCGTGACCTTCCCGCTCGGATAAGGGTCCTTGCTCATATCGTACACCAGCGGATCGAGTCCCTGTTTCATGCTCCGGCTGATCAGCACGTCGACGATCTGTTTGATCTTCATGTCGCTTTCGGCTTCCAGATCGATCTTCATGTCCTTTTTGTTCAATTCGATCTTTACCGGAGAATCTTTGAAATCAAACCGGTTCGTGATCTCCTTTTTGGTTACGTTCACCGCGTTGTCGAGGACCTGCGCGTCTACTTTGCTGACGATGTCAAACGATGGCATAGGTATGTTGTTTTACACTTCCGGGTTCATGGCAAAGGTACCGCTAATGTCGGGCCTTCGGCCAATGGCCCCGTGGGCCATTAGGTAGTTGTAAAGCAAAGCTACACAATTCCGGCTGGTTGCCAGCGCGCGACCTGCGGTTACTGATTACCGCCGGATTTGACGCGATTCTCCTCGTCGCCGGCACCATTGTGATGGGCGTTCGCTCCCGACATCCCCTTGAGCGGTTTCCCGAAGTTCCAGGTAAAGGTCAGCGACAGGACCCGGCTGTCCCGGCGATTGTGGAAAGTGGCATCCGTCTGCTGAAAATTGATATACCCATGGACCGTATTGGTATAGAAGAGATCCCGGATCGACGCCTTGATCGACGCCTTGTTGTTCAAAATCTTTTTGCTGACGGCGGCGGAGGCCTGGCCCATGGGGTCGACGATGATCTGTCCTTCTACCCCTTTGGTGCGGTAAAAGCCCGAGATCTCCCCACCCCAGCCTTTGGACAGCGTGAACTGGCTCGTCATGTTCAGGAGCAGCGTAGTAGCCGACACATTGATCTCCTCGCCGTAAAGCATACCGCTGAACTTATTGTAATTCAAGTTACTGTAAAGCATGGCGCTCCACCATTTGGCGACTGGGATCTGCGCACTGACGGCGATGCCTGCATTTTGCCGGCTGCCGATATTGCCCTGGCGGACGATGGTGGCCTGACCGGACTGCTCGAAGGTCTCGGTAAAGAAATTCTTCGTATAGCTATAGTTAAGCGTCGTGTTCAGCCAGTGGTGGAAGCTATGTCCCAGCTCGACGTTTTGTGTATACTGCGGTTGCAGATAAGGGTTCCCGGCCTGATAGGTATACTGGTCGAGGAAGAAAAGGAACGGATTCAGATCCTGGTAAGCGGGGCGGTCGATCCGGCGTCCATAGCTTAACGTGAAGGTGTTCTTATCGTTGAGGTCATAGCTGAAAAAGGCCGTCGGGAACAGGTTCACATAGCTGCGCGTAAAGGAGGAATCCTGGTTGATCACCGAGACGCCGTTGCCCAGCTGGTGACCGGAATAATTGGTATTCTCCAATCTGACCCCTAGCTGCGCCGTGAGTTTTTTGTATTGTTTGGTCATGTTCACATAGGCCGCGTTGATGTTCTCCCGATAGAGGAAATGATTCGTCTTCGTGGTGTCTACCTCGGCAATCTTATTGACGAGATCGTAATAATCGGCCGTGTTATCGGTGTTGACATAGCTCAGCTTGATCCCCGTTTCCAGTTTGTAGCCTTTGGCAAGCGGATGGGTATAGTCGGTTTTCGCCGTATAGATATTGATCGTGCTGGGAAGATGACCAGTGAGGACGTTCTCATTCAACAGGATCATATCGGGGTTATAGGTCAGGTTGTCGAAGTATTGATTGCTAACGCTGCTATAGCGTACAAAATCCAGGTCGGCGGTAAGTTCCCTGCCAGCGGAATCATAGGTATGCCGGAAGTTGAGGTTTGCAGACCCGTTCTTCCATGAGGTTTTATTGGTATTCGGCGACTGGACGATGGAGTCGAGCACATAATCCGGCGATAGCAGCTGGATATCGCTTGTCGAGTTATTCGTTTCCGTATTCCGGAAACCGCTGACGACAAAACCCACCGTGGTCTTTTGTGTCACATAGTAGTCCATCCCAAATTTCACATTGAATTCGGGGTTGGTGAAATGCATATTCGTCTTTTGAGAAAAGATCGAGTTGATCGCTTTGCTGTCCGCGTCGAAATATTTGCGGCCAATGGTCAGCTCCTGGAACCCTTCCCAATGCGCATAGCCGGCATTCAGAAAGAAGTTGAACTTCCCATTGCGGTAGTTGAGATTGACGCTGCCGCTGGGTTTCGCATAGATGCCCTGGGCATAGGTTAGGTTCACATTGCCGTTGAAGCCTTTTAGCTTGTTCTTTTTTGTCTTGATATTGATGATCCCGGAATTGCCGGCAGCATCGTATTTCGCAGAGGGATTGGTCATGATCTCGATCACGTCGAGGGCGGAAGCCGGCAGGCTTTTCAGATAGTCCGCCAGCTGCGAGGCGCTCAGATAGGTGGGCTTACCATCGATCATGATGGTGACGTTCTGCTTGCCTTTGAGACTGATGTTATCGTCTTTGTCGAGTGTGATGCCCGGGGATTTCTCCAGCACGTCCATGGCCGTCGAGCCGGCGTTGGATGGAGAGGCATCCACATTTATAATGGTCCGGTCCGCCTTCATCTCGACAAACGGTTTCTTGCCGACAACGGCGATGGTCTGCAGGCTCGTGCTGGCGGGGGCCAGGGCGATGGGGGAAAGACTTTTTGTGCCTGTGATAGCCAGATCGAACGGCGTCGACCATGACGACTCATACCCTACGGAGGAAGCCGTGACGAGGTATTTGCCGGCAGAGATATGATCGAACCGGAAATGTCCGGTCTTATCGGTGGCGGTAGCTTTGATGCGGGACGAGTCTTTTGCCTTTAACAGGATGACCGTGGCGGCTTCGATAGGTTGCCCCTTCGAGTCTCCTACCATCCCGGAGATGTGGGCATCGGACTGCGCAAAGGCGGATATTCCGATGATTATCAGGAACAAGAAGGTTAGTGTCTTTCTCATAATAGGTGCTTTGAGTAGTTCTTAGTTATAGCTGATACAATACAAAGATCAGAACTATATATTACATAGTACATGGCTTAGTGGTAATCGGCTTAATAGCCTGATAGCTGGTGCTCATTTCCAATGGACGTAAAACTAAACGGAGGTGTCGGGATATGACGGTGCCTGGACAGGTTGGGTTACAACCTTTCGGTGGTTCATGATAGAAGGAAGGATTTCCGGAAGGATGGTATGCTGGCTCGCTGCCGGCTAGATGACTTCGCTGCCTTACCCTGCCTGGTGATCCGAAACGGTTGCCGAAGGCTCACCTGCGCCCATCGCCGGGCCTGCAGGCGGAATACCACGTTTTTTAAGCTGGAAATAGAGGATCGTCCCGCCGATCACGAGCGCCGCAGAGATCAGTTCGGCTTGCGTGGGATGCAGCCCGAAAATATGGTATTGGGTATTGACCCGGATCTTCTCGACAAAGAACCGTTCAATCCCGTTTACAATTAGATAAATAGCAAATAGGGTCCCGGGAATCTTCAGCCGTTTGCGCAGGCTCCAGAGCAAAAAGAACAGCCCCAGACAGACGAGGGTCTCGTACACGGGGGTGGGGAAAACGGGAATGGGGAGCTGACTACAATATTGACCGTTACAATCGGGTATCCGGACGCCTTCGCTGATCACGTTGTGGGGATAGGAGAAGGCAAATAGCCAATCGGGCAACCAAGAGGGCGCCTTGAAGGCCAGGTGGGGGACTTTGTCGAGACTTCCAAACTGCGGGAGATAGACCTCTTTGTATTTTTGCAGGATGGTGGCGTAGTCGCCGGGACTGCCGGCCAGAACGGCCTTACCGGCCGCATTCGTGGTATATGCGCTGTTGAGAATGCCCCAGTCTCCATCGCCGGAGACCTGGCAACCGATTCGGCCGACGGCGTACGCCAGCATCAACCCCGGCGCCGCGGCATCGTTGAGATGCCAGAAGGTAATTCCGTGTTTACGGGCATACCACCAGATCGCCAGGGCGGCACAGATCAAACCGCCGTAAAAGGTCAGGCCGCTAAAGGAAAAAAGGGAATCGATGGGGTCATGGACAAAATCATTCCAGTTTTCGAGGCTATTGAAGATCTTGGCGCCGATAAACCCAAAAATAAAGGCATAAAGCGTCATGTCCCCTACCCTGTCGTGCGGCCAGATACGCACTTTCTTTTCCTGTGGCTGGGGAAGTTTCTGTTTGTTCTTTTCGTACCACTTCAAACCTGCCAGGAGCACGCCGAGGACGATGCCCGCTGGCAGATTGCCCTGGAGGGACATCATGTAGTCCTGCACATTGTTCGTCAGCGCGCTGTCGGCCGTGATCAACCCGATCAATTTGAATCCCAGGATAAAACCCAGGATGAAATTCAGGGTGAGTTCGGTGGGGCTTGCCGGTTTCCCGATCAAGACCATTTCTTCGCGGCTATATAAGAGTCCTTCCCGCTCCTTCCGCATCAACTCTTTGGTCAATGTTACGGCCGCGGCTATAAAACTCAGGGCTACAAAGAAACCAAAGCTGTTTACGAAATGAAGATAAGGCAGGGATATACCAAAAAGATCTTTGAGAGCGTAATATAGATTGGGATACATAGTGGCTTACCGGATATATGAATAATGGTTGCAAACCTACGGTTTTAACGGCGCAATTCCTGCGTCGGGGTTCGGAAGGGGTCTCTAATTTTTTTTAAGCGACAAAACCCGCTTGCTGAGCATCTTTTCCACACCTAAGCGACCAGTCGCCAAAAATAATTGTCCACATGTACAATATTCTGTGAGTTTCAGTTCCACAAAAGTGTTCCACGGGGAACACTTTTCCTGCAAATCGCCCGTCCCTTGGGCATTTTATAGCTTATCCACAGCCTGTGGACTTCTTGCTGCACCAACAGGCTTATCCACAGTTATTCACGCGGTTCGTAAGCATCCGCGTCCCTCATTTCGGGTCGCGGCTCTCGCATGTCGCTACGCCGCCGAATCCAGCGCTCCGGGTCTCCACCGCCGAATGCAGCGCTTCGGGTCCCGCCGCCGATCCCGCGCCGCAGGCTCGCCCAACGAACGCGGCCTTCCGGGTTCATGCCCAGAAGTAGAAAACCCCTTCCGCAAAGCGAAAAGGGGCTTCTTATTTATAGCAGGCGACTATAATTGCAAAGTCTGTCCTATCGGATGAACCGCCGCTGACGGTTTAGCAGAACTCGTCGAAAGCGGCGATCAGATTATGCGCGATCAGCTGCGCGGGGCGGCCTTCGATCTGGTGCCGTTCGATCATATGGACCAATTTTCCGTCCTTGAACAGGGCGATCGCCGGCGAAGAAGGCGGGTAAGGCAACAATTTCTCGCGGATCTTATTTACTGCATCGACATCGAAACCGGCGAAGCTGGTGGTCAGATAATCGGGTTTCTTGGCGCTGTTCGAAACCGCCATCAATACGCCCGGCCGGGCCATACGGGCCGCACAGCCGCAAACCGAATTCACCACGACCAACGTGGTACCGGACTTCTCTAACTGGTTGTCAACTTCGGAAGAGGACAGCAGCTCCTGAAAGCCATTATCCGTTAATTCCTCCTTCATGGGTTGCACTATCTCTTGAGGATACATCTTGTGTGTGATTGTGTTTTGATGAAAAGTACAATTAAAACACAAAGCTACTTAAAAAGTTCAGATCCCCCGCCGGACCCTCCGCGCCCCTCTCTTGAGCGCGTCTGAATTCCGTCTGCATCACTTCTGCTGGACCGCGGCGGCGCGTTTCCAGAAAAAATGTCATCAAATCTCACGAGAACTGGAAATTATGTCATCCCCAGTTCGGAGAAACTTGCCAAGATTTCGGGAAAAAGGGTTGTTTGCCCGGATGGTATGTCGTTTGATCCCTATTTCGCGTCGAACGACATTTCAAAAAACGCAAAAAGGATTTATATGACACTCGTAAAAGTAAACAACAACGGCCACAGGAGCCTGTCCAATTTTGTAGACGAATTCTTTCAGGGTTTCCCTGCTGGTGTAGGCCGCGAAGAAAGCTTTGGCTTTCCCCCGGTAAACGTCCATGAGACCGCCGATGCCTATCATCTGGAGCTCGCTGCTCCCGGTCGTACCAAGGAAGACTTCAAGTTGACGGCCGAGAATGGTCAGCTGACCATCGGGTTCGAAAAGAAGGAAGAAACCAAGACCGAGGACTACAAGACCATCCGCAAAGAATTTTCTTTCAAGAGCTTTAAACGCAGCTTCAACCTGGATGACCGGATCGATGCGGGTGGTATCCAGGCCAAGTATGAGAATGGTGTCCTGAAGCTCCTCCTTCCCAAGAAGAATGAGATCAAGGAAGCCGCTAAACAGATCTCGGTTCAATAAGAGGGCCGCAAGACCGCCTCGCCCCCATCCGGGGGCGGGCGGAAGGCAAAAGATTGGTTGGTTTTGGTTGAATAAAAGCAGTCTGGCTCCGCAAGAGCCGGGCGCTTTTGTTTTGAGCCTCCGGGTTTCACGAACGGCCTCTTTTCCCTGAGAACGGGTACATTTTGGTTTTTTATGGGTTTTTAGGCAGGTTTTTTTTAATTTCGGGGCTTCCAAACGACCAGAGGTTGCATCTTTAACCCATTTTTATCCAGGAATATGAAAAAACCCTTGGGTGTTTTAAGGCTTTGGCTATCGATATCGGCAGGTATTTTGTTCTTCTCCACCATTCAGGCTCAGAATCCTGGGTTTCGTGTGCCCATGCAGATGGACACAACGGGGCGGTTCGAAGACTCCGTACTGCGCATTAAGAATATGGACCCCTATTTCAATGTGCACGTCGACTCGACGCTTTCCTATCAGTTCGAGATCAACCGCGACCCCAGCAAATATTACTTTTTCCTGAAAAATGCTCCGGTAGGTCTAAAGATCAAAGAGAACGGCTTGCTCCAGTTCAGGGCCGACAAATCCTATTTTTTATCCGGCCGGCTGAAATATGATTATGAATACAAGGTCGATCTGGAAGTGCAGAACCTGAACGACCCCAAGGATCATCTCGATACGACCTTTACCATCAGCTTCTTTACCACCGAGATCGTTCCCTCGCATGTCAAGCCTACGGTGAGCAATGTCCTCTATGTCGAAGAAGGCGATACCATCAGTTTCCGCGTGCAGTGTGAGACCGGCACCTACCCCATCGAAAGCATTAACTTCTATTCCAATATCCCGATCAAAACGAATTCCATCATAAAGGAATGCAACGACGACTTTACCTGGAGCCCGCCTTATGATTTCGTCAAGGAAAGCGATTCCGGTAAGACCAAGCTGTTGCTGCTCTATTTTGTCGGCACGAACAAGGTGTTCATGCGGGATACCGCCATTATCCGCATCTATGTCAAGGATGCGCTCAACTATCCCTATATGGTCCAGGAATACAACGCAGTTACCAAGAACATGCGTACTTATATCCTGCAGCTGAAATATGCTTTCTTCCAGCTCGACCGAAAGGTGAAAAAGACCAATCACACCCGTACCGGTTTCGATATGACCACCGCGACAACGGCCCTTGGCGGCACCATCGCCACCAGCACCAACTCGCCCACCACCGGCGCCATCCTGCCCAGTGTCGGCGTGGCCATGGTTCCGGTAAAAGAAACGGTGGCTCCGCCCCAGACAGCGGATCAGAACATGGCGAGCCTGGTCCGGTCGTCCATCAAACGGTTGGACTATACCATACATGACAATGCGCTCATTGGCGAGAAAGACCCCGACATCACCAAAAAGATCACTGCTTTGAAAAACGAGCTGAAACAGACCCAGGTCCAGCTCATCGATGTGCCATTGGAGGAAACCAGCGGGATGACCGAAGAACAGCTGAATGCCTACTTCGATAACCCGAAAGTCAATAAGAAATACCGGCTGAAGCGGCATTGATAGTGGAACAGCGGGTGCAAGCCCCGGCGCTTATTACATATAACCGAGTATCTTGAGCATGCTTTGCGCCGTCTGCTCTTTGGCGTAGACCCAGTCGACAAGCTTTCCGTTCTTGTCGTGGCCCACAATGACGTGTTTTGGCGACGGGATCAGGCAATGCTTGATGCCGCCATAGCCGCTGATCTGGTCCTGGTAGGCGCCCGTGTGAAAGAATCCCACATAGAGGGGTTCGCCGTTCACGATCTTTGGCAGGAACACCTCGTTGATATGTTCTTCGGAATCGTAGTAATCATGACTGTCGCAGGTGATCCCGCCCAGCACCACCCGCTGGTATTCCACGTCCCATTTATTAATAGGGAGCATGAGGAAGCGCTCGCCGATCCCCCAGGTATCGGGTAAGGTGGTGATAAAAGAGCTGTCGATCATGTACCAGATCTCCCGGTCGTTCTGCATTTTTTGGCCGACGACACTATAGATATGCGCCATGCTCTCGCCGACGGTATAGCTGCCGAATTCGGTGAAGATATTGGGCATCGGTACATTGCTTCGTTTGCACGCTTTTTTGATGTTGCCCACGATCTCGTTGATCATGAACTGGTAGTCGTATTCAAAACCCAGCGAATGTTTGATAGGAAAGCCACCGCCGATATTGATGGAATCCAGTTCGGGGCAGATCTTCTTCAGCTGGCAATAGAGG
>Ga0134128_10000609_pt1 | contig 49019 bp, 39 predicted proteins | sample KB31754_FD_96462 | JGI IMG/M metagenome (GOLD analysis project Ga0134128, IMG submission 96462) | Terrestrial soil microbial communities with excess Nitrogen fertilizer from Kellogg Biological Station, Michigan, USA - KB3-175-4 | ecosystem: Environmental > Terrestrial > Soil > Unclassified ... | reverse complement strand
CCCCAATCAGCCCCCCGAGCAACACGCCGCCGGCGACGGTAAAACCAAGAGTTTTCGCCAGATCCCGCACGGACTCTTCTGTTTGAACCTGCAGAGATTTGATTTCGCCCATCAAGCTGACGACATCAGCTCGTCCTGTCGCGGGATCCGGCGTCATCATGCCACCATTGAAATCCCATTCGCCCGCTGGAATATCGCCGCCCAATACCTTCACCTTACGCCAGTCGAACGCATCACTGACTTTATTCAGAATGCCCATGCCATCCTCCCGCCATTCAAATCCGCTCTGGGCGGCCATTTTCTTCTAAAGGCTGAAATACCTATATATAGAATAACGCAGACCAAACCGGACATCCGGCCGGCATTATTAAATGGAGAAATTCGTGCCTGGCGTCGGTCAGAAGCGAAACAGGACGGCAGTCGCCGTCCTGTTTCGCTTTAAGCTTGCCCCTGGCTTTAATACCAATAGGGCGTGCCGTAATAGCCGTAATATGAAGGCGCCGAATATAGGTTCACAGGCGATCCGTAATAGTTGCCGTAATAGCCGCCATAGGGATAGCTGTTGTAATAGGCTGACGCGCCCAAGGCACCGAGCCCTAATCCCAGCCCCAGTCCGCCCAGTCCCCAGCCGACGCTACGGCCCCAGCCGCCGCCATGATAGCCGCCCCAGCCGCCACGATAGCCGCCCCAGCCGCGAGCGTCTGCCGGCGCAACTGTCGAGGTTAGAAGCAGCGTCAAAAATGCCATAGAGGCAACGATTATTCTTTTCATGAGTTTTCTCCTCTGCCACACGCCAGCCTGTGACGGTGGCAAAGCGCGAATGCTCCAAAGGATGAGCCAGAAAACCAGCGGGCTGAAGCGCGCCGGTAACAAGATCACTGGCACCACCAAGGGTGAGCAAACAAAAGCGGACGGCTCAGGGCCGCCCGCTTGAATCAGATATTTTCAATTGCTTCTAGTAGAAGTAATTGCCGTAATAGCCGTAATATGGTGTCGGAGCGGTGTACAAATTCACATCCGGATAATATCCAGAGCCGTAACCGTAGGCAGGATAGCCGACGTACGGGTTGTTGTAATAACCGCCATAATTACCATATACGCCGGCGCCCAGTGCACCAAGACCCAGTCCGAGTCCAACTCCGCCTAAATCCCGAAGGAAGTCGCGGTCGCGTGCAGAAGCCGGAGTTACCGTTGAGCCTAGAAGCAACATCGCTAGTGCGAAAACTGCAATTAGCCCTTTTTTCATGGCCTTTCTCCATTGCCCAACAACGGATATGACGCATGAATTAGCCACAAGCTCCTGCGGCAGAGCATGTTCGCTGTTAAGTTTTTGCGGACGAGCTAGTTTGTCAGGGCAGCCGGCTCTGGCGCCTACTCAGAGATCCACTTATCGAGCGTACGGTCCCATTTTTTCAGGTGCTCGTTTTCCTTGAAGAAAATGCCGATCTCGCGTTTGGCGCTCTCCGGGCTATCTGAGCCGTGCACGATGTTTCTGCCGATCTCAACTGCGAGGTCACCACGAATGGTGCCGGGTGCGGCATTAGCAGGATTGGTGGCACCGATTACCGCGCGCGCCAGAGCGACGGCGTCTTTGCCTTCGAGCACCATGGCGACGATCGGTGATGAAGTGATGTAGCTGACCAGTCCCTCGTAAAACGGCTTACCTTTGTGCTCACCGTAGTGATTCTCAGCCATTTCTTTCGGCACGTTCAGCATCTTCATGCCGACGAGCTTCAAGCCACGGCGCTCGAAACGACTGATGACTTCGCCAACCAGCCCACGCTCAACGCCGTCTGGTTTAATGGCGACAAAAGTTCTTTGAACTTCAGCCACGATGAGTTCTCCTTAGTGTTATATGCGATGAATGCGCACTACGCTAGCACGTTCGGCCCACGAAACTCAATCGAGCTTAACGAGTTTTGCAAAACGAGGATCGAGCAGGCGCTTGCCTGCTGTTTGAAACTCAACGTTGTACAGCTCTTTGTCGCCTTCGCCGATTACTTGTGAGACTTTACCAACGCCGAACTTGGCATGCATCACGTTGTCACCGACGCATAACCGTTGGAAGTTGGCCACCGGCTTAACCGATGATTGCTCTTCGGCGCCTTCGCCGCCGGGACGACGCGAGAGCACACGCGGCTTTGGTTTTTGCTGTAAGACGTCGTTCTTGCCGCCACCAAGGCGACCATGACGTTCTTCAGAGTATTCTTCATAACCGCTGCGGGCCGGACGCCCGCGCTCCTGCGGCGGCGCGTATGAACCACCCGAGGCGTAGGACTTGCTACCAGATTCCGCGCGGAATGCGCTTTCGGGATCTGCCTGGAAGCCTTGCAAATACTCGCCGTTGATTTCGCTAAGAAAACGACTGGGTATTGTGTAGCTAGTTTCCCCGTAAGTGCTGCGTCTGCGGCTGTACGTCAAATAGAGTCTATCTTCGGCTCTTGTCACTCCGACGTACATTAGCCGGCGTTCTTCTTCCAAAGCGGAAGGAGAGTTGAGCGAACGAATGTGAGGGAACAGTCCTTCCTCAAGACCAAGCATGAAAACAGTGGGAAATTCCAATCCTTTGGCCGAGTGCAAGGTCATTAACTTGATCGAATCCTGATTCATATCGGCGCTATCCAAATCGCTGACAAGCGAAATGCGGGTCAGGAAAGACTCCAGCGTCGGTTCATCGGCTGATTGTTCAAACTCCTGCGCCACCACTACCAGTTCACGAACGTTATCGATGCGTCCGAGGACTACTTCGTCCTTACTCTCCGCCGCATCTTTTTCCAGTGCAGCCAGGTATGTGGATTCTCGCAACACAAGCTCGAGCAAAGCGGCCACGCTCATCACGCCGGACATTGTCTGCCAGCGGCGCACGGAGTTGGCGAAATCGATCAACGTCTTGGCCGCTTTCGGCGAAACATCGCTGATCGCCGTCGCTTGCGAAGCGGCATCGATCTGGCTCAGATTGTTTTGCGCGGCGTATTCCGCCACGCGCTCGAGGGTTGTCTTGCCGAGTCCGCGGCGCGGATTGTTGACGACGCGCTGGAAGCCGATGCCGTCATCCGGATTGTAGACCAGCTTCATATAGGCGATTACGTCTTTGATTTCGGCGCGATCGTAGAATCGGGTTCCGCCAACCATCACGTAGGGGATGCCGCTGCGTACAAGAACTTCTTCTATAGCTCGGCTCTGAGCGTTGGTTCTATAAAGAATGCAGCAGTCGGACAGTCGCAACGAGCGCGCCCCGAGCCTCTTCAGCTCATCGACAACAAAGAAGGCCTCATCGATCTCATCGGAAGCACCATAGCAGCGAACTTTACCGCCTTCGCCGCGGTTGCAGCGCAGAGTCTTTTCCAGACGTTCGCTGTTGTTGATGATGATGCTGTTGGCCACTTGGAGAATGGTGGCAGTCGAGCGATAGTTTTCCTCCAGCTTCACTACGGCCGCTTCCTTAAAGTCATTTTGGAAACCGAGAATGATGCGAAAATCTGCTTTGCGCCAGGAATAAATGGATTGATCGACATCGCCGACCACCATCAGGCTGCGGTTTTCCCAGCGCTGCCGGCGCATCCCTTCATCCTGGGGATTCTCATCGAAGCTGAGAAGGCGAATGAAGCGATATTGCGCCTTGTTGGTATCCTGGAATTCATCGACCAGCAAATGCCGGTATTGATCGTGCACCCGCCTGCGCACTTCCTCGTTTTGCTCCATCAAATCATTGAATAGCGCAATTAAATCATCGAAGTCGAGCGCATTATTGCGCGCCAGCTCGGATTGATAGTTGGTGAATATTTCGGACAAACGCTGATCGCGATAATTGCGCGCTTCCTGACTATATTGATGTGCGTTTAGCCCATCATTTTTTAGCGCTGAGATTGAGTGCCTCATCTCTTTGGGCGCGAATACCTTCTCATCCAGATTGAGCTTGGAGACGACACCTTTGACGACGTTGAGAGTATCCGTTTCGTCGTAGATGACAAAATTGCTCTTCCACTTAAAGCCCTCAGCGCTTTCGTAAGCGGAAATCTCGCGCCGCAAAATGCGCGCGCAAATGCTGTGGAACGTACCGATAGTCAGCCGTTTTGCCACACCCTCGCCCAAAAGCGACTCGACGCGTGACTTCATCTGCGCCGCCGCTTTATTCGTGAAAGTGACGGCCATCACTGAGTAAGGCGGCTGTCGCAATTCGGACAGCAACCAGGCTACGCGTCTGGTCAGCACCGTCGTCTTGCCGCTGCCCGCGCCGGCGACAACCAGAGCCGGGCCCCAGCCGAGGCTGACGGCATCCTGCTGCTGCGTATTCAACTTATCGAGTAATTGCTGTCTAGTCACCGGTTGCGGCTGAAAGTTAGTCGTTTGCAAAGTGCCACCTAGTTCTCAAGAGATGATAACACGATAATTTTGCGCCGCGCCTTTCCGCCTGGGATGCAGAAAAGCACCCGCGGCCCGAAATCTTGCACTGGCTTTTTTTAGGATTTGTAACCAGCCAACCTAAGGCCTTCCTACCGGGCTCGCAGGCGATCGCTCGGTAGAGCTTACGCGAAACGAAATGATAGCAAAGGACTTTGGGCCTAAACCTTAGTACACTCTACAGGACTAACTTTTAAATTACGTCTTACTTAGAGAAACGGTGACTCGATGAGCCCAGCAGAAAAAGGAGGAGGCGGAGGAGCCGCAGCCGCTACAATTCCGACGGTCGATGCGCTTGCGCAGGAGCTTTTGCTCATACAACAGTCGGGTCCGCGCCGCGTCGCCATAATCGGTTCTCGTAACCTGCCGCTCACTCACCAGCAGTTGGTCGAGATGCTAGCCTACGCGCTGGTTCTTTCGGGCAACCAGGTAGTCACCAGCGGCGGTGCCAACGGTACCAACATGGCCGCCATTCGGGGAGCGCAGCGTGCCAACCCCGATCGCCTCGAGATCATCCTGCCCCAAACCATCGGCCAGCAACCGGCGGAAGTCCAAGACTTGCTCATCGGCGCCAAACATATCATTGAATATCCGGATCGCCGTTCGATGACGCTGGCCGACGCCAGCAAACTGTGCAACCATGAGATCATCGACCGCTGCCAGCAGATCATCTGCTTCCTGTATCACACAAGCTACACGCTTCTGGAATCGCTGAACTACGCGAAAGATCATCGGAAGATAGTCACTCAATTCTTCCTGGATTAAAGCCTTGAATCCGCTCAATCTGACGGCACTTGTATCGCTCGTGATATCTGCCGCTTTTTTTTCGCCGTATATCAAATGGCTGAAATACAAACAGATCGAGCAGTTCATCAGAGAAGAAGGCCCGCAGTCGCATGCGGCCAAGGCCAAAACGCCGACTATGGGCGGCTTGTGTTTTGCCGTGATCGCTGTTGTGATCGCTGCCGTATATATTTTTGCCGTGCGCCAGCCGTCCGGACCGATCATAGGCGGCCAGATGGCGGGTGAAACCGCGCAATGGGAAACATTCGCCAGCTTACTCGACATAGCATCATGGCCCGCGGCGCGGGCGGCGGCTTTGTCGGTGATTGCCATCGCGCTTGCTTGCGGGTTCATCGGATTTGCCGACGACTACGGCAAAATCACCTCGCGATCCAATAGGGGGCTACCGGCAAAACTACGGTTGGCAATAGAATTCGGCCTCGGGCTCGTATTATCCGGATTGCTGGTAGTGGCGCACGCCGCCCCGACCTTCCTGGTTGGGTTTGGTGGCATCATCAACCTGGATGCGACCTGGCAGCTTATCTATTTGGTTGTGATTGTGCCTTTGCTCGTGGCGTCGACAACCAACGCCGTCAATTTGCATGATGGCATGGACGGCTTGGCCGCCGGCACTTCTGTTTTGATATTTAGTGTTTTATTTTTCATCACTATCTCGCTCGGCGGTCTCTATTTAGCGGCCATTTGCGCGGCAATGGTGGGGGCGGTTACAGGATTCCTCATCTACAACCGTTATCCGGCAAGCGTCTTCATGGGAGACACAGGCAGCCTGTTCATCGGCGGAATGATCGCAGCGGTGGTGGCAGCAAGCGGGCTGGTGCTTTGGTTTATCCCATTGGCCTTGCTCTATGTTGCCGAAGCGGCTTCGGTGATCATTCAGGTGACTTACTTCAAACTGACCAAAGAATACACACCGCCAACCCCGATGTCTCGACCAGCTCTCATCTGGAGGAAGTTAACCACGCGTCTTCCGGGCGACGGCAAACGTTTCTTTCGCATGGCTCCGCTGCACCATCATTTCGAGGCAATTGGGCAGGAGCGCGGCGAGCCTGAGTGGAAAGTGGTGGCATATTTCTGGGTTGTCCAGTTTCTTCTTTGCGCGGTCACCTGGCTCGTGTTCAATCGAGCTTTCCCCTTGTCCTGAGGAGAATTTGCTGTGAATGTGGCAACTGCTCGACTTATCGCCGGCTTGATCTATTTGATCGCTCTTGGCGCGGCCACTGCCGTGCGGGCAGCCAACGAGCACGCTCCGGACATTCGTTTCGTCGAATCGCCCAACGCCATTCAGCCCGGCATCTTCGACGTGCCGGTAATTGTCGACGATCCGCAAGACAGCCGGCGCGAAGAATACCGTCGGATTTTCTGGAATGCCGAACGTTCGCTCTACAACTTCGCCCACGCCCAGGGCTGGGATCAGTATATGGATAAACCGTTCGTGAAGCAGGTGGAAATCTATGATTCAAAAGCCAACTTCGACAAACGCCTGAGAGAACTGTCCGGCTACGACAAGACGCCGATTCCCAAAACTTTCTCCGCGGGAATAGAAAAAGATATCTTCTTCTCCGTGGCACCGGAAATCTATGCAGCCAACTATGAAGACGGCCGCGTCGTCGGCGCCTATGAAAAGTTGATGGTGCACGAGCTCGCTCACAGATTGCACGTACGCTTGCTCGACGGCAATGAAGAGAGGATGGGTCCTATGTGGTTTTGGGAAGGGTTCGCGACCCATGTCGCCGATCAGTTCCCCAACAACAAAGAGCCATCTCCAGCTGAAGTGCAGCAGGTGCTGAAAGCGAAAGAACGCGGTTCATATCGCAAGTACAACGCCGTCTTCGACTATTACATGAAGCAGAAGAACGTCAGCCTTGCGGATTTCATCAAACACGCAGGCGAACCCGATTTCAACGAGTGGCTTCATGCAAAATAGGCTCAGTTGCCATCATCATCGCTGTGGATGGTGATATCACCATCAGACGATGTGCCGTGATTTTGTCCTTTGCCTTGCGAACCGTGGTCGTCATGTGAATCGTCCCCAGAATCTTTTCCGTCGTTAGCGTCGCCCGCATTGCCCAACTTGGCGACGACATTAATGACCGGCTGAGTGTTCACGTTGTTCAGAATAGATTGCGGATTGATGAAATTCGCCAAAGTAGGTTGGATAGTATTGATCGTCCCGCTGCCGATCAAGCTAGCGTTAACGTTCGGCAGTGGGACACTAATGCCTGTCTCCTGGAATGCGCCAGGGCTAATCAGAAGAGGCTGAACCTGGTTTACTGCTGTGAAAATTTGAAGTATTTGAAGACCCGTTGATTGGTTACCGATGTATGCTTCCGATCCATTGATGAATGCTACTTGCACCGGATTGCCGCCGACATTGAAAGTGGAGATGAGCGAGTGAGTCGTCAGATCTATTACTGAGACCTGTCCGGTTGTTTCATCGGGAATGTACGCACGCGTTCCATCGGGAGTTACGGCTATCCACTCCGGTAGTTGTTGGTAACCGAGATTGATCGTTCCGATGACAGAACTCGTTTTCGTGTTGATTACCGATATGATCCCATTGCCATTGCCTGCTTGATTGCTGATGTACGCGAAAGCACCGGTGGAATCAAAGGCAACACCATAGGCGTTGTATCCAAGAGTGATCGTATGGATCACCTTGTTGGTGGCAGCGTTTATCACCGAGACAGAAGATCGTGAAGCCCCGCCGTTTCCGCTGTCAGCCACATAGATTAGCGACCCATTCGGACTGACTGCAATAGCTAAAGGATCGGCTCCGACCGGAACCGTTGCGACAATACTGTTTGTCGCCGTATTTACAACTGAAACCGAATTTGCGCGTTGATCAGTGACATACAAAAGCGTGCCTGCACGATTAATCGCCAGCGAGTAAGGAGCTGGTCCGCCCGAGTTGATTGATGGTCCAAGCGTGATTGAATCGACAACCCGATTCGTGGCGGTGCTAATAACTGATATTACCCCCGTATTCCAATTCGCAGCGTACACCTTGGTGCCTGCCGGGTTGATCACGAGGCCGACAATTTCCCCACCGATTGGAATTTTTGTAATCACGGTATTGTTAGCGGTATTGATTACGTCAATTCGACCGCCGTTGATGTCGGCCACGTAAGCGCGGGTGCCAGCCGGATTGATCGCCAGCCCCTCGGGCGTCAAACTCCCGGCGGTTCCGTTAGGCGGATCGATGATGCCGGTGACTTGATTGACTAGAGGCAGCGATGGGCTTGCATAGTTCAAAGCCGACGGCGAGATCTGGACGTCTGCCGCCGAAAACCGGTGCATCGGCAACGCGCTGAGGTGTGGCAGCATGATATGGTGCATACTAGCGGCCGGCGATAGCACGCGATGTTGATGAAAGTTGTAGACTTGCGAACTTGCCGGCAATTGAAACTGCGCCAAGATTGCCGAAGTCCAAAGGAGTCCCAGCTTGGCTTGCGAAGTGAAGTTAATCGTTCGAGATCGCACTGGATAAAGTATAGCAGTAGTCAAGCGTCGCATCTATGGCACTGTTTTTCTGCTAGCGTATTATCGGCATCGTAATCGGCGGAGACCTCAGATGATTCCAGGAATCGAAGGATTCATCCTCGGAATCGTAGTCTACTTCGCGCTCACTCTGTGGGGCAAATTCTCGCCCGTCAGCTTGCGCCGGCAGCTCGCTGCGCTCATAGACGGCCTGGTATTGGCGGCCATTGCGCAGCCTATCGTATTCATGGCGATCCAGCTGCATGGTCCGTCCAGTTTTTTCTCGTCCACTTATTTGAAGGAAATGGGCGTTGCGCCCGGCGGTCTGCCGGCTGTCGTATCGTTGCTATTAATGATGACTACGCTGGCATTCTTCGATGCGTGGTTTGTCTGGCCGATACCATTGTTGCTGATTGCCAGTGCCTTCTCTAAAGATCGTTTGTTCTTGCCACCGGCCGTTCTGGCATTGGCGATCGTCTCAATAATCAATGCCGTTTATCATATCGCCGGCGAAAGCTCGAAATTCAAAGGCACGCTCGGCAAGAAAATTGCCGGCATTGAGATTGTCTCAAGCAAGGGCAATCGGATCTCGCCGTTGACCGCTGCGCTCAGGCACCTTCTTAAGGCGGCAATACTGCTCGTATTTTTTGCACCGGCTCCCATACAAGAGAGCATTCCCGATTCATGGGAGCAACCAATTCTGGTCGTCATGCTCGTGCTAGCGATGTTGCCTTCAGCGTATTGCTTGATTACGCAGGGGCGCCAGGCACTTTACGATATGGCCGCTCGGGTCAGCATCAGCGCTCAGGCTGGTGAACAAAAACGTTTATTCATGGCATCGTTTATCTGTTTTCTTTTAATAGCTGATTATCTGCTCGGCATGTCGCTTGCCTATCAGCTATTGAAGAAATCGTAGGGGCGATGCATGCATCGCCCCTACAAAAGATTCTAGGTGTCTCGCCCTCAGTTGAAACGCTGCTCTAACTCATCCTTTTCAGTGGTGTAAACCATCTGGTCATTGCCTGTGGCCAGTGCCTGCCCAGCGGCCGCGCGCGCTTCATTGAGTTTGTGCTGCAAATCCTTGGATGGCGAGCGCACCAGCGCCGCGGCAGTTGCGCGACGATCGTTGCGTTCATCGATGCCGCGATTTCGCTGTTCGTTAATGCACCAGCGGCAGGCCGGAATAAGAAAGAAGATGCTGCCGTAAATGAGAATGCCAATCAGAATCATTTGCAGGATGTGACCGAAAGGCAAGGTTGCCGAGACTTTCAACAATGACAAACTGCCTGCGACGGCAAATCCGGCAAAGCAATAAATTTGCCAGTAGCCATCAGGATCGACACCGAGAGTCCAACGTTGCTCCGCCAAGTACGACTCGACAGTGTCTTTGCCGGCTTCGGCCTGCTTAAGCGCCTTTTCGCGAACCATGTGTCCTCGCACGAGCGCTCGCAATTGATCTGCATCGGATTGCTGGTGATTCACGGGTTGCCCGCACTGGGGTGGTTCATTCAAATTGGTTTGCGTCTGTTCATGCATGGACAGCCTTTGTTGGAATGAGGGGAAGCTGTATATGATCGTTCCCGACTCCGTCACATCAGGCATACCATTGAAGCGCACCAACACCGGTATCATCCAATCTTCGTTGCGCTCGTGGGAATCAAAGTAAGGCGCAATCTGTTCGGCTATGACCACGCCGAGATTGACGCGAATTACCTGAGCGATTTCATACCACCGCTTTTGCTCGAGTCCGGCATTGGGATCCCCGGCACCAAACAGAAGCGTGTAGCAATTGTCGAGAAACTTCGATTTTTTCTTGCGGTCAGCTTGCTCACAAAGTTCAGCAGTGCTCTTCTTAGGGATGCCGCTGTTGCCGTTGGCGTAATGGAAATCGTCCAGATAGGATGGATAGGCAGAGTAATAATACGGCCGTCCCCAAAGGTAATCGCCGTAGTACCACCAGTCCCACAACCAATCGAATGTCCAGTACGCCCAACCGGGTCGAGAGACATAATCGCCTCCGCTGAAGGCATCGCCAATCCCGCCGAGATTGACGTCTCCACCTCCGCCTCCGCCGCCCGAGTCCCCGCTGCCACCGTCCAGCAATCGAATGAGCGCAACGACAGCCACGACAATAATTAGAACGACCGACAAGACGAGAATAATGCCAATCGACATGCGAAGAATGAAGAAGCTGGCCAGGAAAAAGATTTTCGCTAAGGACAGAAAAAGATTCGCCACTACTCTTCCTACCCGCTGAAAAACGTTGCGTGTGGCCGAAAAAGCATAGCTTTGCTCGAAGCGCGGATCGAAAACATAGGTTAGATTGCCATCGTGCGAAACCTGCAAGCCGGCATTGGTTTCAGCAGCAACCCGGTTTAGCTGCAGCGTCGCGGTTGCCACCGGCAAATTAGCTTCGGCTGCCACCTCAGCCGGCACCACTTTGAACCCGAGTTTGCGTATCGCCTCGATAACCTGTTTCTTTTGTTCAGGATGTAGTGGTTGCTCTAGCTGTTCAAGCATTTAATGCTGCGTTTTCCGGGTTCTTGTCAACCATTATTAGGCATGAGCTTGCGTCCGTGTTGCCCCTTAAGCAAAAACGCACAAATCGGGCCGTTTAATAATTGGATATGAACAGCTCCGCGCCTATCTTGCTCAGCTTCTCGCTATTGCAATTGTTCATTCCGTACTGAAGCTGCCAGCGCTCAAGCTTTGCCCATTTGTATAGCTTGCGGATTTCCGGGCAGTCATCGTAGGTAATTAAGAATCGGTGATCGCCAGCTTTCAGCAGCGCAGCCAGCTTCTCGTGATCAAATGCGTGTAGACAACCGTTTCTTCCGTACAAGCGCGTCGCTGTGAAGTAGGGCGGATCCAGAAATAAGAAGACATCATCACCACCTGTAGTGATCACCTTTTCGAAGTCTAAATCGGAGATGCGAACGTCTTTTAGCGCGTCAGGCATGGCAGCTAAGCGCTCTATGGAAGAGGCGGTAAAACGGCGCAGCGCTGCCGAGCTCGAAAAGCCACCGGCGCGAGTGGTGCCGGAAAAAGTCACACGATTGAAAAAGAAAAACAACAATGCCTGACGGTAGCGATCCACCGCCTGCTCATTGCGAGCTTCCAGGAAAAAACGTTTGATCTCTTGCGCCGATGCAAACGATTGACGGAGCTGCTCGAGCTCTTGCATGAATCGGGGGCAAACTCGCTTGTCCTGTACGGTTTGCCAAAACGAAATAAGCTCGGTGAAGCGATCGTTTATCCAGTACTTGCGCGCGATTCCCTCAGCGCGGGCATGCAGAAAAACGCTGCCGCCACCGACCATCGGCTCGCGATACTCGCGCACCGATTTCGGCAGTCGCTGGGCAATCTGTTGAATGGCCTTTTGCTTGCCGCCCGGGTATCGCAAAGGCGAGCGAAAGTGTAAAGGGGACGACGGGCGTCGCCCGATCCGCTCCGCATTAGCGGCTACATTATCAGCAGTGGTAACATCGGCACGCGTCTGCATCCAGCTATCTTAATAGCAGGAAGCAGGAATTTATAGTAAGCCGAGAGAAGTTTGCAGAAACGCGGGCTGTAGGGCGCCCGCAGATACCATGTTGAACAGCGGGCTGAAGCCCGTCGGAAAGCCGAGGCAATTATTCGACGCCGACGGCGGTGCGACTTTCGCGGCCGGCAACCACCAGGTCACCGACAATCTCGTCTCCAAGCTTGTCTTCGGCTTCTTTGATCAGCTGCCACATAGTCGCGCCGAGAGCGACGGCCAGGCGGCGCAAACTTTCGACTGAAATATTGCGCTCTCCGCGTTCTACATCACTTATGTAAGTGCGGTGCAGCTTAGCTCTTTTGGCTAAGTCTTCTTGAGACAACCCCAGCTGCAGGCGCTTCTCCATGATGGCGGCTGCAAGATGGCGTCTGAATGGTTCAAAATCTCGCATTTCGTTGACCTTTCCACAACAACACAACAACAAATTGGGAATCAAGCCAGCCAGTGACAAGCTTTCTGCTCTATCCCTCTTAAGTATCAGGATAAGTCAGGGTTTACTTAAAACGCTACAGACGATAGTCAGCGAAAGATAAGGTGATTTTAGGCAAGGGTGAGGCTTGTACACGATAGTGGACAAGCCTGTCACCTATAGTCCGCAGCAAGACAATGTAGGACTCGCTCCGACAACTCGAAAGATGTCACGCAAGCGTCGCAAAGATACCATTTGGACACCGGTGACGGCAGCAACGGCGTGCATCGCCCCGCCCTTGAGCGGCTATACTTCTGTTCAGCGATGAGCTGTTGCTTCCGTGGTGCCTGTGTCCGCAAAAGTAAACCAATTGGTGCATGATCTGGTATCCCAGGGCCGCTGGGATGAGGCCAACTCAGTCTTGGTGCGCTGGGCTCAGCAAGCACCGGACGACCCGGATGCGCAATTACAGTGCGGCACTCTTGCCTATGTGATCGGCCGTTTCAGCGAAGCGGAAAAATATTTGCGCAACTCGCTGTCGAGGCAGGATAACGCCGACGCCCACTATTATTTGGGATTGACGCTTACAAAGCTTAATCGGCCGCAGGACGCAATGTCCTGCTTTCGCGACGCATGCGATCGTCGCGAAGGATTTGCCACCGCTCACTTGCAGTGGGGCATGGTGCTGCTGCAAATGAACAGCTACCGCGGAGCTCTCGGGCGTTTTCGTCAGGCTTTCGAGCTCAATCCAAGATTGGTGGCAGCCGCGTATCAAGCCGGGATCGCCTGCTACCAGCTCGGTCAATATCAAGACGCCGTCGAGTTTTTTGCCGAAGCTTGCGAAAAGGATCCTTCCTTGGCTGAAGCGTTTAACGGACTGGGTGTGACCTTGTGCGCGTTGAATCAACACGAAAAGGCGCTCGGCTGCTTCGGACGCGCCTGGGAACTCAATAACAATCTCGCCATCGTGCAGCGCAATTGGGCAGCGGCTCTGGTCAATCTCGGCAGGCTGGATGAGGCCGCCAAGCATTATCAGGAAGCGATCAATTTGCCGCCCAAGGTCCTGGATGCACGCGAGCGGGCGCTCATCTACAACGATTGGGGCGTCAACTTGTATCGGCAGGGACGTCCCGACGACGCTTCAGAGCGCCTCTTGCATGCCGTCAGCATCGACCCCGGTCTGCTTGATTCGCGGCTCAACCTCGGCATCATCAATAATGCCATGCAGGAATACGAGGTGGCAGCCGACGCCTTCGAACGCGCTTTGGAAATCGATCCGGAAATGCCGGTCACAAACTTTCACCTTGGCGTCAGCTATTTTCTTCTCGGTGATTTTCCGCGAGCGCTCGAGCGTTTTGCAGTAGCCGCAAAGCAGCAAGATAAGAATCCGATACTCGATTTGTGGACCGGCTACGCCTTCATGGCCATCGGCAACCACCAGGCTGCCGAACCGTATTTCAGAAGAGTGGTCAATATCAATCCGGACAGCTACATTGCCCTCGATGCCCTCGGTATTTGCCTGTCCATGCAGCGGCGGGACGGCGAAGCGGTGGAAACTTTCAAGCAATGCTTGAAGCTCAACAATGAATACGGACTGGCCCATGTTCACCTGGCCAAAACGCACGAGGCAAGCGGCCGCGACAGCGAGGCCATGCTCGAGTACAAAGTGGCCATTCAAAAAGATCCCAACTGTTTGCTGCCTGAAAAAGAGCTGCTCGACGAGCTGATTGCGCACTCCAGCTTTGAGCTGGCGTACAGCAAATCGCAGAAGTTGTTGCAAATCACCCCAAACGATCAAGAAGCGCAATTGGTATCAGCGCGCTCGTTGCGAGCTCAGAATAAATTGGACGAAGCGTCCCAAGTGCTGGCGCAGCTGCTGCAACAGTCGCCGCACAACGGTGCCGGGCGCGTTTTGCTAGGGCAAATTTTTCTCTCGCAGGGCAAGTTGCTGGAGGCCGACGAGCAGTTTCGCACCGGTTCCGAGCTCTCCTCTGAGGGTGATGTCGCCTTGTATTACGGCTGGGGAAAAACGTTGGGCTTGCTTGGTATGCACGAGCTCGCCATCGAAAAATTCAAACTGGCAAACGAAATTGATCCCTACGATGGCGACACTTATGAGGCTTGGGGCGCGACGCTGAAAGTGCTCGGCAGATACCAGGACGCGGCGGAAGTTTTCAAACGCGCCTCTGAGTATCTGTAGGAACAGCAAACATGTCAGAGCCTGCGCCAACCAGCAGTGTGAAAGAGGAGCCGATCGACAGCGACCTGCTGATCAAAACGACGCACCTCATTTATTTTCGAATGGCATTTGCCCTGGTCAGCCTGGTGATTTCCTTTTTGCTCGGTTGGGTAGCCGGTGTCGCCGACGAGCCAATAGCAGTGTTCTACATTGCCGGCTCGGTGGCTCTTTATACGTGCGTCGCCCTGCTTTCACTCAAAGCCTTGACCGCAAGCGCGGCCCAACGCGGCCCGAGCAATCGCTCGCTGATGATGCTCAACGGTGCCCTGCTCGTTCTCGATATTCTGGCGCTCAGCTTGCTGGTGCATTTCACCCACGGCATTGAATCCGACCTCTATTTTATTTATCTGTTGCCCACGGTTCTCGCCAGTCATATTTTCGGAAAGCGCGGCATTTTTGTCACCGCATTTGGTGCCGCCTTCGCCTATGCCGGTGTATTGGTCCTAGAAAATTTCAGCTTCATCCCTTATCTTCTGCCCTTCGATTCTACACCGGGAATTGCAGCAGACTATGTGCACAGGCTTTGGGCGCATATCTTGCGACGAGTTGCCATGCTTGTCGGCGTTTCTTTCGTCTGGGCACTATTTTGCGAGCACATGTCTCAGGTAGCGCAACAAGGCGCAAGTCGCCTGCGCGGGCAGTTGCACGCCAATAATATGCTGGTGGTGGAAACAACGGCACAAGCGGCGCGCGAACAAATGATGAACGCAATCGCCTCCGCAATTCGCAGTACTCTCGACATCGATCAGATCCTGGCGACGACAGTGGCGCAACTGATCAGCGCCCTGCGCGCATCGCGTTGCGCCATCATTACGCCCAACGATCACATAGATCAACCGCCTCTTATCTGGGAAGCCTCGCGCCAACGTCTGCAAACACAACATGATACTTTCAGCCGGCGGCTGTGCGAGTTTATGCTGGACAATTTGGCGCACTATGTCAGTCTCGAAGACGGCACGATGAAAAAGACCTTCGTCTATGAAAATCCGCTTTCGGAAACATTCTTCGAGCCTGTGAAGGAAGAACTTGAACGTCTGCGCTTCCGCTCTCTTTTAATTCAACCGATTACTTACGCCGGCGATTCGATAGGCGTGATTTTGATCGGTGAAAGCGACACCGACCGCGAGTGGCTCGAGGCCGAGCGCGAATTGACCAAAGCAGTATCGGCGCAAGTTTCCATCGCCATCGAACACGCGCGCCTTGTCGATCAATTATCCAGAAAAAACCGCGACTTGTTGCAGAAGAACCTTCACCTCGACACCAAAAACCTCGAGCTGCGCACCATGCAATCGCAGCTGGTGCACCAGGAAAAAATGGCGTCGCTCGGTCGCATGGTGGCAGGGATTGCTCATGAACTCAACAATCCGATCAACTTCGTGCACGGCAACTTGCCTTACCTGCGCGAATATTTCGAGGACATGAAGCGAATTATCGCCGCCATCGACAAGCTGTCCGAGGAATCGCGCCAGCCGATTGATGAGTTAAAAAACCAGACCAAGTACGACTTTGTGGTTGCCGACCTCGACAATATCATTGCCGATTTGCAGGAAGGCGCCGATCGCATTCGCCAAATCATCAAAAACCTGCGCAGCTTCAGCCGGCTGGACGAAGCGGAGCTCAAAGAAGCGTCACTTCAAGAAGGCATCGAATCCACCATCAAAATACTCAACCAGTACTACGGACGCGACAAAATTCAGGCCCAGTGCCACTTTGACGAGATTCCGCCGGTGGTTTGCTATCCGGGCAAATTAAATCAGGTCTGGATGAACCTTCTCTCCAACGCCGCCCAGGCCGTGGCCGGGGTTGAGAACCCCGAAGTGCGCATCCGGTCAGAGCTTGACGGCGAATGGGTGTTGGTATTGATTAGCGATAATGGGGCTGGTGTTAAGCCCCAAGATCAGAGTAAAATCTTTGAACCGTTTTATACAACCAAACCGGTCGGTCAAGGTACCGGACTCGGTCTGTCTATCTGCCACTCGATAATTGAGCGACACGGCGGCACTATCTGGTTCGAGAGCAAACCAGGGCAAGGGACTACCTTCAAGGTCAAAATCCCATTGCGCGCCCAGCCGGAAAACCAGGACGAATCCAACCAACCCAGTCTGAATCAGGTTTAATAGCGGAAACACATGAGCGACCCACTGACGAAAATTCTGGTTATAGATGACGAGCCGGCCAACCTTCGTCTTTTGCGGCGCGTGCTTGGCGATGAGTATGAGGTCTTCACTGCCGGCGGCGGTCAGGAAGGACTGGCAGTGCTCAAGCAAGAAGACATTGCGCTGATCATCACCGACCAGCGCATGCCCGGGATGAGCGGCGTGCAGGTGCTGGAAGCATCCATGCGGATTCGTCCGGATGCCATCAAGATTCTGCTCACCGGCTATACGGACATTCAGGCGCTCATCGACGCCATCAACAGCGGCAATGTGTACAAGTACATTCAGAAGCCATGGGACGCCGAAGATCTCAAACTAACGGTAAAACGCGCGGTCGAGACGTACAACTTGCGCCGGCGCAACGAGCAGCTTGTAATTCAACTGAAAGGCGCGCTCGACCAGCTCGAGACTGTTTCGATCGGCACCATTCGCGCACTGGCCGACGCACTCGACGCCAAATGCGACTATACCTCCGGACATAGTTTGCGCGTGAGCCGTTACGCGCTCACCATCGGCAAGCAGGTCGGCATGACCGACCAAGAGCTGCGCGATCTCGAGATCGCAGGCATCTTGCACGACATCGGAAAAATCGGCGTGCCGGAGTCGATCCTGTGGAAGCCGGCGCGACTTGATCCTGAAGAACAGAAAATCATGTCTATTCATCCGGTGCGCAGCGCGCAGATGATCGAAGACATACCTGTGCTCAAGCAATCGCGGCTCTGGGTTTTGCACCACCACGAGTACCTGGATGGTTCCGGCTATCCTGACCATCTGCAAGGAGACGATATTCCAATCGGGGCGCGCATCATTCTCGTCGCCGACGCCTACGATGCAATGACCAGCGATCGTCCATATCGCAAATCAATCGGTTATGAGAAGGCATCCGCAGAGCTGCTCAAATATTCAGGGCGGCAATTCGATCAGCAGCTTGTGAAAGCACTGCTTGATGTCGTCGGCGAGAAAGGCGAAAAGCTGACTAGCGAGGGAATTCCCGAGAGCTTCCTGGGCTTGAAACTGAGCGCAATTGATCCCTTGCAGTCTGGAAAACAGTATTTGGCGGAATCAGCACGTAAGGCGCAGGCTGAAAAGTTGGAGAGTGCTCCGGGCGCTGCGTAAACGTGCGTGTGATATTTTCTTGGCGCGGCAGAGCGCTGAGTCCCTCTAGGCATACTATGAGATCTCAACTATTTTGATGACGCCAAGCGTCCGGGCATAGAATGCTATTTCCGGCGAAAACCCGCTCTCCATCAGGTATTTGAACCTTTGGGGTTTTCCGGGGCGTTTCCGCCATTTATCATCAAAAAAGTTGATCGCCCTACCTCAGCTTTGAAATTGCTCTTTTTGAAATTGCTCCCATTGAAATTGCTCTTTTTGATATTGCTCCCATTGATATTGCTCCCATTGATATTGCTCCCATTGATATTGCTCCTGTTGATATGCTCGGGATGGTGGAAATCCGATGGAAAAAATTTCGCCTGCCTCATGAGCAATCTCGGGCATGGCGGTAAACTTTTTTGATGACGCCAAGGGCTTTACAGTATACTTGCCGGATTCATCGAAACGCCTGACTGGCGAGGGTTCTGGGCGATTCAAACTTTTCGGCGATCAATGCCCTTTATCATCAAAAAAGTTGATCAATCATAGTGCGGAAAAAGGGCAGGTGCCACCGCCCAAAAACAGACAACCGATTCACCCAATAGCCGGCTTGCACGCGCCAGCGAATAGCGGGCTTGCGCCGGGCTAGCGAAGGAATTCCCGAGAGCCGCTTGAGGTTGAGTGCAATTGATCCATTGCAGTCTGGAAAACAGTATCCGGCGGAATCAGCACGTAAGGCGCAGGCGGAGAAGTTGCAGAGTGCTCCGGGCGCTGCGTAAATGGATCGCGGTCGCCGTAAAATGCTGCTGCTTGCGGATCGCGGATGGCAATAAATCGCGGATCGTTCCATAAGAGCTTGCGCGGATCGGTCGGTCCGAACAACGCCACCATCGGTTTGCCGAGGCCGACGCCGATGTGCATCGGGGCGGAATCAACGCAAACCATCAAATCAGAAAGATCAATTAGTGCCACCAGATCTTCGACAGTGGCCGTTTTGCCATAAGCGTTCAGAAAAAGTCCATTGGCACCACCGGCGATATCAGCATGATTGCTCGCCAATGCGGCAATGATCTGTTGGATCGTCGCCTCGTCATCCGGTCCGCCGGCAAGCACCACACGCACGCCGGCCTGCTTTATAAAGTCTGCAATCAGTTGAGCCCAGTTGCGGGGATCCCACACTTTGAAGATCTGTTTCTTCAAAGCGAGGAGGCTGGTTCCAGGATGCAGAAGCACCGTTGCGCCAGTGCCTGCGCGTGAGCTTCCAGCCGGCTCGGCAGCGCCTTGTCCGCGTCCGAGCCAGTCCGACATGCGGGCCACCGCCTCGGAGCGCACCACAACTGCCGGGCGCGCGCATTCCGCCTTTATACCGAGGCCGCAGGTGAGATCGTGATACATCATCGCAGCATGCTGGTTGCGATTGAGGGGAACAGGATCGCTCAAGAGCATGGAGGCCAGCCGATTCGAGCCATAGCCAATCCGACGCCGAATTCCGGACAAAAAGAGCAGCGCCGCCACATTCGGTGAACTTCCCGACGAAAGCACGATATCGAATGCGCCGCCGCGCAGCAATCCAATCAATGCCAGATAATCCCCAGGCAATAATGGGCGTTTCTTAATATCGAAGGTAAGGCTATCATCTATAAGGTCGGTCAGGCGGCTCACGCCTTTGCCTCGAGGCTCGGTAAGCATCACGATCCTGTATGACGGATACTGCGATTTGATAGTCTGTAAGGTAGGCAGGAAAAGTATTTCGTCGCCCAACCCACCAAAGTTGATCGCTAAAAGCTTCTTCGAACTGTCCTGCGGGCTCAAACTTAACACCAAAACCGGGCTGCAGCGATTCCCTGCGTATAATATCCCAGTCGCACGCGAGACACATTTTTGAGATCTTCAGATAACTGGTCATCGACTTTTATTGCCTGCGCGATTATAGGAATCCTGTTCGGCTACGCAGTTACCCTGTTTTTGAAGCCGGGGCTGCTGCCTCCAATGCTGCGCCTGGGCGGCTTGACGACACCGACCACAATCCTGCTTATGGGCACGGATGTCGTTTACAGCAAAGAACATCGCGCCCTCAAAGCCGATCGCGCGTCTTATCAAGGCCGCTCCGACACCATTCTCTTGTGCCGTCTAGATCCGATTCGCAATAGCCTCTCCATTTTGCAAATTCCGCGCGACACTCAGGTCAGAATTCCGGGATACAGGGGTTTGCAGAAAATCAATGGAGCCAATGCGTATGGAGGTCCACATCTTGCCGCTCAAACTATCTGGGAATTCTTGAATGTACCTGTGGACCACTACGTTGTGCTCAACGTGCACGGGTTGGTGGAGCTTGTGGATGAGCTTGGCGGAATCACGGTGGACATCCCGAAATCGATGCATTATCGAGACAATTCAGCAAAGTTGAACATCAATTTGGAGCCCGGACCGCATTTACTCAATGGAACCGAGGCCATGGGTTTCGTTCGTTTCCGCCATGATGCACTCGGCGACATCGGGCGCGTGCAGAGACAAGAACTCTTCTTGAGGGCGGTGGAAGAAAAAGCGCTCGACCCGATGGCTTGGGCTAAGGTGCCGAAGCTGCTGTCCATCGCGCAGAATTATCTGCTCACCGACATGGATACGGGACAACTTACGCAGATGGCTCAATTCGTGCGTGCAGTGCCCAAGGGCAATCAACAAATGATCATGCTGCCCGGAAATTTTTCGGGCACTGGAGATTGGGCCACCAACGAGCAGGAGGTGCGGCTTGTGGTGGCACGCTGGAACGGACAGGCATTGCCCAGCAGCACACGAGAAGCGATAAAAATCACGGTGGAGAACGCCACCGCCGACCCCGAAAACGGACGCAAGCTATCCCGGTATCTAACGGCGCGAGGATATAACGTGGTGGCATACAGATCTAAGTCAGATGTCTATAATGGACCGCAACCAACGACACGCATCATCGCTCAGCGCGGAAATACGGAGGAGGCGATGCTGGTCAAACAGGATCTCTTCAATTGCGGAGATATCGTCAATGCCTCCGTTGGTGACATCCAAAGCGCCATTACCGTGGTGGCAGGCGACGATCTCTCATCGGTGGTAACGCAGAACAACGCTGGCACGGAGCAGCAAACACCCAGGCACCGGCGGCGGCATCACTAGTATTCTCCCCACCAGCGGGCTCACGCCCGCGTTACGGACCTGGAAATATATGTAGCGTTTAATTGCTGAGCCGCCGGATTTCAAGAAGCGCTGTGCGAGCGTGTTTCTCCAGATGGGCTTCGTCCGAGCGTGCACGGTGTCAACTATTTAGTTATTATTACGTTTGAGATGCGCCTTCCACTTTGGATCTATGGTGTATCTTGTAGTTCGCAGCGCGGATTATATTTTCGCTGGCAATCCCCTTTAGACATAAGGCAGGCGGCATGATTCATTACCTATACGCGACAAGAGGCGGTTATCTGTACCATCTAGGACGCTTTGCAAATCGACCCAAGGCAGAAGGCCTCGGTGAATTTGTTGTGTCCGTTCCGGATAAAACCCCTCAAGTCGCGATAGATACGCTTGCCCACAAGCGATTCATGGATCATCTGCGCCGCCCGCGCAAAGTTCAACACGAACGTCATCACAGCAAAGAGAAAGAACTGGTCGCTGTCAACTAAGCGAACTTCCGGCAGCCTTTAATTAACCGATTGTCATCACGGCGATTTATCCGTTTTGACGAAAATTGAAAATGCGTCGTCCCGATACAAGCTCTTCCATCGAGGAGAGAGTGCGACCAGATCCTTCAGCGGACTGTCGTTGGGCACAAGCGCTTCGGCGATACGGTATTTGGCGAATGTTTCTTCCCAGTCTCGCCCCTGGATTACCTTGAGATATGTATCCATAAACGCCGGATCGTATAAATCCACACGGGGATCCACGAATACCTTGATCGAGCTTCTAAATCTATAAATGAGATAACTGCCGGCATGGGCAGAACAGAACAGATTGCCGGCAGGAGGATTTACGCGTAGAAACTCCGCAGCTTGCACTGGCGGAAGCGCAAATCCCGGATACAGGGGCGACAACCAAGCAACCAATATCGCCAGAACTAAGATCGCTACAGGATACAACCTGGAGGTAGCAGCTTCGACAATAGCTGCTTTGATCCTTTCGGTTGGCGCGTCTGCATGCCTTGAGAATGCCATGGTCAGCGCTTGTCCGACAGCCGGGGCTGCCACAATACAGAAATAAATCATAAGCCGAGCATGCAGGCATCCTGCGGCGAAGAGCCCAACAACAAGCAAAAGCGCAGGGGTCGTTATCCTCTTCCATGCTGCAAGGGCCGACAAAAGCATCAGGCAGTAGACCGCAGCATACACACCCAAGGCACTCCAATCCAACGGCCGCCACTCGTAAGCAGCGGCGCCATGGGCGGGCGTCACGGCACTAACATGTAGAGCGAATTTCCATAATTCGATGCCGTACGGATTAACCATGCTGGCCAGAATAAAAACGATAGTAATCAGTCCGAACGTTAGCAAACGTCCGGCATTTTGTTGTTTGCTCAAGAGCGCCGATGCAGCCGCAGATGAGGCGTACAATCCTGCCACACAAGCGCCCAGCGGAAAGGAGACATGACAGTTTGTCCAGACAATCGCGATCGCCGCAGTCTTCAGCACAGCGCTGCCCAAGGATTGCCTGTCTGGGGGGCTTTTCCAGGCTTTGTCTAAAATGCCATACAACAGAAAAAGGCAGACATAAGAAAATAACTGCGGCCGTGCCGAACTTATCTCAGGATGGGTCGCATGAAAAACTATGACCGTGGTGACAAAAGATGCAATTGGATTGCAGCCCTCTGTGATCATGTACCTGAACATAAGTACGCTCAGAAGATAAGTCAGTGTGACAACAACGACGATCTCCACGCCCTTCAATGCCAACCCATTGTGTGCCAAAGCAAAAATAACTTCGGATAACCACTGGTAAACCATCCAGGGAGAGTTCAGCGAATTGGCAGAATAGATGTCGACAGTCGGCAACCGATGGTGTTGCAATATGTTGCGACCGATTTCGATAAGCCAAAAGGTATCCGACTGCCAAAAAACGCCTTTCGGCATCGGTAAGATGACCACCAGCCACGCCAACGCAAGAAGCAGGGCTGTAGCCATCCTCGCCTTCGGCGAGCTGATGTTGGTGTCAACAGTTGGGTTCACTAGCGAAAAAATGCTCAGGCGCGGAATTCATAGATGAGAAAGGCTAAGTCGCAAGATTCCATCTTACCGAAGTCCGGAAATACCGACGAGGATTGCTGCTTCTTCCACGCACGATGCTGATTGCGAGAGATTATTAGTTATTTTTAATACAAAGACCAGTTACCGGAGGTGGTATGCGGGCAATTTTCTTGTGTGCGCAGCATGATTCGCAACTTCGGTTGTGCACGTTATGCCGTGGCCGCAAGCCCGGTTTCCTGGAGAGATTGGAAAGCCTCTCACAGGTTGAAAGCGCCAGATATGGTCAATACTAAGAGGTAGACTAAAATGTTCAAACTCCGTCAAGCCAAGGGCTTCACGCTCATCGAGCTGCTCGTGGTCGTCGTTATTATCGGTATTCTCGCCGCCATCGCGTTGCCTAACTTCATCGGCGCGCAGAAAAAAGCGAAAGTCGCTCAAGTCAAGTCGAACATGCATACTTGCCAGCTTGCCTCTGAGTCGTACGCAACAGACACCGCCGGCGTATATGCCGCCACGGGTACCGCCTTGCAACCGTACTATCCGGGCGGCGGCAACTCGCCTACCGGCGCCGGTGGCAACTGGCCAGCCAACCCGTTCACGGGCGCTCCCGACCCGGTCGGAGTGGCATCCGTCACTAACGTCGCAGCCACGCGTTCGGCTGCTCCAAGCGGCACAGGAACAGCCGGCAACACCGCGTACTGCCCGATTGCCGATTCATCCGGCGTGAACAGCTCGTATGCAGTCATCGGATATGACGATGCCGGCAACCCCGTATCCGGAAACGCAGGCAAAGAACTGGTACTTTCTAACCAGTAGATCGATTCATACAAAAACGTGAAGGGCTGGGCAACCGGCCCTTCATTTTTTGGTTGAGGCGAAGCAGCGGAGGGATCTTTGCAGCAAAGCTGCCAGAGAGGCTCGCCCATACGTGGGACGCTCGTTACAATAAATGCCATGGACTGGAAGACTGTTTTACTCAGCGTTGTCTGTTGCGTGATCGTGGTTGTTAGCCAGATCAAGCTCGACAATTTGATTAGCACCAATGAGCTCGCGCATAGACAGGCGACAGTTTTGCCGAGCCTGCAGTCTGTGAAGCTGGTGAGTGGTGGCTTCACTAAGTTGGCAGCCGATCTCTATTGGCTCGCCTTTATCCAGTACTGTGGCGCGGGCATCCAACACCGCGGCAAACCATACGAGCAATGCTATGACTACGTCAATCTGATTACAGGACTCGATCCGAAATTCACCAAGCCGTATTGGTTTGGCTGCTGGTCAATTGGCTATTGGCAAAAGCGTCCGGATCTAGCCGACCGCATTTTGCAGCGAGGCATGGCCGAAAACCCGGACGCCTGGGATCTGGCTTACCTGGCCGGCATCAATCAATATTTGTTTGCCTCGGACTATAAGCGCGCCGCCCACTATTACCGCATTGGGGCTCAAAAGCCGGGCGCACCTGATTGGCTGTCGCGGCAGGCAGATATTCTGGAATCGAACATACCGGAATTGGTGAAGCGAGTGAAAGTGCTCGAGGACACCTATTACCACACCTCAGATGTTCACCTTAAGATTGACCTCTACGGACAATTGCTGCCGTTGCTGAAGGAGTTACAACGTTCGTCCATTACTGATCAGTCGCGACGGCTCGCAGGCGAGCGTATAAAGCGTCTCAACGACGACTTCGAACACAACGTCGAGTAGGCGTTTTGTCGCAGCTGCTATGGTCGCGGCGGGCGAAAGGCCGCCCTCCCTGATATGATCTGCCAGGGGAGGAATTCTCGTGGATTTTGGAAAGTTCAAACTGCATATAATTCGCGAATGCCATTTCAAACTTGATGGCGGTGCGATGTTCGGCGTGGTACCGAAGGCGATGTGGAACAAAGTCTCGCCCGCCGACGAAGCTAATCGCGTTGACATGGCATGCAATCTTCTGGTGATTGAAACACCGCAAAAGAAAGTGCTTGTGGAAACAGGCATGGGCCCCCGCTGGTCTGCGCAGGAACGAGAGCGTTATGATCTGCGCACGCTGGTAGATCACAGCAAAGCACTTGCCGAGCTGGGAATCAGCAACGATCAAATCGATGCGGTGATCATTTCGCACATGCATTTCGATCACATGGGTGGTGCGGTGATGGAGCAAGGCGGAAAGCTGGTGCCGACATTTCCGAAAGCACTCGTTTACGTGCAGAAGGGCGAATACGACATGGCGCATAAAGCGAATGCGCGCGCAAAAGCCAGCTATCGCACCGAAGATTATCAGGTTTTGGAGCAACAGGGTTTGCTCGAAATGGTGAATGGCGATCGCGAAATCGTACCCGGCGTTTCAGTGCGCATCACCGGTGGACACACAAGCCACCACCAAGTCGTTGTCTTTGAGTCAGAGGGGCAAAAGGGCGTCTTTTTCGCGGACATCGTACCGACAAAAAGCCATCTTAGCCCGCCCTGGGTGATGGGCTACGATCACTATCCGCTTGAAACTTGCGACCGCAAAGATGAGTGGCTTGGTCGGGCAGCGCGCGAGAAATGGCTCGTGGTTTTCGATCACGAAAAGGAAGTGCCCTGGGGGCATGTTGAACAAACGGGCGACGGAAAGTTTTCGTGGAACCCACTGTCGGCAAGCACGTTAGAGTATGGGCTCGTTGTATAGAGAATATCGACATGCCGCCCTCGTTATTCTAATCAGCGCGGCGGCGTTTGTTGCTTACTTCTCGCCTGTGCTTTTTACCGGCAAGTTGCTTGCACCAAGTGATGCACTCACCGCGTATGTGCCCGCATTCATGCACGGCCATTCTGCCTGGGACTTGCTTATTCTATGCGGGTTTCCCTACTTGGCTGATCCACAAGTGCAAGCCTGGTATCCCACCGTCTTGCTGCGTCCCCTTGGTGTGATCGGCTGGAACATGAGCATCCTGATGCCGTATGTGGTGGCAGCCGCCGCAATGTACGGTTATGTGTTTTCCCTCACGAGGTCGCGACTGTCCGGTTGTATCAGCGCTGTCATCTTCAGCATGTCCGGCGTGCTCATCGGCAACATGCGGCACCAAACGATGATCCACACTGTATGTTGGCTGCCTTTGCTGACCTGGGCATTTTGGGAGTTGAAACGCGGATTCACACTCGGATGGTTCACAATCGCAGCGGCAACTACAGCACTGATGACACTAGCCGGGTTTCCTCAATCGTTGGCGTATAACCTGACGCTGGCTGCAGCGTATGTACTAACCCAGGCGTTGTCGCGTCCGCAGACTGGTAGCCTGCGCCCCTCTATACCGTCAGCCCTTGCGGCGGGCGGAAGGCCACTGACCGGCGGCGTACAAATTGATTGGCGATACATGGCGGCTTGCCTGGGCGCCGTGATCATCGGCATCGGGATTTGCGCGATTCAGCTTGTACCCACGGCAGAGCTGGTGAAACTGACACCGCGCCTGGCGATGGGTCGGGCGTTTTATGACTCGTTCCGATTCGATCCATTCCAACTGATCTTGTTTGTCTTCCCATGCCTGGCCGGAATCGACCGCAGCACACTGTACGGCTATGACTATGTCGGCCCGTTCAATTTTGTTTCTTCCAATTGCTACCTCGGACTGCTGCCGTTTTTGCTGATACCGGGGGCGGTGGCGAGCAGTCAAAACAAGAAAGAGATTTATTTCTGGTTGGCCGCCGGCGTGCTCACTTGCATGCTCGCTATGGGCAGCGTAACTCCGATCGGTTGGGCCGCGTACTTCTATCCGTTGTATGGGACGTTTCGCGCGGCTTGCAAGCACCTAGTCGAAGTTTCCTTCGCAGTGGCTGTCCTGGCTGGCATTGCCACCTCCGCGATTCGCACGCAACAAATTACCCTTCGCCGAATGGCGGCGCTCGCTGCAGTTCCAACGGCGATTTTCCTCGGCGCATTGGCTTATGCCGTCAACCTGTTGCCGCGCGTGGCGAGCTTGGTAGCGGCAACACATGCAGGAACGATGTCGCCGGACTTGCAAAACAATCCAACGGTGTTGATCCCTGTAAGTGTCTTTGCCCTTGACCTTGCTGTGCTGTTTATTTTCGTAGCGAAGCCCGAGTGCAAATTCCGACAATCGGCACTAGTGCTCATGCTCGCGGCCGACTTGTGCTCGTTCGGGCAGTTTCTCGAGTGGAAACATGCAAACAGTGTCAAGATTATCGACGTGCCCGCATACGCGAAAAAGATTAAACAGTCCCTGCTTGCTTCGCATCAAAGAGCATTTACTGATCTCGGCAATGGCGCGTCGTATTTCGAATTCCCGTGCAATCTGGCGTCTGTATGGGGAATCCCAATGGCCAATGGAATGGACGCGTTGATCCCGGCGCGCACGCGAAACTTCTTTTCGATTTATGAGGGCGGCTTTGTAAATGCCATCGACATTTCAGCCGCCGACGATCACTCCCTTGACCTGGGCTGCGCGAAGTACGTGGCGCTGCCAAAGCAAAACACAAATTTGCAAGCAGTGAATGCGCAGCCGGAGCGATTTATCAAAATCATTGAGTCGCCTACGGCATTTATATACGAGAACCGCCGGGTGATGCCGCGTGTGTGGCTGGTGCCGGAAGTAAGACAGATGGCGGCCGCAGAAACGCTGCAATTGATCAGGCACAGTGATTTTGAACCGCGGCGGTACGCGGTGGTAGAGGAAGCGGTACCGAACGAATTGACGGAAAAAGCGGGCGGACCACCGCCGGTACAAAATGCAATTTCGCATTTGCCTGATGGAACTGCCAACGTTGTGGAACTCACCGATACGATGATGAAGGTTGCTGTCAAATCAGCAATACCAATGTTTTTAGTGACCAGCGATGCACTCTATGACGGATGGAAGACCGCGGTGGATGGACGTCCGGCAAAACTGTATCGCGCTGATTACATGTTTCGCGGCGTCGTTGTTCCTGCCGGCGAGCACACCGTAGAATTTCGTTTTGTTCCTACAAGTTTGTTCATCGGCGCCGGGATCAGCCTCCTATTCTTGCTGCTGCTTTTTGCTCGCTTTGTTGATCGCGTTTTTCGCAGGCGACCATCCTCTTAGAGGTCACGGCGACGGCTAAACAAATTTGTTGTGGTCAAGAAGGGACGCAAAAATCACTTACTGTGAAACGCTCTGCCTGTCCGGGTTTTAGACGAGTGATTTTCGTGTTCTTCACGAGGGATCAACATTTAAGTTGATCCCCAACCCTAAGCGATAAGGACGTGCCCAACCCGCAGAGCAAAATTGATGATCACCCTCACTTTTGACCGGATTCGAAGGCGTTGTGGAGTTGACCGCAGGCGGCGTCAATGTCTGTTCCTCTCTCCAGGCGAATGGTCACCGTTTTGCCTGTTGCTTCAGCGAGTCGTTTGAATTGTTTCTGCGCCTGCATTGAAGGACGTTCATACAGCACGGCTCCATCGAGACCTTTGGTTGGATTATAGGGAATCAAGTTAATGTTGCAGTGAATGTCCTTGACCAATTGAGCTAATTCGCGCGCTTGCTCGGGCGTGTCGGTGACGCCGGCGAGCATCACATACTCGATTGTGATTCGTCTGCCTGTTGAGTCGTAGTATTTTTCCAAAGCACAGATCAAGTCATCGATAGACCATTTGTTGGTGATCGGGACGATCTCTTCTCGTGTTGCCGGATCCGGCGCGTGCAATGACAGGGCGAGCGTGACTTGCAGCCCTTCCTCGGCAAGGCGTTCGATGCCGGGCACGATTCCGGATGTAGAAACTGTAATGTGCCGCGCCCCGATGCCAACTGATTCGACCATCGAATGGAGTGAACTGATGACTTCCTCGACGTTGAGTAACGGCTCACCTTGACCCATGTATACGACGTTGGCGACGCGTTGACCGGACTCCCTCTGGATTGTCATCACCTGGTCGATGATTTCTTGTGAAGTGAGATTACGCTTAAAACCTAGATAACCCGTGGCGCAAAATGTACACCCGACGGCACAGCCGACCTGACTAGACACGCAAGCAGACAGAGTGGGGCGATCCTCGAATGCCATGAGCACCGACTCGACGAATTTGCCGTCCGGCAGCTCGAAGAGGTACTTGCGTGTTCCATCGGCGCTCACCTGCAGGTGGGCAATCTTCAAAAGCCCAACGGTGGCGCGTTCTTTAAGAAGTTCTCGCACGTCCTTGCCGAGGTCCGTCATCTCATCGAAAGATGATGCATACTTGGCGTAGATCCAGCTGTGGATCTGTCGCGCACGGTACTTCGGCAAGCCGAGTTCTGCGATGAATTGTTCTATTTCAGGCAGGGTCTTGCCGGACAGGGCAATCCGTTGTTGTTCTTGACTCATATGCTGTTCCAAGCTCGGCAACAAATCCTAAGCAAATTCTGTCTTTCTCCCGAGCGGTTGAGTTTTTGCCCCATGATATCAAGTATAGGCAGGCTTACATACACGGAATTCCAGACAGCTTTGCAAAGATTGAATTGCCAAGCTCGCAAACATGCCGGCGGATGTCATGGACGGGCGTGCTAAAATTACCACCTTGCCTGGGTTCCAGGCATTTTGCATATGCATCAGGAGCGGATTTTGGAGCAAGTATTGATGGATACCTGGGAGGAAAAGGCGAGGGACTGGTTTAAGGCACTGTTCGGCGAGTCGCAAGAGAAAAAAATCAAGCACTTGCAAGGTTACGTCGATGCCGCAAATTCCTTTGCCGCCGCTATTGCCAAACTCAGCGATGATGAGCTGAAGGCGAAAACTGTTGAGTTTCGTGCTCGCATCGCAAAAGCGCTGGACGGCGTGCCGAACAAACCGCTCATGCCGGCTGATGCTCCGAAGATGCCGGGACAGATTCGTTTCGAGCACGATCGCATTCTGGCTGAACTGCTCGAGAAAATGCTGCCTGAGGCTTTTGCGGTTTGCCGCGAAGCGTCCACTCGCGTGCTCGGCATGCGCCACTTCGATGTGCAGTTGATGGGCGGCGCCGCGCTGCACTTCAATAAGATTTCGGAGATGCGTACAGGCGAAGGTAAAACGCTGGTCGCCACCTTGCCTGTTTATCTCAACGGCTTAACCGGACGCGGCGTGCACGTCGTCACGGTAAACGATTATCTGGCTCGGCGCGACTCCGAGTGGATGGGACGCCTCTACAAATGGCTCGGGCTGTCGGTGGGACTCGTCTATTCGCACCAGCCCGAAGAAGAAAAATACGCCGCCTATCGCGCCGATGTCACATACGGTACCAACCACGAATTCGGATTCGATTATCTTCGCGATAACATGCGAATCTCGTTGGACCAACTTTCGCAACGACCGTACTACTTCGCCATCGTCGACGAAGTCGACAACATTTTGATTGACGAAGCCCGGACGCCGCTAATCATCTCGGGATTCCCCGCAGAATCGTTTGTGCAGATTTATCAAGCGATGGCGCACGCGGCTCCGATGTTCGACCGCGGACAATCGAAAGACGATGAAAACTGCGATTACTGGGTGGATGAGAAACAGAAGAACATTTTGCTCACCGAGCGCGGCATCTCCAAGGCCGAAAAACTTTTCCAAGTGCCCGACCTTTACGACGTACAGATGAACTTGGCGCACCATTTGTCGCAAGCGTTGCGCGCTAAGGAATTGTACAAACGGGACACCGACTATGTGGTGCGCCAAAACGAAGAAGGCAAGCCGGAGATCGTGATCGTTGACGAGTTCACCGGACGGATGATGGTTGGTCGCCGCTGGAGCGACGGCTTGCACCAGGCGATTGAAGCCAGAGAAGGTGTACCGATTCAAGACGAAACGATGACGTACGCCTCTATCACTTATCAAAATCTTTTCCGTCTGTATCCGAAACTCGCCGGCATGACCGGTACAGCCATGACCGAAGCCAGCGAATTCCAGAAGATCTACAATCTGGATGTGATCGCGGTGCCCACCAACAAGCCGTCGATTCGACAAGACCTCTCGGACGTCATCTACAAAACCGAGCGGCAAAAATACTTCTCTGTAATTGAAGAAGTCGTCGAGATGCATGAGGCGGGGCGTCCGGTACTCGTCGGTACGACCAGCATCGAGAAGTCGGAGCTGTGCGCGGAGCTGATGAGCAAGCAGCAAGGCATGGGCGAATATTTGCTGCGCAAGATCAACAATGCGGTAGAGCATATCAAGCTTAAAAAATATACCGGCGGCGGCATTGACGCTTTGAAGAAAATCTTCGAGCGCCCCGGCATGATCGATCCCGACAAGCTGGAAGCGGCAATCAAACAGATTGAGCAAGAACTCGTCAAAGCCGATGAGCTGCTCGAGCGTTGCTACAGCATACTGCGCACCGCGAAAGTGGTGGCATCGATTCGCAAAGGCGTCAAGCACAATGTTCTCAACGCCAAGCATCACGAGAGCGAAGCGATGATCATCGCACAGGCGGGTCGCCAAGGCGCCGTCACCATTGCCACCAACATGGCTGGTCGTGGTACCGACATTTTGCTGGGCGGCAACCCGGAGTATCTGGCTAAAGAACAGATCGAGGGCGGCAAGGAAAAGTTCGACCACGAATCTCCGGAATACGAAGCGCGCGTCAAAGAGCTGACGGCAAAGTTCAAAGCGGAAACGGATGCCGAGCGCGATGAAGTGGTCAAACGCGGCGGCTTGCACATCATCGGTACAGAACGCCACGAAGCTCGCCGTATCGACAACCAGCTTCGAGGTCGTGCCGGACGTCAGGGCGACCCGGGCAGCACCCGTTTCTTCCTTTCGCTGGAAGACACACTCATGCGCATCTTCGGCGGCGATCGCATCGCCAGGCTGATGGACATGATTTCAGCCGATGAAGAAATGCCCATCGAACACGGCATGGTATCGAAATCGATCGAAGGCGCGCAAAAGAAAGTGGAAGCCTATCACTTCGATATGCGTAAGCACATTCTGCAGTACGACGACGTTCTCAACACTCAACGCGAGGTGATCTACCGCGAGCGCCGGCGCATTCTTGAGAAGAAGACGCTGGTCGAAGAAGTGCTCGACATGCTTACGGATCACGTCGATATCATCCTCAACAACCATATCGATCCGGAAAAGCCGCCTGAGACATGGGAAGAGACCGAGCTGCCGCAAATGATGCAGATTTTGGCCAATGATATTCCTATGCTTGCCACCATTCCGATGGACGAGCTGGCGGGACTGTCCTTCCAAGATCTCCGCGACAAGCTGATGCGCGATGTGAAGCTGGCGTACGAAGTGCGCACCGAGCACGTCGGCTCTGAAATCATGCACGAGCTCGAGCGGCAGATTTTGATTCGCACGATTGACACCAAGTGGGTCGATTATCTGCACAATATCGAACAACTGCGCGAGGGCATTCACCTGCGCGGCTACGGACAGCGCGACCCGCTGCAGGAATACAAACGCGAAGGTTATGAGTTGTTCGAGCAGCTTCTGCGGTCCATCCAGACTGAGGCGATTCAACTAATCTTCCGCGCGCAGTTGCAAGCGCAACCAATAGGCGAGATCGAAGAATTCGTGTTGCCCGACGACGACCAGCTATTCGAAGACGCCGCCGCCGAGCACCGCGAAGAAAGAGAAGTAGCTGCCGAAACCGCGCTCGATGAATCTCTCGGCAAGGGTCCAAACGGAGCATCGGACGCTGCATTATCGGATGCGGTCAACCTCGGCACCATGCACAGTGACGAGAGCTAGCATCGACTTGCGGTAACATGCGTACACTTTCGTTCGACACCAGCGCCGGCTCCTTGCATGTTTGTTTGCTGGAAGATCGGACCGTCGTGCACGAGCAGAAGTTGGACCCCGGAGCCGATCGCCAGCAAGTGGCGTCTTCCTTGATGCCGGAGGTCGACAAAGCCTTCGGCGAAGTTGGATGGCCGAAGCGATCGCTCGATTTGCTCGTCGTCGGTGTCGGACCCGGTAGTTTTACCGGCGTCCGCGTAGCCGTTGTTACTGCCCGCACGCTCGCGCAGGCGCTGCAGCTGCCATTAATCGGCGTATCGTTGTTGGAAACATATTACGTGGCCGCCGCAGAGGAGCGCAGGCGGCTCGCCTGCGAAAGCGGGCTTCCGCCCGCCGGTACAGAGGAGCGCGGGCTGCCGCCCGCCGGTACAGAGGAGCGCGGGCTTCCGCCCGCCGCTACGATAATCTCCACGACGTCCAACCTGTTTTTCTACGGAGCGTTCGCCGCCACTACCGATGACCCTGCTCATCCGATTGTACCTGCGGGTTTTGGCTCTGCCGCTGAGCTTCGGCGCGCATTGTCCGAGATCCCTGCGTGGTATGCCGACGAGCAAGCGCTCGGCGTTTTTTCCGAGCAGCCGGCGCAGCCGCTGCCTTTAATGAAGAATATTGCCGCGATTCAGGCCCAGCTGGCATACGATCGGTTATCTTTGAGGCGGCTCTTGCCCTCACACACGGACGGAAAGAACCAACTTGCGGAAACATTTCCCTGGGTCGACGTTCTACCCCTGTACCTGCGCGGACCTTCGATAACTGTCAAAAAGCAAAAGGACTATGCAACTCCAAATCCGCCGAATGACAGAAGCTGATCTGGATCAGATCATGCTGATTGAGCCGCACGCGTTCGGGACGCATCATTGGTCACGCCAGTCGTTTCTCAACGAGCTCGCCAACCCGGGCGGTCATTACTTCGTCACCGCGGATGAATTGAGCGCCAAGCTTTGCGGTTATTCAGGCTTTTGGCTGATAGGCGAAGAAGCGCACATCACAACGCTGGCTGTTCATCCGGATCTGCGCCGGCGTTATATTGGTGAGCTTCTGCTTATCAATGATATTGAGCATGCACAAAACGTTGGTGCCAGTTGGCTTACCCTGGAGGTTCGGGCGAGCAATTACGCGGCTCAAAATCTCTATTTCAAATACGGTTTCAAGAACCTGGGCACCAGGCGAAAGTATTACCAGGACAACGACGAAGATGCTCTCGTATTATGGGCTGAGAACATTCGTTCAGACGAATTTAAGAAAAACGTCAACACTCATTTGCAAGACCTGCAGGCTAAATTCGCGGTTTCTGACATCACTCTAAACACTGGGGCTCTTTCACAAAACCGCCAGAACACGTAATCTATTGACAAAGCGAAAGCGGGCTTCCGCCCGCCGCTACAAGGATCCCATGAACTGGGCAATTACTGGCAATATCCGGCGCCTTCGTCGCAAATCGCTCATCGGACAGCTCGTGCTGCTCGCCTTGGGCGTGGAGCTGCTTATTTTCGCCTCGTTCACCACGCTGCCACTACCGACTCCCACGCAACACAATATCGAACGGTTGATCAATTCCGGCATTCAACAAGTTCTGGTTTATCTGCCACCAAATTCCCAGCAAGCGGTGCTCGATCAATTTCCAGTATTGCGCAGGAATGTACCTCCAATTCGTGTCAGCCCTTATGTTCCTCTGTGCCCGATCGCAATTTTTCTCGGCTACGTTCTTGGCGTGCCGCTCGGATTTTTGGCGGCGCTCGGATTCGTTATCCTCGGCTTGGTTGGTCCGAAGCTCGGGATGCTCGTATTCGCAGCGGGCGGCGGGTTTGCCTATTACAAACAGCCGAGCTTCGGTTATTTACTTGGCTTGATAGGTGGTGCGTGGTTTGCAGGCAGAATCACGGCGCCGTCCAACACTAGCTTTCGACAATTGCTGGCTATCGTCGGCGGATTGGTGAATATCCACCTGCTCGGTCTGCTCTATTTGGTCGGTGGCTCGCTGATGCTCTTGCTGTTCGACGGCGCAGGCACTTATCTCAACTGGCAACCGTGGCTGTTTGAGACCATTCGCAATTTCAGTTGGTATTCGCTGCCATATGACTGTTTGTTTTCGCTGGCGCTCGTGGGACTTGGATTTCCCTTCCGCTGGCTGAACGGCATCCTGACGGCGCCGGATATTGGTGTAAAGCCGAGACCCAAATTCGACCGCCAGCTGGAGCACGTTTCCTAGAACGGGCTTCCGCCCGCCGCTACGATAGATTTACTCACCACTTACAACCGTTTTACTTCGCGTGTGTATGATTGAACGTGGACAAAGGCACGCATAGACATGGGATTGCACGAGCTGTTCTTTAACCCCTGGCTGTGGACCGTACTTGGCGGCGGCGTTCTGTTCGTTTTGGCGGTATACCTGTATGCCGCGAAAGTCGAGACGCGCAAATTTCGCTTGGAACATGTGCCGACAATTAATGTGCCTGCCACCGCCGATGGTGCCGGCCGCCAATTGAAAGTTTTGCACTTATCCGACTTGCATTTGTGCGCGCCTGAATCACACAAGCTAAATTTTTTGAAGCAATTATCCGCCGATGACTACGACATGGTCGTGGTTACCGGCGATATTTTCGAGAATGAGTCGGGGCTGCAATATGCGCGGCAGATTGTCGCGGGAAAACCGCGGCTTGGTGCGTATGCCGTGCTCGGCAATCACGATTACTATGCCTACACATGGCTGAACAAAACATGGGGGCGACTGGATCGCCGCTACAGACATCCGAAAGAAAAGCGCGATGTTCAACCGTTCATCGACGCGCTTACGGAAGCCGGCATCACGACCTTGCGCAATGAAGCTTTGCTGATTGAGGAAGCCAACCTTCATCTCATCGGCATCGACTATCCCGGCACGACTAAAGAGAAGGTGCTGGAGCTGGCTAAAGCAGCCCCGGGCAATGCTCTGGTTATTGCGCTGCTGCACCTGCCCAGGCGGCTTCAGAGCCTGGTCGACGCGGGAATCCATGTAGCCTTCGCCGGCCACACGCACGGCGGCCAGATTCGCGTGCCCGGCATCGGCGCCTTAATCACGGACTCAGAACTGCCGCGCCAGGAGGCTTCCGGACTCGTCCGCCGCGGCGAAACGGTGATCCATGTATCCCGCGGCTTGAGCGCCGACCCCAAGAGCAATTTCCGGCTATTTTGCCCGCCGGCAGCCACAATCATTCGTATCGATTACTAGGTCCGACGCGCTTCCCGCCATGTAGCGGCGGGCGAAAGCCCGCTAGTCAACCCGTTAAAGTGCCGTAACAAGCGTATTTCCCCCATTTCCTCTCGGAGCCGCCTACATAGAATGGGTTTACACCGAGGGAAAGAACCATGGCGGACCGCCCAACCGAACGACAGCTAGTCACCGAGCTGGAACACGGCAAGACCGATCACCTCACCGGCTTCTTCAACGGTCAGTTCGAAGAAGAGCGCATCAAATCGGTCAACCTCATGCGCGACATGTACCTCGATGACGTGAAGTCAGGGACGACAAAATCGGGCACGCTGAAATTCGACGTGCACCACTGGTTCGGAGAGCAAATTGATATCGACTTCGATTACAAAGGCAAAAACGCCTATCACGATACTTTCACGGTAGACCTGAAGCATAGCCGCCCGGATGACGTCGCCGCGCCGAACCGCAAGCCCTTTGATCCGACTGAAGTTCGCAGAGTTACAACCGATCTCGAAAACGGAAATCCGGTTTCGCTCAAGGCAGCTCTGAGTGGACTCTATGCTGAAGAACAGCTTCGCTACATCGATGCACTTTCGAAATTGAATATGAACGACCTGACAGCGAAAACGACAACCGTTGGACTGTATTTGGCCGGTGATTTCAATAAAGGTCGCGACTTGAGTTTCGGCATCGAGCGGTCAGCGCCCGGATTTAAGAATTTCTGGTCTAATCCGCAAAACGTCTATAGCGAAACCATCGATCACTCAGGCAATCAAACGATAACGATCACGCCGGATTATCGCAAATAACATCGTTGTAGCACGGTATCGTCGGAAGTGCTGTCGCGTGCGTTACCGCATTGATAATCGCTTCACCGGCCACGCGACGAGCGATTACGCATAAGCCCGTTATATCATCGCGAACTTCACCAAGCGATGCAGCGATCGCAAGGTCGCCATCAAATATGGTGCAGGCCGGATTCACCGCATCGGACAAGCCCAGCATGCAAGACTCAGCGAGTTTGCGCGAGTCGAGAACATCCAATTTAGCTGTCGTCACACCCACGAGCAACGTTGTGTTGTCGATTGGCGGTTCGTTTTCACCTTGATCCTTGCTCCAGCCTTCTTCAGATGTTTTGCCTGCCTGCTGTACCTGAGTGGTGGCACCATATCCGGTTCGTTTCCAGCCTTGTGCAATTTGCTCGGCAGCGTTGACAAATTCCTTGCTGTCGGGTGCCTTGCGAGCTCCGGCTATGATCTTGTCGGAGCGCGGCTGCCAGATGTCGCCGAACGCATTGACTACGGCGAACACCCACATCTGTGAGCCGGCTTGTGTACTTGCCCAACTATAGCCGAAGCCGCCACGCATCGCCTGCTTGATACCGAAAAATTTGCCGACTGAGGCGCCCATTCCTGCACCGATGGAACCTTGCTGCGGCAAATTGTGGTTGGCATTCTTGCATGCCTCATAACCCAGCTCGGCCGTCGGACGCGCCTTGGGATCTCCGACTGCAAGATCGAAGATGCCGGCGGCAGGAACGATTGGGATGGTGGCAATGCCCACGTTGAATCCGCGCCCTTTCTCCTCGAGAAATTTTTGCATGCCGCCAACCGCGTTTAACCCAAACACACTTCCGCCGGCCAGAAATATTCCATCGACACGCGGAAAAACATGCACCGGATTTAGTGCCGAGAAGTTGCTGGTCGCAGGTGCAGATCCGCGAATATCGGCAGCGGCGATAATCGTTTTGTCAAAAATGATCGCCGTGCAGCCGGTGAGTCCGTGCGCATCTTGCGCGTGCCCAATCGTGACACCGTTCGGCAATCGTTCTGGAACGTTCATAACATCCTTACTTGAGGCTGGTAAATTATATCGTAGCGGCGGGCGGAAGCCCGCTTTGCGGACGCTCCTCGGGTAGCGGGCTTCCGCCCGCCGCTACGTCTTAGTGAGCGGGGAGCGCCGGCAGCATAAGCTACCGGCGCGCGGATCCCTCGTGCTCGAATAAACTTACGTCAGCAGCGCAAGCCGCTCGCGGGCGGTAAACTCCGGGAATACCTGCGCGAGCGACTTGCTGCTGAGTTCCAGGTGCTCTGAAATTACGGAGGAAAGCACCGTGCGGAAATCAGTTGTCACAGGCAGATCGCGAGACTCGTGCAAGTCACGATCAGCCAGGCTGGAGAAACGGCCGTAAACCTTGCCGCCGTTCACGGCGCCGCCAAGCACCCACATGACGTTGCCATGTCCGTGATCGGTGCCACCATTGCCGTTTTCCTTGGCAGTTCTGCCGAACTCCGACATCACGAGGATCGTGGTGTTTTCGAAATCGGAACCCATCGCTTTTACCATCTCGGCAAGCCCTTTGCCTAAGCCCGTGAGTTTATTGGCGAGCTGTCCTTTGGATGCGCCCTGGTTGATGTGCGTGTCCCAACCACCGAGCGCGACGAAGGCAACCTGCACCGAGGGGTCGTGCGTGAGTTTTGCGATCTTCGCGCCGAAGTTGGGGAACGCTACCGGCGATGGTGCACCTTTGCTGGCGCGCATCATCCGATCGTCCCCACCGCCGGCGCTATCGCCATTGTTGAGGTCGCCGGCGATTTGATTTTGTGCATCAACACCGTTGCGGAACGCTGCTCCCAGCGCATCGCTGCGATTGCCGTACATTTGCATAAGCGGCGAATTCTCCGGCAAGTTGATCGGTCTGGCGTTGCCATTCAGCGCACCCGATGCCATGCCAACGGTGGCCGGCCCCTCGAGAATGCGCGGCAATGTCGGACCGACATTGATTGCCCGAATCGGTGACTGGTTGTCCGGCAACTGAGTAAGCAGGCGATTGAGCCAGCCGGTAGATATGGATTTGACGCCAGGCACGCCGCTTTCCATGTAATCTTGCGCGTCAAAGTGCGAGCGCGTTTCATCCGGCGAACCTGACGCATGAACAAAAGCAAGCTGCTTGTTTTGCCAAAGTGGCAGCAACGGTTGCAGTGCCGGGTTCAATCCGAAATAACCATCGAGATCGAGCAAACTACCTTCGCTACCCGGACGCGGAATGGCAATCGATTGACGAATTTGATAATAACGCTCGTCTCCATAGGGCGCCACGACGTTCAATCCATCAATCGCTCCCCGCAGGAACACGACCACGAGCTTGTGCCCGCCATTTTGTTTGCCGTTGCTGTATGCCCAGCCTTGCGTGCCAGGAATAAACATCCCGAGGGAGAACAATCCTGCTTTCAAAAATTCACGTCTATCCATTGTCAGTTTCTCCAGTAGGGCCGACGCCATCCGTCGCGCGCGTTTAGTACGTCATGAATTCGGGGCTACCAAGCATCAATCCGGCTTTTTGGGGCTCACGCGCGCTGGCTAATGCGGTCGTCGTTTTCTTGCCCAGCAATGGTGCCACCGACGCCTCAACTCGATTGAGCTCGTTGTCCGGCACTTGTCCGAGTCCACCGCGCGCCACGTTGGCGGCGAATGCGATTCGCTTCAGCAAGCCGTCAGGGTTAAGCCATGCTTCTTGGGTGTTCTTGTATCCGTCTGGTGTCAGACAACCATAGATAGGTTGTCCCAGGGACGCGACAAAGCCGGCCAGTTTTTTATAGTCGGTGATTTGGGCGCCGCTTGTTCTTACCACCGACACAGCATACCGATACGGGCTCTTGTATTTGACAGCCACGTTTTTGCTGTCCCAAAATTCGGGGCTGTGCAATAGCTCGTTCATGACTGCTTTGATGTTGCCGCCGGTGTGTAGATATGTTTGCGACAAACGATTGACCAATGCTTCCGGGGGATTGTCGGACACGAAGTATTGAGCTAACTGGTAGCTTATATGGTGCGCTGTCGAGGGATGCATGGCGAGCATATCCAGCGCTTGCTCTATCTCGCTTTCCCCGTTGCCTTTAATTGTGCGGCCCAACAGTACCTTGTCGCCGAAGTCATGCCGATTGCGATCGAAATAAGAACCGAAAACACCGGGCTGAACGCGCCCTAACGCAACCGCCTTCGGTGGCGCAAAACCGAGTCCGGTAAGAATGTGAGCGAGTGCGACCACATCGTGTTGTGTGTAACCGCCATCGACACCAAGCGTGTGCAGTTCCATCAGCTCGCGCGCATAGTTTTCATTTATACCTTTAAGTTTGCCGCGAGAACCGGCGCTGTTGGGGGCCGTGTTCTGCCAGTTGTCCAGGTAGAACAACATTGCCGGGTGATGCGCGGTAGCCTCGAGCAAATCGCGAAAATTGCCGAGCGCATATGGGCGAATTGCTTGCTGCTCGAACGACCCGCAGAGGAAACGGTCCATCGCGCCTTTGTTGGCAGCAACGTTGAAGTGGTTGTACCAGAAGTCGGTCATCACTTCTTCGAGCTGCCGCGGACTTTCAATGTTGCGGCGCAACTTTGCCATCAACATTTGTTGGTGCAGCCCTTGATACGTTTTGCCGATTTGCTTTTGAATCGCTTCCTTGTCTTGCGCGCCATCACTTTTAGCTTTCTCCATCAGCACCTGGCGTGAATAAGTCATCATCAGGTTCATAGGATCGCCGCTGATTACCGGCAGATCCGCCACCATTTGATTCAGGTCTTGGTTCTGCGGTATTGAGCGCGGGTCTAGCTGCTGCCGGATGTACTCGTCGATGCCGATGTTTTTCACCAGGGCAATGTCCTCCGGCGTGGCGCCGAAGGTCATCCTATTTAATAGATGCAAAATTTTCTGGTCTTCCGCCGATTGGCGGGTGGCGTTCACCGTATTGATAGCGGCTTGGCCGGTGAAAGCTGACGGCGATTGGCAGCTACCTGCAAGGGAGCAGGTGGTTGCGGTCAGCAAAACTGCAGCCATTGAGTATGTGATTGCTTTGTTCATAGTTTTGAGACGGAGCCGGTCGGATAACACCTGCTAAACGCTCAAACTCGAAAAAAAGTTCAACGCCTGAGGCTGCCGATTGATTTTCTTAACATTTCGCAACATTAATGCGCAAAACCCAGACCGGGCCCGAAAGCCGGCTACTAAGGAATCATGTCCGCCTGGCGGTGATAGAGGAACCGCATGGTCGCCAGGTCGTTGGGTCCCGGCTTGGGATACGGCGCCCCCTGCGCGTAGTACACGCTCATCAGGTCGTGCGGGTTCTGGCTGTGCCCGTCGATGCCGAGCGCGTGCCCCATCTCATGCGCGGCCGCAGCTTCCATATCCCGCAGCCCCATCATGTTCTGTCCGTCTGACGCCGTGGTGCGCAGCAGGATCACCACCGGCTTGCGAGAGCGGCGAATCAAATCGAGATTATTTTCCTGCATCGCCGAAAGCACAGCCTGAGCAGGAAGCAGCCACTTCGACGTTTGCCCGCGAATGTCGTTTTCAAATAAACCAAGGCCGAGCTTGTTGACGAAGTGGTTGGTCCAAAAGACATACACATCAGCTTCGTCCGGATTGTCGGTGAGTCGGTAGGAATAGAGTCCCTCGGGCTCGAGCACCTTCCAGGACGAAACTCCTCTAACCGCAGCTTGATACATCTCCTCGGAAAATGGCGTCACCTGCGGAAGCGAGCCTATCTTGCCCTGTTCGAGAACCGCAACCACGGCGTCACCCCAGTGCGCGGTGTTAGCGGTGTTGGTAACGGGAGCGCCAGTCGCCGGATCGATAATTTGATCCAGCGACAATCCATTTGACACCCATACTTTTATCGGCATCTGCTGCGGGATCCACCGTGTGGTTTTGCCTTGATAGAGAAATTGCGGGTAAACCGTGCCTCCGCCCGCGGTGCCGGCGGCAGAACCCGCTGCCGGCCTTGATCCTGGATGCTGCTTCGCCGCATTAGCGGACAACGGATGCAGCACCAGAGCGAAAATTGCCAGAGAAAAAACTGCAATTCTTACTGCAAGTTTCATCTTTGCTCCTTCTCTTGGCTAACCGAAGCAAAACTGCAAATCGACCGACCTGTTTAGGTTTTACCCATAGCTGGGCGTCGTCATTCAGCATCGGGCAGACGCTTGTCGATATCAATTAAACCAACCACAATATAGGGCGACACGACAACAGGTGGATGGAAAAAATGGCGTTACCGGAAGCATGGCAATCACCAGCCGCCGACGATATCGATCCGGACTCTCTGGAATATCTCTTTGGTCAAAAATTGGGCCGCGGCGACGTACCGTGGGTGAAGATTGTTCGCGAACCCGAGCCTGTGGCACGCATCAGCCCTGAGATGATCAGGCTGCAAGCCAAGCTCGAAATGCTTGTGACTCAACTGGAAATTTATGCCGGCAAGCTGACCGCGGCGCACCATGAGCTCGGTTTTGCGCGCGCCGAGATTGCCGAGAAGGACAAGCAACTGACTTTGATGGAATATTATCGTGCGCGCGCCGCCAAGGCGATAGCTTCCGACGTCGAGCTTGAGCAGCTCCGGATGCGGGTCTGCGAGCTCGAGCAGCAGTTGCTCGATGAGATGCATCACCGTTATCAGCAGCCGACGTTCGTCTTGAAAATTGCAGAACCGGCACCGGTTGCGGTGATCGCGAACGAAGCCGCGGGCTCCCTGCCGTCCGGGAAAGTTCCGTCGCAAGCTAAGTTGCAGGCGATAAGTACGATTGCGGCCCAAATAGCGCACGCTGAGGGCGCTCCTGCCAAGGCGCCGGCTCGCGGCACAGAGCCGAGCAACCACGATGAGTACCTTGAACGAGCGCTTGCTCGGCATGGCGACCACGGCGTTGGATTGAGTATTTCGCTGCTGCCTATTAACTACCTTTTGGCGGTCGCAGTTGCGGCTCTTATCCTGTTGACCATCGTCGTATAACAATAGGCGCTCTCAACATTTCGTTAAAGATCCGCCGATTGGCGGCTTTTGGCCGATTTGTTGAAATGCCGAAAACCCTGTCTAATTCCGGCGGGAACAAAGTTGTTATGGATGAGTCTGATATGGCAGGTATGCTTCACAAAGCCACACACTCGTAAGGAAATCGTTAAAGACGAGGAGACGGGTGTTTTTTCGAGGTACAAATAAAACAGTTCGAACAACGTGTCGCAGACACTCCAGACAGAGGGACTTGAGGGATCGAGTCCGTTGGGGCAGCACCAACCCTGCGGTCAATTAAAGAAGTAAAAAGCCCGGTCGTCAGACCGGGCTTTTTGTTGCCACCATATGTGGCGGCATACGCATACGTATGATCCTGTGTTTACTTCTATCGCAATTTGTACTATACAGGTGAGGACAACCCGATACCACCCGCAGTATCTCCAGGGAGGGGCTTGAGGGATCGAGCCCGTTGGGGCAGCACCAACCCTGCGGTCATAAGTAAAGAGGCGAGGCACCACCCTCGCCTCTTTCTTGCTAAACTTCGCAGCACGTTGTTTGGCAGGTGACCGTATGACAAGTAGTACCAACAACTCAGTTCGCGCAGTGGTGCTGGCGGCAGGACAGGGCAAGCGGATGAAGTCCGCGCGCGCCAAGGTGCTGCACGATGTGCTTGGAAAGCCTATTCTCGCTCGCATCCTCGATGCCCTGGATAAGCTGGGCACGGAAAAGATTCACGTCGTGATTGGACACGGCGCGGCGCAGATTGTCGAATATCTCGATACCACTCCTCCGGCAACGCCCTGCAGCACTCATGTCCAAGAGCCTCAGTTAGGAACCGGGCACGCTCTGCAACAGGTAGCGCCCGACCTCACCAAATTCAGTGGCACGCTTTTAGTCACCGTGGGTGATGCCCCGTTGCTCACCACCGCTACGTTGAGCGAGTTCATCGCCAAGCACAAAGAAGACAAGGCGGTGCTTAGCCTGCTCACCACGTATGTGGACAATCCCAAGAATTACGGGCGCATCGTGCGGGATTTGCAGGGGCAAGTCGCCAAAATTGTCGAAGATAAAGATGCCACTGAAGAACAAAAGCGCATTCGGGAGATTAATCCAGCCATCTACTGCCTTGAATGGCCTAAGGTCGCCGAAGGGCTGAACTCGCTGAAGAACGATAACAAACAGAAAGAATATTATCTGACCGATCTCGTCGCCTGGGCGCACGACCACAAACTGGCGATATCGAGTTTGGTGGCAATGGACTGGCGAGAGGTGGCTGCCATCAACTCGCGGGCAGAACTGGCGGAGGCGACTTCGTTGCTGCGAGATCGCACCATTGAGTCGTTGATGGTCGAAGGCGTCACCATTGTCGACACTAAAGGAACTTGGATAGCCCCTGAAGCGGTCATCGGCAATGACACCACCATCATGCCTGGCTGCTACATTACGGGCGACGTTTCAATCGGCTCCAATTGCGTTATCGGACCAAACACCGTGATACATGGTCCGGTGAAAATCGGTGAGCGGACAACTGTGGCTCAGTCCCTCGTCGTTAATTCGCAAATCGGATCCGACTGCAAGGTGGGCCCGTTTTCGCATTTGCGCGAACACACTGTGGTCGGCGACAAGTGCCGGGTGGGCAACTTCGTGGAAATCAAAAAGAGCACCATCGCCGGATCTACTAACGCATCGCACTTGAGTTATGTGGGCGACGCAACCGTCGGCACCAAGGTCAACATTGGCGCCGGCACCATAACAGCCAACTATAACCATCTGACCGGCAAGAAGTTCAGCACCGTCATAGAAGATGGTGCCTCTACCGGCAGCAATTCCGTTTTGGTGGCGCCGATAAAGTTAGGCAAACGCTCAAGCGTCGGCGCCGGAACCGTGGCGACGAAAGACGTGCCCGACGGTGCACTGGCCGTCGGACGGGCTCGACAAGAAAACAAAGAAGGCTGGTCTGACCGCCAAAAGTAGTGCAAAGCGGGCTTCCGCCCGCCGCTACCATGCCTCGCTAATCGATTACGCTTGTCTCGGGGGCAGCGGGCCTAGCGGATCGAGCTTGAAGCACTTCTCGAGCTGATCGCGATATTGCAAGTTAGTGAGCGCATCGTGGGAGTACATTTCATCTTCCCAATAGCTGGACTCACGACCTTTGAGCTCCTCAAGCCGTTTGAGGAGATGGGCCGGCAAACTTACGTCTTCCATTACTTTTCCGTTTCTAGTCCGATATATCTATCGGATAACCCCAAGCCTATCGTAGCAGTGTCGTGGGGCGATGCCACCACATGTGGTTCTGCTGCCGATCAATTTCCCAACACCAAACAACAGTTTAGTCATCAGCAGCGAAAGAACAAGCATTGACTTTTTGGTGCCTACCCTCCAACTTACACCCTGGCGAAAAAGTCAGTTTTGTTTAAAAGAACGACACTAAAACCGGCATATACAGCGGCATCCCGGTAAATATGGGCAAGCTATAGCCCGGATAATCCGCCCAACTGGTCGCTGTTTCAGAGCGCAGTCAACAAGGCGGGAACGAGCCCCCCCCATGACATCGGGACGCCCGCGATGGAATAGAAATGGACTCCGCTTTATTCCATTAACGTTCAATGGAATAAGAAATGACCGTTTCTTATTCCATGCCGCGCGTCAGGAATCCGGCATCACATTCCATGTGTGCGCCGTGATGCGGTAATGGCGTCAACTTCCGGCAGGAGTTGTGCATCTGTGACGACGACATCAAGACCCAGTACCCAGCAAATCCGCCCGAGCAAATCCATCCGAATATTGCGTTTACCGGTCTCGATTTGAGAAATCACCCTCTGGCTAGTACGCGCGAACGTTGCAAGTCGCTGTTGGGTCCACCCCAACAGAACTCGTTTTTCTATGATGTATTTGCCAATACGCTCGAGCCTCAGATTCAACGGTCGCATCGCCGATATCGGCACAAACGAAGACTTGGCGCTGCCGGCGACCGTCAAAGATTCGACACTGTGCCACAGATAGCTCTCTGTGATAGAGATGTCTAAACCAAGCACGTCACAGACATGCCCAATTAGATCTAAGGTCACATTGTGAGTACCACACTCGAGATCGGAAATCGTTCGCTGCGAGGTTTCAGCCCTGGCCGCCAGTTGCTTCTGTGACCAACCCAACAATTCGCGTCGTCGGAGAATATGCTTCCCCAGATTAACAAACCGCGGCTGTGCACGCGACAATCGTGCATGAGGTGTCCGGCAAAGAGCATCATGTTGAATGAGTGCTTTCATGACGACCGCTCGACTCACCCAGCGATTGAGGCGTTCAGTGGTCTTGTAATGACTCAAGAAATTCAAGCTGCCGTCCCATAGAACACAATCGTCCATCATAAACAACTTCTCGTGCATGTCCTTTCGCAGTGTTACGTGAACTCCCACCGACAACAGCAATCCGATTGCATCCATCGTTTTCTTAATTCGTGTGCGCACGTAACCTGGGAGCGGAAATGACGGATCATCGCGATGCTTCCATCCATCTGGTTCCTGGATGAAAACACAAACGTGAACACCCCGATCGACCGCCGCCCGAAAGTCCGGAAGCCAACGCTGAACTCCATCCGGGGTCGCATAGGGCGAAAACGAAACGATGCGCCCGCGCGCCGATCGGATATCGGTGGCCAGCTTCGCTTGGTAGGTGTGGTGGAAGTAAACGCGTGATTTCATGGCAATCCCTCTGGGCGGAACGTGGCATCGTCGACGCGTCAAATTTCACATCCGAAGCTGGCAACTTTCCGGCAAAAAGCATGCGGAAATTACGAGGCGGCCGAATTAATCTAATCCGGGCAACTGGGAGTAATCAACTCCGATCATTGGCGACTGATCGCTTGTATGTCAGACAGTTCGCGATTCTTACCGATGCTTGTTTTTGGGGGCCGGTGCTTTGTGCGACTTTGCGACGGCTGGATGCGGCGGAGTCTTGTCGAACACGAAGTTCTCCACACCTTGCGCCAGTCCTTCCGCCGCGCGTTCCTGTCCGGCATCAGTAAGCTCGGCGGCGTACTCGTCCGGATTGATCATAAAAGCCACTTCCGCCAGTCCGGACACTTGCCTGCTCGGCCGGCACAGCGCCAGATTTTGCCATCGCGTGTGGAAGTCGACAAAGCCCGCCTTGTTCACCACGCCCTGGCGCACGAGAGTGGCGAAAGCCAACGCTTGAGGATGATAGTAATAAGACGAGGTGCCGTGTTCGGTCAACGGGTTGCGAGCATCCGGCAAAGAATTGTGGTGAACTGACAACAGCAAGTCGCAATTGTTATCCGATGCAACTTTTACCCGGTCTTCGAGTGAAACTTTTACGTCGCCGTCACGGGTCATAATCACCGTTGCACCACGCTGCTTTAGAATACCTTCGAGCCTTTTAGCGACCGCAAAATTTAGCGTTGCTTCTTTAATGCCCGACAGTCCGATCGCCCCCGTCTCGCTGCCGCCATGACCAGGATCGACGCAAATCTTCAAACCTCGCAATGATCCCGGCACCACTTTCGGTGCACCTTTGATGTGGAGCACGAGATTCGTCCCCTCGTAGTCACCCCAGAATCCCCACTGTTTTTTGACGTTTAGATTGATGGTGGCAAGGTAAACGCGGTCAGCGATTTGCTGCCAGGTAATGAAAGTGACGGGGTTGCGTGCTCGATCTGCAGGGAACGCCCGTCCCAGGTAGGGTCCTTTGGTGACCGCGGGCAAACTTCCAACCGCACTCGCACCGGCGGCCTTTAGCCCGCTTTTTCGCCGCACGATGGGAAGTGTTTGTTCCTCGAGTGGAAGCCCGCTGGCGGTAGCGACAGCCTCCGGGACAGCTTTAGAACTCGTGCTCGGCTCGGTAATCCAATCAGTGTCGGCCACTGCGCCATAGATCCGCATCTGCAATCGATTGCCGCTGGTAATTTCCTGCTTCAGCTCGAATGGCAATCGCTGATTCAATGGCACCACGACACGCGCACCATTCACTCCCTCGTTTTCAATATTGATCGTGCTCACTCGCGCAGATGGTGGCGAGCCGGCACCTTCGTTTCCGCTCAGCTCCGATTTGTCTATCCACAGATGTTTGTCAGCACTCATCAAGCAACGGTATTGGTCGCCGACATAGCCGTCGACCAATACACGCACGCCGGCAGGCATCGGCGTGGTGCGGCCGGCACCGGGGCCGACGCGCACGATAGTTTGATCGTGCACCGTGCTCGAGAGAAATGGTTGGTCGAGTACCGTTATTCTGCCATCGCCATTTTCGTGAAGAGTGACGCCATCTTTGAGAAGGAAGAATTGCGGCGTCTCGTTGTGCCAGGAATCAGCGGCCGACACACGATAGAACCCAGTGTACAGATCCTTTATTGTGGCAGCCGTTTTTTGATAGGTAACACCGAAAGCAGTGTCGAGACCACGATTCGGAGATGAAGTTCCGGGCGGCTGCAGTGGCACCACCACGGTTCCGATTTTCACGGATGCCTGTCCTCCGGGGCTGGCACGCATGCCAAACTCAATCAGATCGCCAGGTTGGACGCCGATATCTTGATCCGGTTTCAATGACGATTTGAGAATTTGGGCGGGCTGTTCCGGCACCGGCGGCGGTGGCGCAGGGCGGTGTATGTTTAGAGTGAATACTTGATCCGGCGTGCCGTTTTTCACCAGATTAAACTGATTATTTCCCTGCGCGAGAGGCACGACTTGGGCGAAAAAGCCTTGTTTGTTTACCCGCACCGGTTGCCCGTTAAGTTCAAGCGTCGAGCCCGCTGATACCGCGCCGCCAATATAGGTGGAAGTCGCGTCTATGGTGGTGCCGTCGTGGGGATATGAAACGAAAATTCCGTTGCGGCTGACCCCTATCGGCTCTCTCGGCGAAATATCGATGGTTGGGCTCGAGCTACCGTGCCGAGCCCCCGGCGGTTCCTGATTTTGAGCCGGTGTAGAGCCACCCCCGGAAAGAATGGATAGCAATCCCACGCACACAATTGCAACTGCCGATTGTCCGTGAGCGCCCGCTCGCCGTGCCATTTTTCAAGTTCCCCATGTAAACTTGG
>Ga0134128_10000608_pt1 | contig 49086 bp, 32 predicted proteins | sample KB31754_FD_96462 | JGI IMG/M metagenome (GOLD analysis project Ga0134128, IMG submission 96462) | Terrestrial soil microbial communities with excess Nitrogen fertilizer from Kellogg Biological Station, Michigan, USA - KB3-175-4 | ecosystem: Environmental > Terrestrial > Soil > Unclassified ... | reverse complement strand
TTTACCTGGCCATCATCGCTTCCGGTCCAAATGACGCCCGCCTTCACCGGCGACTCCGCAACAGAATAAATTGTTGCCCCGTCGTAGGTTACGAGGTCGTCCGACGAGATACCGCCTGAGTCTCGCTCGTGTTCCTTGTTGTTCGCGGTGAGGTCTGGACTGATCACCTTCCACGACTGGCCGCTGTCCGTGGTCATGAACAAAACTTGAGCGCCGACGTACACGCGGTTGTGATCATGGGGCGAGATGGCGATCGGCGTCACCCAATCCCAACGATATTTCATATTCGCGGGCTTCCATCCGTAGCTGGTGATGGGCCAAGCGGAAACGTCCCGCGCCATGCCGTTGCGCATATTGATGCGGTCGATGCGGCCGTTGTCGCAGCCGGACCACACGATGTTCGAGTCCACAGGATCAGGCACAGCGAAACCATCCTCGCATCCGCCCGCGCCGGTCCAGTAGCCCAGCGAAATTCCGTTCCCGAAGAAGCCACCAGAAAGCGTGCGGCTGGGCCCGCGGAACGACGACTTGTCCTGGATATTGCCCATCACGTTGTAGGGAATCTCATTGTCCGCGAATACGTGATACGTCTGCGAAATCGGCAACAGAAATCGCTGATATGTCGCGCCACGGTTGTTGCTGATGCTCACTCCAGCATCGTTTGCGACCAACACGCGGTTTGCGTTCGTCGGATCGATCCAAACGTCGTGATTGTCGCCGCCCGCGGATTGAAGACCTGTTGCCGCGGGAGGACCGCTTGTGGCCTCTGCGGGGGCCGCGCCACCGCCAGGGCCGCGGCCTCCGGGTTGAAATACCGTGTTGCCGCCGTCGCGCGACATGCTGAAAGCGACCGAAGGAAAGTAAAGCAGATTCTGATCGTCGGGCGAAACCGCGAAGCGCGTGTAGTACGGAGAGCGCTCCGTCGTGACGTGTGACTGATTGACGAGCGTCCACGTGCGGCCGCGGTCATCAGAGCGATACAGACCCGGCGTGGTATCTTGCAGCAGAGCGTAAACGCGATCCGGATTGCTCGCGGCAACGGCGACGGCCACTTTCCCGATGGGATGATCCGCCGCAGGCAGTCCATGTCCGCTGATTTTGCTCCAATTGTTTCCGCCGTCGCGGCTCACGTAGACGCCGCTCCCCGTCCCTCCACTGTCCAAATTCCAGCGGTGAATTTCTACTTGCCACATTCCAGCATAAATCGTGTTCGAATCGCCGGGATCGATCGCCATTTCGGAACAACCTGTATTGTCGTTCACGTACAAGATCTGCTGCCAGGTTTTCCCCGCGTCGCTGGTGCGAAAGATTCCGCGCTCATGTTGTGGGCGAAATGCCTGGCCGACCGCGCAAACGAAAGCGACATTCGCGTCGTGCGGATCCACGATGATGCGCGCGATATGCCCCGTCTGCTCTAGTCCCATGTGCTGCCAACTACGGCCCGCGTCGGTCGATTTATAAACTCCGTCGCCCATAGTGTAGTAGGGACGAATCAGCCACGGTTCTCCCGTGCCCGCCCAAATCTCATCGTGATCCGAGGGCGCCATGGCCAGCGCGCCTACCGCGGACACATCTTCGTGATCGAAGATCGGCGCCCAGTTCGTGCCAGCGTCGGAGGTCTTCCAAATGCCGCCGTCCGCCGCGCCGACGTAAACTACATTCGGATTTCCCGGTTCGCCAATAATAGAGGCGACGCGATTCCCTTCCGGCCCCAGCGCGCGGAAATGCAGCGCACCAAGCCCGTTGGCGCCCCCACCCATTTCTTCTTGCGCGCCGCGGCGTCCCTGGGCAATTGCAGGCACCCGCCACAGCACGGCAACCATCGCCATCAGTATTACGACGAACATTCCGCTACTCAGATTTCTCCACGACCACGCATTGCGCGCCATCTGCGCCTCCCGATTGGATAGGAATTCGCCGCTAAACTATCGCTAGTGATGCATGAAGCGCAAGCACAATGCTTTTGAACTCAGCCCCGCCTGGATTTCAGTGGATAAAGCTCCGTGGGTCTCGCGAACATTGAAGCTGAACTGACACCGGCTCGGGCATGTGAGCGACGTGTCGCAAATCACTGCATCCGCCTGGACACGTGGTTCGCATTTTGGTTTCGATCTGAGGTTCCAAAGCCTGGGCATTTCTTCTGGCAGGGTCGTTTATAGGTATCGCTTAGGGCAACGAAGTTCCATTTCGGTACACTTGTACTATTCCTTCTCTCTCGGCCACTAGAACTACAATTAGGGTTGCTTTGGCAGGGGTAGCCGTTGATTTCGGGCTAGTGCCCGAATTTCAGCTAGCGTGTCGACTTTGAGGAGGAAGAAGTTATGGGCATCGGACTGCGGTGCGCACTCAGTGCGGCTCTTGGGCTGGTACTCGCGGGGGGATTGGCGGCACAAACACAGCCAACACAATCCGTGGAGCCCCTCGCAATAACGTCCAACCAGCCTAGGACGGTTAGCGAGGCCGTCGACCGCATCATTGCGCGGGAGCATCAAGAAATCGCGACCCTCCGTCATTACAGTCCAATCATTGAGACCTATATCCAGGACATGCGCTGGGATCCAGAACTGGGTTCCGTACCGGAGAAAGACCACTACTTTCTTGGGGTAGCGGAGTTAGGCAAAGGCGTAGTGGATCAGTCGATGCTGCCGAAAACGAGTTCCAGCTGGAAGCACAAGCTGAATCCAATCAAGGACGTCACGTCACTGCTGGGCGATACGTACGTGCCAGCGGGCTTCCTCCAGATGATTTTCGTTGATCAAGATTACTTCGACAAGCAGCATTACAAGTTCGCTTACGTACGAAACGAATTTCTCGGCTCGGTGAGGTGTCTGGTATTCGACGTCACGCCGTTGCCGAAATCGGGTGCGGGGAGATTCCAGGGACGGATTTGGGTGGAGAGCCAGGACTATGCCATTGTGCGCTTCAACGGCGTGTTCGTGGCAAACGCAAACTCGCTTGACTCGAGCTTGCACTTCGATAGCTGGCGGACAAACGTAGCGCCGAACCAATGGATCCCTTCCTATATCTTCAGCGCGGAATCGGGCAAGAAGGAGTTTCCGCTGGGGCACTCAAATTACCGCTCACAAACGCGCCTGTGGGGCTACAGCCCGAAACTGGGAAGCCATGAAACGGAATTCAGTGAATTACAGATTGAGGCGGCGAAACCGATTCAGGATCAGGCGGCCGCTCCAAATGACGCGCAGCAGGACTGGGAGCGCGAAGGCGAAAACAATGTGATCGACAGGCTGGAGCAGAATGGATTGCTGGCGCCTGCCGGGCCGTTGGACAAAGTGATGAACACGGTGACGAATAACATGGAGGTGACGAACAATCTGGACATCGAGCCGGAGGTTCGCTGCCGCGTGCTGTTGACGTCGACTTTGGAAGCGTTTACGGTTGGGCACACGATCGTCTTGAGTCGCGGCTTGCTGGACGTGCTGCCGGATGAGCCGAGCTTGGCGGCGATACTCGCGCACGAGCTTGGGGCGGTGATAGTTGGCTCGGGGCTCGGAGACGACTACTCGTTTAATGACACAACGATGGTTTCGACGGCAGACACGATCAAGCGCATGTCTTTCCGAAACACGGAAGCCGATGAGGAAGCGGCGGCGAACAAAGCGATGGAGCTGCTGAAGAATTCGCCGTACAAGAGTCAGCTTGGCACCGCCGGGCTTTTCTTTAAGCAACTGGCGGCGGAACAGAAGCAGCTGCCGTCGCTGATCAGCGCCAACCTGGGCAATCACGTATTCATGGCAGCGCAGTTGATCCAAGCCGCCCCGCGACTGCAGCCCATGAGGGTCGACCAAATTACAGCGCTGCCCTTGGGATCGCGAACCCTACTTAACTCGTGGGACGACACGGTCGACATGGTGAAGAGCAAGCCTGTGCAGTTGCTTTCGGCGCGCGCGAAAATGCCATTTGAAGTTGCGCCATCGATGCCATATCTGACGCGCTATCAAAACTCCGATGCCGCGTCTGCGGATCTGGCAAATGCGGATTTGGTTAAACAGAATCCTCCCAAGCAAAAGTAGCTCCGCGAAAAGAGCCCTGCGCGACCAAACCGTTGGGCTTTTCTACCTCGCTTTCGGTAAGACGCCTTCCAGGGTTCGACCGACGCAGGTCATTCTTTAGGCTACTTGCCGAGGATTAGGTGCGCGATGGTACCCTTCGGGCCCGCTCCCCAAACATGGTTCGCATCCGTGCCGGCCAGCGCATTCAGATCGAGGTTGCCGGCACTGGTCCAGTGGATTCCCCTGTCGTAACTGATGTCCTCGCCCGTAGGGCCTACGGCAATTGTCACACCACCGGCGTTCGCGCCCGATAAGATCATCACCGCAGAACGGAATCCTCCAGGTTGTCGCGTGGCAAGACGCCAAGTCCGCCCCTTGTCGACGGAATAAGCGGCTGTACGAACAGACCGGCCTGGATCCTTGTAATCCCCACCGACGGCGACAACGGTGTTTCCAGTCCGAGCAATCGAGAAAATTCCCGACGACGCGTTGCCTCGGGCGACCGGCGTTTCCGCAACCGTCCAGGTGCGGCCCAGGTCTGGCGAGCGGAAAACACGCGCTACGCGCGCCCCGCCCGTAGCGAAATAAATTCCCCTCTTGTTGTAAACTGCGAGAGATGTTCCACTCGCGGCAAACACACCTTCGCCCGGCAACGCCTCAGGCATCTGTTGGTTAGGGAGTTCCTTCCAGTGCTCACCGTCTTCGGTGCTCACCAGCAGGAATTTGCCATCGACTGGATCACTGAGCCCGAAACATCTCGTTTTCGAAATGCAAACGAGGTCGTCGAGAAAGAACGCAGAACGCTTGCCGGTGAATTCGAGCGTCCAGCTCACGCCGCCATCGGCAGTCTTGTAAATGCGCGACTTCTCGCCTCCGCCGATTGACATCACGTAGGCAGTTGCGGCATCAAACGCCACAATGCCGCGGAAGTCGAGCGCGTCGCCGTCAGGAACGGGGAGCCGCTTCCACGTCTTCCCATCATCCACCGAGCGAAGGATCACGCCGTTTGAGCCGCATGCCCATACCACCACGTCATCAGACGAGCCCGATTCATGCACGACGCTGATCCCGCGCAAATTAGTGTCGAGACCGGTCCTCTGGACGGTCCACCTTTGGGCATTAGCCGAAGCGCTGAGCAGCGCTACCAACAGAAGAAGGCGCACCTGCACATTCTAACAATAAAGGACGTCGATGGATGGAATGGAAAGTGGGTTCTAATCAGCGCGTGTGGATCACGTTGTAGGAACCGCTGAAGAGGTACGTCGCCGTCGCCAGCGATTGCGGCACCCACCATACATGGCGCGTCCACCCCGTGCTTCGATGCATTCGGTTCGCGACATAGTCGAGTCCGAACGGAACCACCTGTATGGCGCCGTAGATTGCAGCTGAATGGGCGAACGGGCGCATCATTGGATCAGACTCGGCCCGGCCTTCGGAAACTGCTTTCCGAGTTGACCAGGCGTCAAATGCGGCAGAACTGTGCTCGGCAACGCTTAACGTAAACCACAGCCGGTTGGTACGCGCGGTCGGCTCGATTGTTGGGCGAAAAGCCGGAGGTGGAGGCAGGTAGATATTCGATAGAGAGTCCTCGGCCAGAATTTCATTTGAATTCGAGGGGTGCGAGTCTGCCGCCGGCAATGCCGTAGCCTTGTCGTTGAGCGCGTCAGTGGACGCCAGGGGCACGGGAAGGGGTTTCCTGGTGTCTGACGCCACCTTGGCCGCCTCCGCGGTTGGCCGTGGCTTGGGAGAGGGTTGCGACCCCGTCGAGGCACCGGGGAACGTCGAGAACTGCAGCAGCAGGACTGCCGTTGCTAACACCATGGCCTAGTCTCCTCTGAACGCCTATTTCAGCGGACTGCGACCCTATGAGCAATGGTATGACCAGGCCAGAGGCATAGTACTACTGGAATTTTGTGCAACTTACGGGTTCAGGGGAGGTCCCGGCATTGATAAAGTGGAAATACTTAGCCGCTTTACGGAACACAACTTCCACCCCTTGCGTCCAAGGCGACTACGCCAAATAAAAAGGGCGCCCCGGCGAACACGACCGAGGCGCCCTGAAATCCGGCGTTAAGCCGGTGATTAGAATACGAACTTCGCTGCCAGCTGCATCAGGCGGCCATTCGCGGCGCCCGTAATCCGTCCGAAAGAACTGGACTGGATATTTCCCGACGCAACGTTGTTGAATTGCGTATGGTTGAACAGGTTGTAAAACTCCATGCGCATGATGAACTGGGTGCTTTCCGTTATCCGTGTGTCCTTCTCAAGGCTCATATCCCAGTTGTTGATCCCCGGCCCATGGAAGTTGTTCCTGCCCGCGTTACCCACGGTTCCCAGCGTAGCTACTGTGAAGCCTGTCGGATCAAACCAGTAGTTGTGACACCCGGTCCTCACGGTCGAGGAGCAAATGGCTGGATTGAGAAGGTTCTGCGCTGTTCGTGGATTTTGAAATGATACGGCTCCCGCCGAATTCGGTCGATCCCAGCATCCGTAAAATTCGAACGCATTGCACTGCAGAGACGTGAAAGCCGAGTCACTAATCGTAATCGGGAAACCCGTCTGCAGCGTCACAATTCCGGCCAAGTGCCATCCGTCCGCGATTCGGCTAGGCATCCAGTGAAATACGCTTAGGTGTTCGAGTCCCGGTGCAGTGTAGTCGTAGCCCACAACCAATCGATGCCGGGCATCGAAGGCCGAATCTCCGTACATCTGGCGGAAGTTGAAAGGATTAAGGTTAAGCGCACCAGAAGAGTTTTCAAAGCTCGACCCGAAATCGAGTGAATGGGAGTAGGTATAAGATGCCCCAAATTGCAAGCCATGAGAGAACGCTTTGTTCGCACTAACCTGCAGCGAGTTATAGTTCGAATCTGTCATCGTCGATTGCTCTGCTAACGAAGGAAACTGGAGTCCGTCGGCGACTGGATAGTAGAAAGGATCCTGCCCTACAGTAAAGCAGGTTCTCCCGTCACCGCCCGTGCCCGTTCCGCACGGTTGCCCGTTCGTCGGATCTGTCACTTCAGTGGCGGCGAACTGGATTCCGCGCACACCTTTGGCACCGCACCCTGCGGTGTCCGCAGCGCACGCGAGCGAGTTGTGCAGCGGGTTCAGTTCATGAACCCCTTCCAAGTGCCGCGCCTGAGATCCAACGTACCCAACCGACAGGATGATCTGTCCGGGAAGTTCACGCTGCACGGTCAAATTGTAATTCATTGCCGTCGGAATCCTCGTGCTGGGATCGATTAAATTGAGAGACAGCGGCCCAAAGAACGAAAAATCTACGGCGCTACCAGGCGCCGGCGGTGTGAATGGGTACTTGTTGGCAACCGAAGGAGCGACGCCCGTCGACGAATTCGCTACCGGGCAAGCTCCCGCACCCGGGGCGATTGCTGCGCCTGTTTGGCTGATGCAACGCACATCGGTAAAGGGCGTCGAAAAAGATGCCGTTTGCCCCGTGCCCAAGTCCGCAATGCCGTTACTGAACAAAGAAAAAGGAGCCGTCAGAAGGTTCTGCAAGGTCTCTTCTTCCTCTGAACGGTTGTAGTACATTCCGAAGCCACCGCGAATCGAAAACTTGCCTTGATCCCCGGAAATTCTCCCCAGATTCGGTGCCCACGCAAAACCTACCCGGGGCGCCCAGTCGTTGTAATGAGTGTAATAGCCTCCGACCGGGCAATTCGCATCGCCCGGAAACGTTAGTCCTGTGGGGGCTGTGGGGAACACGCCCGATTGCTGGCCGGTGTTGAAGCAGTTGATGGCCAACCCTCCGTTTGCGATGTCCCTTAAGGGCGTGTCAATCTGATAACCCATGCCGAACGTCAGTGTCAGGTCCTGGCGAACCTTCAACTCATCCTGGGCATATCCATAAAACTCCTTGGCTCGGGCGTCGATGAATCCGCCGCTCGATTGAGAGTAAGTCTGTGGGAAACCCAGCAGAAAATTTACTTCGCCTTTCCCCGTGCTGAACGGGCCGCTATTGTTGAAGCCAAAGGCCCCGTTGTTGTCGAAAAAGAACGGGTTCGTCACCCAGAAGTCGCGGAACTCCGCGCCGAACTTCAAAGTATTCTTGCCATAAATGTGCGAGAAGTTGTCCGTAATCTGCTTCGTCTGGTCAATACGCGGCTGCGGTCCGTTGTTGCTGAATCCCAACGTAAAGCGGGGATTACTGATCAGAGGAATGCCGGCGCCTGCCGGATCCTGTGGAGTGATATTGAATCCCAAGGTTGACGGCAGAACGGGGGTCTGTGGATTCACGGCTATGAAATTCAATCGTGTATAACCGACGCGGAATTCGTTCAGCGTGTTGGCACTGAAAATGTGGTTCCAAGCGCCCGTAAATTGCTTGCTGTGCGATTCGCTTTCATCGCCGAAGCCGGGCAAATTGGCGCCAGTGAATGGCAATGTGTCAGTGCTCAGGTTGTGCTGCAGGAACCCAAGAAACCAGAGGGTATCGTGCTGACCCAAGTTCTGATTTACCTGAAAGATGTACTGCTTCACGTTACCCGGAGTTTGCGGGTTAAAACAGAAATCACCACCGTTGCAACTGCCACCGCTGGGTGGCGGAACAAACTTGCTGACTAGATTCGTAGATATTGCATTGAAATCTTGCGTCGGAATATTCCCGGAGGCGAAAAGTGTTGAATAAGGCGTGCCTGCTGCGCAGGGCGTGCCGCCGCTGGCCGGGCACGGATCGCCAAACAGCGGAATCGGAGAACCATTGGAGGCGGTGGCAAATGCCCCTGCTCCGAAATTCCCCGCAAGCTCCGCCCCAGTGAATACCTGGACGTTACCTCCGCCTTGAGGGACCACGTTCTTCGTCCCTTGAAACGAAAAGAATCCGAACGTGTGGTTTTTCCAGATTGGGCCTCCAACGGTGCCGCCGTACTGGTTCTGGTGGAACACCGGAGCGCTGTTCTGGAAGAAGTTCCGGGTATTCAGGAAGGTGTCGCGATAAAAGTCGAAGGCGTCGCCGTGGAACTGATTGGTGCCGGACTTGATTACCGCGTCCAGAATTGCGCCTGAGTTGCGGCCGTATTCCGGATTGATCGTGTTGGTGATCATGCGGAATTCCTGAATGGCGTCAGGGCTGGGAAGAATTAGCGGCGTATTCAGGGGAAGGTCGTTCGCATCAGTACCGTTGATCAGATAGCTATTCTGCTGGCTCTGGCTGCCGTTCGTCGCAAAGTTCGATCCGAATCGGTCCGAGGAGGCCACGACGCCGGGCTGCAACTGCTGCAACTGCACCCAGTTCCGGCCGTTCAGGGGCATGTCGACAATCGTCTTGGCTTCAACCGTGGTACCGAGCTGCATGCTCGTGGTTTCCACCTGCGTCTTCGCGGCCTCGACCGTGACAGTCTGCGAGGCGGAACCGACCTGCAATGTCGGATTGATGACGTAAATCTGGTTGATCACCAGAACGATTCCGGTCGCTTGGTAAGTCTGGAAACCGTCTTTCGTGACTGACAGGTTATACGTGCCGATCGGCAAGCTCAGGAATTCAAAGCTGCCATCGGCTTGCGTGGCGACTGTACGGGTTTCGTTCGTACCCGTATTTGTCGCGGTCACCTGAGCGCCAGGAATCGACGCTTTCGTCTGGTCGACCACTTGACCGCGAATCGTCGCGTACTGGTTATCCGCGCGAACTACCGCAGCGGACAAAAACGCAAACACAAAAGCAAGCGCGAACAGCTTAAGCGCACTATGGAAACGCATCCAGTCACCTCGCAAGAAGATTTTAACTTGGCTCACAACCCGCGCACCTACTCAGAAATCGTCAATAGCAAACCTGTTAACTTCGTAGTAGTCCGGTCTGAGTAACGCACTCCCACCCAACGCTACGAAACTAAGTGCACTCTACATACCAAAACCAGGATTTTTATTCTGCAAACTCCAACACACACAAAACAGGCGGTTTCTTGGATTCAAACAATCTGTCAAACAGTACCGATACACAAACATTACTACAGAAATTCGTACAGTTGTACTAAAATTGGAATTGTTATCTCGTCTGACGACCGTTTTTCCACTCGATCGGAGTTCAATCCGCCGGTGCACGGTCAGTTTCGTGCAACCATCGGGAAGCGACCGACAGCGCGACGTCGAGATCAGCCTCTGTGTGCGCGGCGGAAATGAAAAGCGCCTCGAATTGTGATGGCGCGAGCAGAATGCCCTGCTGGAGCATGGCGCGAAAAAATGCAGCGAAGCGTCGCGTGTCTGATTTCTTCGCGTCCGCATAATTGCGCACTGGCGCCTCGGAGAAGAACAAAGTGGCAAGCGAGCCGATGGAATTCACTCGCGCTGCCACTCCTGCTTCCCGAACCGCGCCTTGAAGCTTCTCGACAAATCGGTCCGCTTTCTTGTTTAGCGCATCGTAAAAACCGGGCTTTTCGAGCTGCGTCAACGCCTCGATTCCCGCGCGCATCGCCAGCGGATTTCCTGAAAGCGTCCCAGCCTGATAGACCGCGCCGAGCGGCGCGACGTGGTTCATGATTTCGGCGCGGCCGCCATACGCAGCGACGGGCAATCCGCCGCCAATAATTTTACCGAGCGTCGTCAGGTCGGGCTCGATTTTGTAGAGCGACTGAGCGCCGCCGTAACATAGCCGGAACCCAGTGATTACTTCGTCGAAAATCAGCAATGTGCCCGCGCGGCGCGTGATTTCCCGCAGCTCTTCGAGAAATCCGGGCATCGGGGGAACAACGCCCATATTCGCGGCCACCGGTTCAACAATGACGGCGGCGATTTCGTTTCGGTGCGCCGCAAAAAGTTTTTCGACTGCGGCGATGTCATCGTAGGGCGTGTTGAGCGTAAGCGCCGCAAGCCCCTCCGGCACGCCGGGACTCGACGCAATCCCCAGCGTGGCCAACCCCGAGCCTGCTTCGGAAAGAAAACTATCGGCGTGGCCGTGGTAGCAGCCCTCGAATTTCAGAATAAAGTCGCGCTTCGTAAACCCGCGTGCCAGCCTCACGGCAGACATAGTCGCTTCGGTGCCGGAACTGACGAACCGGATTTTTTCAATTGACGGAATCGCCGATTTGATCCGTTCGGCAAGCTCGACCTCAAGCTCCGTCGTCATTCCATAACTTGTTCCGCGTGCAGCCTGCTCCTGAATCGCCGCCACGATGGCCGGATGCGCGTGCCCCAGAATTAGCGCACCCCAGGAGCCGATGAAATCGATGTATTCGCGACCGTCCGCGTCCCACAGATGTGCGCCCGCTCCGCGTTCCACAATCAACGGCGCGCCGCCAACCGACTGGAACGCACGCACAGGACTATTGACACCGCCAACGAGCGATTTGAAAGCCCGTTCCAAAATCTCTATGGTTCGGGAAGCTTTGGTTTGCATTCGAGAATCAGGAGCCATCGAACCGTCAGCAGGCCTTCAGCCAGCGCGCCAGGTCCTTCGCATGGTAGGTGAGCACAATCGATGCGCCCGCGCGCTGAATTGAGGTGAAAATTTCGAGCACCACGCGCTTCTCGTCAATCCAGCCGTTCTGCGCGGCGGCTTTCACCATCGCGTACTCGCCGCTGACGTTATACGCCGCAACCGGCACGTCAAAGGCTTCGCGCACGCGATGAATAATGTCGAGATACGGCAGCGCGGGCTTCACCATAATCATGTCCGCGCCCTCTTCCAGATCGAGCGCCACTTCTTTCAGCGCCTCGCGCGCGTTCGCGGGGTCCATCTGGTAGCTGCGGCGGTCGCCGAATTGCGGCGCCGATTGCGCTGCTTCACGGAACGGACCGTAAAACCCCGAGCAATACTTCGCCGCATAAGAAAGTATGGCGACGTCCGCGAAGCCCGCGACGTCAAGCTTCTTGCGGATGGCCGCCACGCGCCCGTCCATCATGTCTGAAGGCGCTACGATTTGCGCGCCTGCGCGCGCGTGCGAGAGAGCCATTTCCGCGAGTAATTCAACTGTTGGATCATTCAAGACTTCTTCATTCTTGATAACGCCGCAATGCCCGTGATCCGTATATTCGCAGAGACAAACGTCGGTAACCACAAGCAGTTCAGGCCGTGCCTTACGAATTGCCTCAACAGCGCGCTGCACCACGCCAGAAGCGATATAGCCTTCGCTTCCCTTTTCATCCTTGTGCTCCGGCAGCCCAAAGAGGATCACCGCAGGAATTCCCAAATCGGCTGCCTCGCGCGCTTCCTCCACAAGTTTGTCAACCGATTGCTGCGCAATCCCCGGCATGGAGCTGACATCGACGCGCACGCCCTTCCCGGGGCACACGAACATCGGGTAAACCAATCCTGCCGTCGACGGGCGCGTCTCGCGGACGAGACACCGAATCGCTTCGCTGCGCCTCAAACGCCGCGGCCGATGCGTCGGGAAACTCATGCGTGGTTGACTCCTTCGCGCGAGGATCGGCGTGGCGAACCTGCAAAATACTTGCCCATTGCTTCGATTAACGACTTCGCATTGGGCTCGTCCGCTTCGATCGCGCAACGGACTCCAGCGGCGCGAATCGCCGACGCCGTCGTTGGGCCGATCGCTGCGAGAGCCGACGCCGAAGCTAATCGTTGAAGGTCGTCCGGCCCCACGGATTTTGCAAAATTTTCGAATGCCGACGGACTCGCAAAAATAAAGCAGTCGACAGCCTCGCGACGAATGCGTTCCAACTGGGGCCCGGCAAGCGATTCCGGCATGCAGGTGCGATACGCGGGGACGGCGACGACCTCTGCGCCTTCGGCGCGCAGTGCCTCCATCCAATCCGCGGCCCCGCGATCGCGCAAGGCTATATCGCTGCGCGGCACGAGTACCTTCAGCCCGGCAGCGCCATGAACAAATCCCACCGCTGGATTTTTTACTTTCATTCCCGCAACGCTGCGCACGCAGTCGGTAAAATTGCCCGCAAAACTTCGGCCTGTTCCGGCATCCGGAACAAAGTCCACCGGGAATCCCTCTTCCTTTGCGGCCTCGGCAGTCGCCGGGCCAATCGCGGCGACGCGCGGGCGCGGTTCAGGCAGCCGCGTGAAATCGAATCCGAGCGCACGAGCACGCCGGGCAAAAAATTTCGCGGCATTTTGACTGGTGAAAAACAGCCATGCAAACTCTCCCAGCCGGCCAATCACTCGATCGAGTTCATTCGTTTCTTCCAGTTCGCGAAACTCCACGCACGGCAATTCGATCACATGCGCGCCTGCGCCGCGCGACAACTCCGCCCGCAAATCCTCTCCCTGGCCCGGAGAACGCGTGATCACGATCCGCTTGCCTGACAACGTATTTTCTTGGAACGTCCCGTCAGATTCCACCGACGCTCCTTCCCGCCAGCCTCAGCAGCCGGTCCGCGCCTCCGTCCAATAATTCGCGCCCTAAACGCCGCCCAAGCTCGCCGGCATTCGCCGCTGAGCCCGACGCGTGCCGCGCTATGCATTCCGACCCGTCAGCCGCCAGCACGCGCGCATCCAACCGCAAAGCACCGTCCTCAATGCGTCCCCACGCACCGAGCGGCACCTGGCATCCGCCCTCGAGCTCGGCAAGCAGTGCACGTTCCGCTGTGACTCCGGCGCGAGTTTCACTATCGTCGAATGAGGCTAAGGTTTCGCGCAGCGATTCATCGCTCTCGCGCGCTTCGATCGCCAGCGCGCCCTGTCCCACGGCCGAGAGAATGATTTCCGGAGCGATCACTTCCGCGATTTTATCGCTTAACGCCAACCGGTCGAGTCCCGCCTTCGCCACGACGATTGCGTCGAATTCTCCCGCTTCCAGTTTCCGCAGCCGCGTGTCCACGTTCCCGCGCATTTCCTCCACTTGCAAATCGTTGCGAAAATATCGAAGCTGCGATTGTCGCCGCAAACTGCTCGTCCCCACGCGCGCGCCCTGTGGCAATTTCCCGAGCGTTTCAGCGCCCCGCGAAACCAGACAATCGCGCGGGTCTTGCCGCTTGGTCACCGCCGGAAAACACAGGCTGCTCGGAGTAGCCGTGGGAACATCTTTCATGCTGTGCACGGCAATATCGACGCGCCGGTCGAGCAAAGCGTCCTCGATTTCCTTGATGAAAATGCCCTTCCCGCCGATTGCCGCCACGGGCGCGGATTGAAAATGATCGCCCGACGTTTTGATGATTACGATTTCTGATTCCATCCGACAATCATTCAACAGCCGCGCTCGAATGTATTCAGCCTGCCAGAGAGCCAGTTTGCTGCCGCGGCTCCCGATGCGCAGACGCCTCAAGACTCGTCCTCCTCGTCACTCGGGTCAAGACCAAAAACGTCCCGCAATGCCGCGAGCCCTTCCAGTGGACGCCGCAGCTTTCGCGCCTGACGCAAACGCTGCGAAGGCACCTGAACGATCCTGTCGATCAGCTCTTCTGTAAGCTGCTCGAAACGCGCGCGCTCGCTTTCGGATATGCCATCGGCATTCGCGAAATGCGCTGCGAGCAGCGCTCGCCGCTCCGCCTCCAGACGCGCTCGAAACGCATCCAGCAATCCCGCCGCTTCGAGACTCGACTGCCAGGCCAGGAATTTCGTCACGTGTTCGTCGACAATCGTCTCGACGCGTGGAAGTTCCGCCTCGCGCGCTTTCTTGTTCTGCTCCACGATTTCACCGAGGTGGTCAATGTTGAAAAGATAGACGTTGTAAAGCCCCTCCGCGTCGGGATCGACGTTGCGCGGCACTCCCAAATCAATCACAAAAATCGCGCGTCCGGATCGCGCCGCCATCGCGCGTTCCAAAAGCGTTCGCGTCAATACATGCTCCGACCCGGAAACAGAAGTAACGATAATGTCCGGCTGATCGAGCAGACTTTCAAAATTCGACCAATCCCCCGCTTGACCGCCCATGCGGCGCGCCAGTTCCTCCGCGCGCGCAAGCGAACGATTCACCACGCGCAGTTCGCCGATTCCGCGCAGCCGCAGATGCTCGACCACTTGCTCCGCCACCGCGCCCGCGCCAACAATCAATGCGCTGTGGCCTTTCAACTCGCCGAAAACACGCTCCGCCAGTTTCACACCCGCAAGAGCCACCGACATCGGCCGCGCTCCGATTTCCGTTTCCGCGCGCACCCGCTTTCCCACTTCCAGCGCTCCCTGGAACAGCCGATTCAGCACTGGACCAGTCGAGCCATTTTCGAGCGCGCGGTTATACGCCTCGCGGACTTGACCCAGAATTTCCGCTTCGCCGAGCAGCATCGAATCGATTCCGGAAGCAACACGAAAAAGATGCCGCACTGCCTCCGGCCCCGCGTGGCGATACAACCGCCCATTCAATTCTGCGGGAGAAAGTTTATGAAAGTCCGTGAAGTACGAAATCATCGCCGACGGCGCGGATTCGCTGGCCTCCGAAGTAACTCCATACAATTCGCTGCGATTGCACGTGGACACAACCACGGCTTCCTCAATCACGCCCATATGGCACAGCTCATGCGCCGCGCGCACCGCCTGCTCCGGCGTGAAAGCCACGCGCTCGCGCAATTCGACCGATGCGGTGCGATGGTTGCAACCAATCAGCGCAATGGCGGCACGGCCTCGCGCGGCGGCGGAGTTGCGTTCCGGAATGGAGTCAATAGCCATCAGAAATAGCGGTGAAAATTCGTGAAATAAAGATTCACAATCGTGTAGCTGAACAGCACAACTGCGAAATTACACACGCAAACGAGCGCCGCGCGCGCTCCACGCCATGCCGGCGCGCGAACAATCCTCAGATACATGGCGTATATCACCAGCACGATCAATGTGAAGAGCACTTTCGGATCCGCCATCGCGAAGCGATGAGTCAAACGGTGTTCCCAAACGAAGCCCAAAACAGTTCCAATCACCAGTGCGACCAGGCCGACCCACACGCTGGACAGGCTCATTCGCTCGAGCACATCGAGCGCCGGAAATCGCCAGAACGCCAGCCCCGGCTTCCCGTGCCTCAGCACACGATTTTGAATCAGGTAAATCAGACTCAGCAGAAATGAAATGGCAAACGCCGCATAGGCGAGAATGCCTATCGTGATGTGCAATGCGTGGAGCGCTCCATTCGCCTGCGGCGCGCGAATCACCGCAGTCGGCGCTACGCTCATCGCAAGGGCGAGCCAAAAAATAACAAACGGAACCACCAACGAGCCCACAGCGCGCTGCCGGTGAAATGTTTCCAGACCGAGATACGTTACACCAACAAGCCACGCAAAGAGCGACATCGAACCGTAAAGATCGTCATAGGGGATCGCGTGGATCACGCGCGAGCGTTCAAGCAGGGCGTAATAATGCGCCACCAGGCCGAGGATCAGCAGCAGGGTCGCCACGCGCCCCATCCAGCGCCGGTCGCGATAAAGGTTCGCCGTATAGCCAATGAAGCTGGCTACATAAAGACCGAGCGCCGCAAAATCCATGGAAAGCTTCATCGTAGACTGAAAATCCCCGCACGCGCGCTACGCCGCAAACCCACGGCCAAAGAAAGAGCGCTTATGCAAAACGGCATTATGCAATCTTAGCGCCGATTGCACATCGCCACAAACGTTATGCAAGGCGCAACACGGGCAGCGAATCTATCCGCCCTCGGAAAACAAATCAGCCGTTCGTGCCGTAGTTCTTTTTGAGGATGGCCACGAGAATGAGGAGAAATGCGATAAGGCGGACGATGTACGTCCAGGGGCTGCCTTCATCGGTGCGGGCGATGAAAAGCACCGCGAAACGGTTGATTCCTTCGATGATGAAGGCGACCGCGAAGGCAAGGAACAGCGAATCTCGGGTATGCTTCCAGAAATTGAGGAAGAACACACCCGCGATCAGCGAACTAACGGCGATCACACCCAGCAAAAATCCTTCGACCATCGGCACATTCATCAGGTCATTCGCCTTCCCAAATCAACCCGTATAACAGCAAGATCATTGCGCTCGCGGCGGTACCGAGCCGCCAAAGATAAAGGTCCACGTTGGGCAACATCACCAGATCGATAAACACGAACAGATTCGACACCGCTAGCACAAAAAAACAGAGGCTGCTCCATAGCAGTAGCCGCTTCCTGGTGCGCACATATCCACGCATCAGCAGAAGGCCGCAGGACAAGGTGATCAAAATGCCGAGAATGTAGACCGCCGGTCCCATTTCAGTCCTTCTCTTTATCCCTTTCCTTCGTAAACCGGAAAGCGCGCGCGAATTCGCGCACCGCCGGAGATGCTTTCGAATGGATCATGGTTGACACACGCACAAGCTCCCGGCGATAGGTTGACTCAACCGCCCGGAGCAGCGCATCACGGTCCGCCGATTGTGACTGGTAGCCGTACTGCTCCGCAGCGCCGGGAGCAGAGACGGGAACGATAAGGCCCCGTTGCGCCACGTCTTGCAAGATCTTGTGGGCAGTTTCCGGAGAAACATACAACGCCTTTGCCATTCCCTCCACTGACCACGGCTTCGGCCGCGTGTTCCAGAGCATCAGCAACGCCTCGAGATGAGGAACGCTGTCAATCTCTTCGAGGATAAACTGATTTACCTCTTCCGGGGCTGGATTCTGTTCCGTCATCGTGGAGCAAAACCACGGGGAAAATCAATTCCTAGAAACAACATGCCGCGATTTTAGCGCAGACCCTCGCGACCCGACAAGGTGTGACGCGGGTGCCGCTTCTGCTAAGATGAAGTGTGGCCGCTCCTGTGCAGCCTGCCAATCCATCGACGAAGAAAGAAATCTTCCTGCGTGCCGCGCGGGGCGAACGGCCGGAGCGCGTTCCCACGTGGATCATGCGCCAGGCGGGACGCTATTTGCCCGGCTACCAAAAAATCCGCCGCCGGCATTCGTTTCTCGAAGTGGCCAAAACGCCAGAGCTTGCCGCGGAAATCTCTCTCGAGCCGTACCATCTGCTCGACGTCGATGCCATCATCGTCTTCTCCGATATCTTAATCGTAGCCGAAGCCATGGGCTTGCCGCTCGAAATCAATGACGACGGGCCGCGCTTGGGCAATCTCTTGCGTGACTGGAAGGCGGTCGAGGCGCTCAAGGAATTTGATCCCGAGCGCGAAACTCAATTCGTGGGCGGCGCCATTCGTGCCATCGCGCGCGCCGCAGGACCCGATGTTCCCGTGCTCGGCTTCGCAGCGGCGCCTTGGACGCTTGCCTGCTATCTGGTCGAGGGCAGAACCCGAGGCGAGCTTTCGACGATCAAGCGAATGATGTACACGGAGCCCTCGTTGCTCCATGCGCTTCTCGAAAAAATCGCGCATGCCACGTCGCGCTATCTCAGAATGCAACTTACCGCCGGCGCCACTGCCGTGCAGATTTTCGATACATGGGCGGGAGAACTCTCCGCGCACGACTACGAAGTATTCGAACTGCGCGCAACGCAAAAGCTAATCGAGGAATTAAATGCCGGCGAGGCGCCCGTGATACTGTACGCCAAGAACGGCGCGCACTTGCTCTCGGGCCTGGCGCGAACCGGCGCGACCGTTTTAAGCGTTGACTGGCGCACCGATCTTGCCGAAGCACGCAGGAAAATAAGCGCAAAAATCGCGCTCCAGGGCAACGTTGACCCCGCGATGCTTTTGACTACGGAAGAAAATGTCGAGTGGGCCGTGCGCGAAGCGATCACGAAAACCAACGGCACCGGGCATATTGTGAATCTGGGCCACGGGATTTTGCCGACGACACCGGTCTCGAATGCGCAGGCTTTCGTCCGTGCCGCGCGTGAATTTTCACAAGCCAAGCCGCCGCAAGCGGCCGCGGCGCCGGACGCACGCAATTGATGACTTTGAAAATGCAAAGCGCGAACGAAATGCCGAACCTCGAAGTCAGCGAGGAGTTTCTCGCGAAATACAATCGTCCCGGTCCTCGATACACGAGCTATCCCACAGCGCCTGTCTGGGACGATAAATTTCATCAAGCCGACCTCGAGGAATTCCTGCAAAACGCCGATTCCGCCGCCACTCCCGTGTCCCTTTATATGCATCTCCCGTTCTGCGAGAGCCTTTGTCTTTTCTGCGCGTGCAACGTCGTCATTCAAAAAGACAAGAAAGCCGCGATTCCCTATCTCCAATCGCTCAAAACGGAAATCAATCACGTCAGCCGGTTTGTTTCGCGACAGCGCGAAGTTGTCCAGTTTCATTGGGGCGGCGGCACGCCCACGTACTTGAGTCCTGCGCAACTGCAAGAGCTGTTCGGCTATACGCGCGAGCATTTCTCATTCGCGGCGAACACGGAAATTGGCATTGAAGTCGATCCGCGCGTGACCACCCACGAGCACCTGGCAACCCTGCGGACGCTTGGCTTCAACCGGCTGAGCATGGGCATTCAGGATTTCACTCCCGAAGTTCAAAAAACGATCAACCGCGTGCAGCCCTTCGAACTGACGCGCGACTTAATCGTCGAAACACGAAGACTCGGATTCGATAGCGTGAACGTCGATTTGATTTACGGACTGCCGTATCAAACGGCCGCGTCATTTGCGGAGACCATCGACAAGGTCCTGGAGCTCAATCCTGATCGCATCGCGATGTTCAGCTATGCGCATGTGCCGTGGCTCCGCAAGCAGCAAGGCGCGTTTCAGGGACATTTGCCCGAGGGTATGGAGAAGTTTCACATTTTCAAGACCGGCGTGCGAAAATTCACGGACGCGGGCTATCTGTATATCGGCATGGACCATTTCGCGCGCCCGGGCGACGAGCTCGCCTTCGCACAAAGCAATCGAACTCTGCATCGCAATTTTCAGGGCTATACCACAAAAGCCGGTGCGGACCTTTATGGAATGGGCGTGAGCGCGATCAGCAGCGTCGGTGAAGCGTACGCGCAAAATGATCGCGCCCTCCCAACGTATCAATCGGCTGTCGCGGAACGCGGCTTGGCGACCATGCGCGGATACCGCCTGAATTACGACGACTTGCTGCGCCGCGAAGTGATCACCAGGCTTCTGTGCCACACAGTAGTGCGCAAACGGGAAATCGAAAACACATTCCAAATTCGCTTCGACGAATATTTCGCCAGTGAGCTCGCCGAATTGCGCGCCATGCGCGATGATGGCCTTGTGCTCCTATCGGACGACGAAATACGCGTCACTCCTCTCGGGCGAATTTTCATTCGCAACCTTGCCATGCCGTTCGACCGCTACCTCCGCGAACAGAAAATGGACTCGCGGCCGCTTTTTTCAAAGACGCTCTGAGATGTCCCTGCCCCGATGAGCACCTCACGCCAGGTAATTGTCGTTGGAGCCGGAATCTCCGGCCTTGCGTGCGCTCTGCGTCTCACTGAAACGGGCATCGATGTTCGTGTGCTGGAGGCCGGGCAGCCGGGCGGAATGATTTCAACCATCGAGCGCGATGGATTTCTTTTTGAGTCCGGCCCGCAGAGCTTCCAAATGACGCCGGACCTGCATGAAATGATTCGCGCGGCGAATTTCGAGAGCGAGCTGATCGAAGCCGATCCAAGAACGCCTCGCTATGTTTTGCTCGACGGAAAGCTGCGACCGGCTCCGATGTCTCCTCCCACGCTGCTCAGCACTTCGCTGCTAAGCATGGGATCGAAAGTGCGAGTGCTCGGCGAAGCCTTCCGCCATTCAAAACCGCCGGCGCATGATGAATCATTTGCTGACTTCGTGCGCCGGAAATTCGGCACGGAAATTCTTGAGCATCTCGCCGGGCCATTTGCTTCCGGCGTGTTCGCCGGCGATCCTGACCAGCTGAGCTTGCGCAGCACCTTTCCGACTATGGCGGTATGGGAGGAAGAATACGGCAGTATCATTCGCGGCGCGATGAAGTCGCGCGGCAGCGGTCCCCGTACGCGGCCGACGCTCGCCGCATTCAAACGGGGCATGGCAAGTTTCGTCGGCGCGTTGGTACGAAAACTTGGAAGCGCGGCGACCAATGGCACTCGCATCGACTCGCTCGAATCGGCGGGGAGTGCCGGATGGTCCGTTCATTGCACCGGAATACGCACTGCGGAAATGTTGCCAGCCGACGCGATTGTGATTGCCACGCCCGCGTATGAGGCCGCGCGTCTGGTAAGCAAATTCGCCAAACCGCTAGCGATAACGCTCTCGGGAATTCCCTATGCTCCGGTTGCGGTCGTCGCCCAAGGATTCCGCCGCGAACATGTAGGGCATGCGCTCAACGGATTCGGTTTTCTGGTACCGCGAAAGGAAGGCCTGCGCACGCTAGGGAACGTTTGGAATTCGTCGCTCTTTCCTGGACGCGCGCCCGCGGGCATGGTCGCAATCACCAGTTTCATCGGCGGCGCGATGGATCCACGAATTCTGGAGCTGAACGAAGAACAGATTGCCAATCAGGTCCGAATCGAAATTGGAAAAGTGTTGCAAATCAGCGGCCCGCCCGCCGCACAACACGTCTGGATCCACGCAAGAGCGCTGCCCCAATACAATTTGGGACATGCGGAACGAGTTCAGGCGATTCAGGACCAACTCGAGAACTGTCGCGGCCTTTTTGTCACAGGGAATTATCTCGAAGGCCCTTCCATCGGAAGCTGCATCTCGCAAGGATTCCGCACCGCGAAATCCGTTCTCGAACACTTGTCGCGATAATTCGATGCTTCTTGAAAAACCCCACGCGTGGTCATTCCGAGGAGCGCCCGCGACCTTCAACAAACTGTCACTGCAACTCCGCTACTCCGGCGGCAACGGCCGTTTATAGCGGTGTGCCAGCCGAATCTTGCGCCGTTCACCGGCTTCGCGCCAATGCCGGCGATCTTCGTCCGTCTCCAGAATCAGCGGCGGAATCGCATGCTTGTGAAGGTCGGCGTCCACGGCAACGTACGTAACGTAAGCGCTCGACGTGTGCTTGCGTTCGCGCGTCAAAATATTTTCGGAATATACCTTCACGCCCACTTCCAGGGACGTGTGAAACACGCGATTGACCTCCGCCTTCAGCACAATCAAATCGCCAATGTGGATCGGGCTGCGAAAATCCAGATAGTCAACCGACGCGGTGACCAGATAGCTGCCCGAATGCCGATGCCCGGCAATCGCCCCGGCGATGTCGATCAAATGCATCACGCGCCCACCGAGGATATAGCCGAGCGGATTTGCGTCGTTTGGCAGCACGGCCTCGAGCATTTCGGAGCGCGACGCGCTCACCGGCTTGCCCGGAAGGCCCGTGTCGGGAGGCTCCGTTGTATATGTGGCCGCTCCCCCCGCGGGATTTGCTTTTGACTTGGCCTTCTGCTTCGTCAATACATTCCCTCACTCAAGATTTGGCGTCTGCAAACGAGGTGACTATAATACGACAATCATGAACACGCCCCAAGTTTCGAAAAGCCGCCGGCAAATGCTCGAAGAATTCGTCGCCAGGAATCCCGCCGACGCATTCGGCCGCTACGGGCTCGCCATGGAATGCATGAAAACAGGCGACAACTCCGCCGCCGAAGAAAATTTCAAAAAGCTCATTGCCGGGCATTCCGATTACGTGGCCGCATATTTTCAATACGGACAGATGCTCGCCAAAATGGGAAGAATTGACGATGCTCGCAAAACGCTGACGCAAGGCGTCTCGCAAGCAACAGAAACCGGCGAAGAGCACGCGCGGAGCGAGTTGCAAGCGGCGCTCGACGAACTCGGCTGACGTCGATAGGAGCCGAACCCCCGCATTTTGGTTTCAGGAATCGTCCAGCGAACTTTGGGCCCCAGACCGTTCGTTCCAGTAAATTTGCGGTCGCCTTTCACCCTCTGCCGGAAAACGCAAAGCTCCCGTTGATTCTGCTATGCTAGTAACGCGGGGCCGCACAGATGAAGCCGAAGCGCATTCCGCTTTTTCCGCTTGATGTCGTTCTGTTCCCCGGAGCGGCCCTTCCTCTGCATATTTTCGAGCCGCGCTACAAACAGATGATTCGCCGCTGCTTGACCATGAAACTCGAATTCGGTGTGATTCTGGCGCACAAGCAAGGTATCGCCACAACTGGCTGCACCGCGGCGATCGTCACGTTGGTGAAGCAGCACGCGGACGGCAAGATGGATATTCTGACGCGCGGCCAAACACCGTTCCAGGTGAAAGAAATCTTCGACGACAAGGATTATTACGAGGCGGCGATTGAATGTCTTGACGAACTGCCGGATACCTATCCGTCTGCATCAAACGAATTGCTGGAACTTTATGAGCAATGTTACTGGTTGCTCTTCAATCACGGACCGGAAGTGCTGCCGCCGAAGTCGCAATTGTCTCCGGCGTATGCGATGGCAGGAGCGCTGCCGCTCGAGCTCGATCAGAAGCAAATTCTGCTCGAGATGCGCGATGAAGCGGAGAGGCAAATGCATCTTTACGAACAGCTCAAGGAGTGGCTGCCGCGGCTCGTTTATTTGAATGAAAAACGCCAACGCGCGCGCGGCAACGGGCATTCGCTCAATTAGCTGGCGCCGCAGCAGGCGGCTATAATGACGACCAGGAGAGAACCTATCGTGGGAAACGAGGCGGCGCGGCGAACTTCGGAAAAGGAACTGCACAACATGGGTGCAAAACCAAATTTGCTCGGCGAATTGAGAAAGAGCCACTGGAGCGAAGCGCGTTATGCCTCGCGCACGGTCAAGGACGAACTTCGCGAGAATCTCCTGCGCAAATTGAGCGCCGGCGATGAACTTTTCACTGGAATTCGCGGCTATGACGACACGGTGATACCCCAGATCGTCAACGCGATTCTTTCGCGGCATCACTTCATCTTGCTCGGGCTTCGCGGTCAGGCGAAAACACGTATTCTCCGCGGACTAGTCGGTTTTCTCGACGAGGAAATCCCCGTCATTCACGGCTGCGAAATCAACGACAATCCCTATCGCCCGATTTGCCGCGCCTGCCGCGAGCGTGCCGCTCTCGAGGGCGAAGCGATTCAGATAGCCTGGCTGCCGCGCGAGCGGCGCTACGTCGAAAAACTTGCGACGCCGGACGTGACGATTGCCGACATCATCGGAGACGTAGATCCGATTCGCGCAGCCAAAGGCGGCCGCGATCTTTCCGACGAGCTTACAATTCACTACGGCCTTCTGCCACGCGCGAATCGCGGCCTTTTTGCCATCAACGAACTGCCGGATCTGGCGGGGAAAATTCAGGTTGGACTCTTCAACATTATGCAGGAGGGCGATGTTCAAATTAAGGGCTATCCCGTGCGCCTGCCGCTCGACGTGCTGCTGGTCTTCACTGCAAATCCCGAGGATTACACGGCGCGTGGAAAAATCATCACACCGCTGAAGGATCGCATCGGTTCGGAGATTCGCACGCATTATCCCGCGACGCTTGATGAGGGCATCGCCATCACCTCCCAGGAATCCTGGACAACGCGCGATGGCCATCGCGTCGAAATCCCGCCATACATCCGCGAAGTGGCCGAGGAAATCGCGTTCCAGGCGCGCGAGGATAAACGCGTCGACCGTCGCTCCGGCGTCAGCCAGCGCTTGCCGATCTCCTGCCTCGAAAATGCCGTCAGCAACGCCGAGCAGCGTGCCGTCCGCAACGAAGAGAAAGTCCCGGTCGCGCGTGTCGCGGATATCTACGCAGCGATTCCTTCCATGACCGGAAAATTCGAGCTCGAATACGAAGGCGAGTTGCGCGGAGCCGACACGATTGCGCGTGAACTGATTCGCGCGGCCATCGGAAAGACTTTCACGAAATATTTCAAGGACACGAACCTGCAATCTATTGTGCAGTGGTTCGAAACAGGCGGCGAGCTGAAAATCGCCGCTACGTCAAAGACAGCCGAATATCTCGCCGAGTTGAAAAAAGTGCAGGGGCTATTTGATCATACAGCGGCGCTGGGCGTGGGACCCAAGGACGATCCAGGCGTACAGGCGGCCGCCGCGGAATTTGTTCTTGAAGGTTTGTGGGCGCACAAGAGAATCAGCCGCAGCGAAGAGCGCGGCTACTTCGCCGAGGCCAGAAAAGCAACCGAGCCGCGCGAAACGCCGGGACGCCTGCCCCGCAGACAATTCAATTGAGCGCCAGGAGATAGAAAAATCTCGCCATGAGAACTTTGGCCGATGCGTTGCGCACCCTGCTTTACGCCTCCGGCTTTATTTTGTTTTTTGGATGGATTGCGCTGCGATTGCGCGCTTACGATCATAATTTCGGTTTCACCTTACCGGGTGGAGTGCGTCCCATCGGCGCCATATTAATGTTCGCTGGAGCCGCGCTTGCGATCCTTTGTGTCGCAACCTTTGTAATACGGGGGCGCGGGACGCCGGCGCTTTTTGATCCACCGCGTCAGTTCGTCGCCGTCGGACCGTACCGCTACGTCAGGAACCCGATGTACATCGGGGGATTTTTCTTGTTGCTCGGCCTTGGGCTTTACCTGCGCTCGCCCGCGATTGTGCTCGTGGTGGCCGCGATCGTCCTGGCGTGCCACCTTCTGGTCCTCTTTTACGAGGAGCCGACGCTGCGTCATAAGTTTGGCGAAACCTATCAGGCGTACTGCTTGGCGGTCGGGCGATGGCTGCCGCGGCTGCCTCGTGCAAACGCAAGAATGAATCCGGGACCTGCTGCATGAAATACGTACGCTACAAGAAATACACCGGGCAGGAAGCCGACGACGTCGACTTGCAGGAGCTGATGAATCGCCTTTCGAATTTTCTGCTCCAGAGCGGCTTCGAGTCGCAGTATTACGGCTTCCAGGAAATGGACTCCGAGCGTTCCATGGAGCAACTGCGGCAGGCTATTTTACGCGCGCTCGAAGAGGGCGACCTTCTGCCGCCGGAAATGATGGAAGAGTTGCTCGAGAATCCCGACCTCGATCAGAATCAGCGCCTGCGCGACATGATTGACCAGCTCATCGAGCGCATGACGCAAGAGGGCTACATCTCGCCGCAAGCACAGGCGCAGCCCCCGCATGTCACTCCGCCACCCGAGCAAACTCCCGGAGGCCAAATCGGCCCTCCCGGAAAACAGAACATCAATGCGCGGTTTGAAATCACCGACAAGGCAATCGACTTCCTCGGTTTCAAAACCCTGCGCGACCTGCTTGCCTCGCTCGGGAAAAGCAGCTTTGGCCGCCACGACACGCGCGATCTCGCCACCGGAATCGAATCGAGCGGTACGTCGAAGCCATACGAATTCGGCGACACCCTCAATCTGGATATTCCCGAAACTCTGTTTCACGCGTTGCGGCGCCAGCAGGCAGCCGGCGGCTCGATGGTCCCACTCGACATCGATTATCAGGATTTGATGGTCCATCAATGCGAATATCAAAGCTCGTGCGCGACCGTGCTGCTGCTCGATTGCAGCCATAGCATGATTCTCTACGGCGAAGACCGCTTTACGCCGGCGAAACGCGTCGCGCTGGCCCTTTCGCACCTGATCCGCTCGCAATATCCGGGCGATTCGCTGCACTGCGTACTCTTTCACGATAGCGCCGAGGAAATCCCGCTGGGCCAACTCGCGCGTGTGCAAGTCGGCCCGTATTACACGAACACGCGCGAAGGCTTGCGCTTGGCGCAACGCATTCTGTCGCGCCAAAAGAAAGACATGCGCCAAATCGTGATGATCACCGACGGCAAGCCCTCCGCGCTTACGCTCGAAGACGGCCGCATCTACAAAAATGCCTTCGGCCTCGATCCCCTGGTTGTCACGCAGACCCTCGAAGAAGTTGCAAAGTGCCGCCGCGCTGGAATTCTGATCAACACATTCATGCTCGCAAGCGATTACAGCCTGGTGCATTTCGTGCAGAAAGTCACCGAACTCTGCCGCGGCAAAGCCTACTTCACCACGCCGTACACCCTCGGCCAGTATCTGCTGATGGATTACCTCCAGAAAAAGACCAAGCACATCCACTAATCACGGCGGCATACATCGCGGTGACATCTCCCGATACATTTTCTGCATCGCGCGTGGCTTTGTTACAATCAGATGAATGATGAATTACTTGCGACTCCTTTTCTCGCGGCTCTTGGGAGGCAGAATTATGTCGAAGATTCAAACAGGCACCGCAGCGCCCGTGTTCGCGCTCGCCGGTGTCGATGGTCAGAAGCATTCGCTGCCCGATGCGCTAAAAAAAGGCCCCGTGCTCGCGGCGTTTTTCAAAGTGAGTTGCCCCGTGTGCCAGTTCACGTTCCCATTCCTGGAGCGCATCTACGAAAACTACGGTGACGGCAAAGTGAGTTTCTGGGGCGTTTCGCAGGACAACGTGCACGACACAAGAGAATTCCTCGATGAATACGGCGTGAAATTCCCCACGCTCATTGACGCCGACGGCTACCAAGTGACGAAGCAATACCGCCTCACGAACGTCCCGACTATTTTCCTAATCCAGCCGGATGGCAAAGTGCATACGGCGTCCGTCGGTTTCGCGAAGAACGATCTGGAGACGATCGCCGCCGAAATCGCGAAAGCATCAGGTAAAACGCCGCAAGCGCTCTTTCGCAATGGCGAGAAAGTCCCGGAATACAGGCCTGGTTGAGGTTCCAAGGGCTAGGCTCCGGTCGGAGCCTGCAACCGACTTACAGAAGTTCCTCGTCGAGCAATCGTTTCTTGTGTTTCGGCGGTTTTGTCCGGCGGTCAGGGATCACGCGCGCGGCCGGAGGCGTTCCGACAGTCTCCCGGGCCATGCGTCGAGCTTCGCTTCCCTTCTCGAATTTCCGCTTTTTCTTTCTTCGTCCCACGGTTAACGTATTAGGCCACAGTGAAGCCGGCCTCCGCAAATTCGTCATCGACATTCCGGCGCAGAATTCGCGCCTATGCCACTTCACTCACGGTAATTCTGATTTTTGCAACGGGCATCCGTTTGGCATTCGCGTGGGACTACGTCGAACAAAATTCCAGGCAGGCCCTCAGCGTAATTCCGTTCACATTTGAATCCGGAAACATTGCGGCCTCGCTCGCGCGCGGGCAAGGTTTCAGCTCTCCGCTCCGCGTGCCAACTGGTCCCACGGCGTGGATGACCCCGGTTTATCCTCTGCTGCTTGCCGCGGTCTTCCGCTACCTCGGGATCTACGCCTTCCGTTCCTTCGTCGCCGCCGTTCTGCTGAATATCATTTTTGCCGCGCTCACTTGCGTGCCGATCTACTATGCAGGCGAACGAATGGGCGGCGCGGGACTGGGAGCTGGCGCGGCGTGGCTCTGGGCTATTTTCCCGAACGCGATTCTCATCCCATTTGAAAGCATGTGGGACGCATGTCTTTCCGCTCTTCTCGCGGCCACGATCTTGTGGGCCACGCTGGCGTTGGCCGAATCACGCCGCGCGCGCGACTGGTGCGCCTACGGTTTGTTGTGGGGCTTCACACTGATGACGAACCCTACGCTCGCTTCCCTGCTTCCGTTCTTGCTCGCGTGGCTGGCATATCGCGCTTACCACGCTTACAAATATAAGGAACTTCGGCTCTGGCTGCTGAATCCGTTGCTGGCAATCGGCGTGGCAATTCTGTGCTGCGTTCCCTGGACCGTGCGAAACTACGATGACTTCCACACCATTGTTCCCCTGCAATCAAGTGTCGGGCTGCAACTTTCGGTGGGAAACAACGCCTACTCCACTGACGCGCAAACCCATCTGGTGCACCCGCTAAATAACGCGAGTGAACGCGCGAAGTATGTCGCGATGGGCGAAATCGCCTACATGCGCCAGAAGCAGCACGAGGCGATTGCGTACATGGAATCTCATCCACGACGCGTGGCAAACCTGTGGGCGCATCGCTTCATTGCTTTCTGGACAGGCGGCTCGCCTCATCCACTCGAAGATTTCGAGCAGATTCACTCCGCATGGTTCCGCTACGTTTTGATTTTCGATGTTGCTGCGGGCGTCGGCGCGATGGTGGGAATCGTCCTGCTTCTTTGGAGGCGAAGCGTGTTCGCCTTTCCGCTCGCAGTCTTTCCACTCGTGTTTCCGTGCGTCTATTATATGTCTGTGGCACTGCCGCGCTATCGGTTGTTGGTTGATCCCGTTGTGCTTTTGCTCACGGCCATTGCGCTTGCTTCCGCCTTCCACTGGACGGCACGCACTGATGCGCCGAGCGCGCCAACCGCCGCGCAAATCCCCAACTCTTGAGGCCCGTGGCTCCGTGACGTCCTCGTCCCACGAAGCCCTTAGCCACAAGTTGCACGCGCTCCCCCTGAGCCGCAGCCACGGGAGTTGTGCACCCCTCAACACACTCTCCAGCAAGCTGTTTAGCAACGCGTTCCGGCCTTGTGGGCTAAACGCGCGCGGAGTAGACTTCCGCCAGAAACCTCGGGAGGTGGTAGATGCCTCGCATTGTCCGTTGCGGCCTGATTCAGGCGCGCTGTGAATGGTCGCCCGCCAAATTCTCCTTGACCCAAATCAAACAGAAAATGATCAGCAAACACGAGCGTCTGATCGCCGCGGCGGCAAAGCGAAAAGTGCAAGTCCTCGGCTTGCAGGAGCTTTTCTACGGCCCGTACTTCTGCGCCGAGCAACAAACGCGATGGTACGAGATGACCGAGCGCGTGCCAGACGGCCCCACCGTGGCCCGCATGCAGAAGCTGGCGAAACGCCACCACATGGTGATGGTTGTACCCGTCTACGAAGTGGAAATGACCGGCGTTTATTTCAATACGGCTGCGGTCATCGACGCCGATGGCCGCTACCTTGGCAAATATCGCAAACATCACATCCCGCACTGCCATCCAGGATTCTGGGAGAAATTTTATTTCACGCCAGGAAACGCGGGTTACCCAGTATTTCAAACACGCTATGCGCGCGTCGGCGTTTATATTTGCTACGACCGCCACTTCCCGGAAGGCGCTCGAGTCCTAGGACTGAATGGCGCGGAGATTGTGTACAACCCGTCGGCAACAGTCGCGGGTCTTTCCGAGTATCTATGGGAACTCGAACAGCCTGCGCACGCCGTGGCAAACCAATATTTCGTCGCTGCCATCAATCGGGTGGGCACGGAACAGCCGTGGAAGATCGGCGAGTTCTACGGGAAAAGCTATTTCTGCGATCCTCGTGGAAAGATCGTCGCGCAAGCGAGCCGCGACAAAGACGAGTTGCTCGTCGCCGATTTGAACCTCGACGAAATTCAGAAGGTCCGCGACACCTGGCAGTTCTATCGTGACCGCCGCCCCGAATCGTACGGCGAAATCACGCGCACCCGCGCCGCTGGGAACGCCGAAGCCGCGGATTAGAACTGACGGCGCAATGATCTGGTCCCACAAAAACCATCAAATCTATTCGAACGAGGCTCAGCGATTCTCCGATGAGTGACCTGCAAACGGAAGCCCTGGCCGCGGAAACAATGCGCGCGAGTGGGCTCTACAACAAAGACCTCGCGCCTGTCCCCACTGCGCGCCGCACTTGGGGCACCTACAACTACGCCGCGCTATGGATTTCGATGAGCGTGAACATTCCCACGTACATGCTCGCTAGCGCCATGATTGCCGGAGGAATGGACTGGAAGCAGGCGCTCTTCACGGTATTCCTCGGCAACGTGCTGGTGCTGATTCCGATGCTGCTCAACGCACACGCCGGCGCAAAGTACGGAATTCCCTTCCCCGTGTTTGCGCGTGCATCGTTTGGCGTGCTGGGCGCAAATGTTCCCGCGATTTTGCGCGCGCTTGTGGCCTGCGGATGGTTCGGCATTCAAACCTGGATTGGCGGCGAAGCGATCAACGCCATGATTATCGCGCTCGCTCCTTCGTGGGCGCACGTTTCGTACGGGTCTGCGCTGTGCTTCGGTTTTTTCTGGCTGCTCAACGTAGTCGTAATTCTTCGCGGAATCGAGACGATTCGCTTCCTCCAAGGCGTCTCGGCGCCGTTTCTGCTGCTGATCGGGCTGGCGCTCCTTCTCTGGGCGCGCAACAAAGCGGGCGGCTTCGGACCCATGCTTTCGAATCCGTCGAAATTCCGCACCTTCGGAGAGTTCTTTCGCTTCTTTGTCCCCTCGCTGACAGGCGTGGTGGGATTTTGGGCCACCGTTTCGCTGAATATCCCCGACTTCACGCGGTACGCTCGCTCGCAACGCGACCAGATCGTCGGCCAGGCGCTCGGCCTTCCCGCAACGATGACGTTTTATTCGTTCATCGGCATCGCGGTTACTTCGGCGACGACAATTATTTTCGGCGAAGCTCTGTGGGATCCGGTCAAAGTGCTCGCGCGGCTCGGCCATCCCTGGGCCGTTGTGCTGGCGATGATTGCGCTGCTCGTGGCAACGCTCAACGTCAACGTGGCCGCAAACGTCGTCTCTCCATCGAATGATTTCTCGAATCTTTCTCCGCGGCGTATCAGCTTTCGCGCCGGCGGCTTGATTACTTGCGCGATGGGAATCGCCATGCAGCCGTGGAAGCTGATGGCGAATTACGGAAGCTACATTTTCGGCTGGCTCGTGGGCTACTCTGGTTTCCTCGGGCCGATTGCGGGAATTTTGATTTGCGATTATTTTGTGTTGCGCGGCAAAGTGCTCGCACCGAGCGATCTTTATCAACGTGGCGGCCAGTACGAGTATTCGCGCGGCGTCAATTGGCAAGCAATCGTGGCGCTGGCGGCGGGCGTAGGCGTGGCCTTCGTCGGCTTGGTTGTTCCGCCGTTGCACGTCTTGTATAACTACGCGTGGTTCGTTGGATTCGCAGTCAGCTTCGCCGTCTATCTCGTTTTGATGAACGCCTTGCGGCCAGTCAACGAAGCGGCCAACTGAGGAGGAGCAGTTATGGATTTTGGCATCACGATTAAACCGGACATGTCGATTGAGCGCATCGTTAGTCTCGCGAAGCAGGCCGAGGCTGGCGGATTCAAATACGGATGGATGTTCGATTCGCATGTGATTTGGATGGATCCGTTTCCGCTGTTGACGCTGATGGCCGCGAACACGAAAGCGATGCGCCTGGGAACGTGCGTCACCAATCCGGCGGTGCGCGATGTGACAGTAGCATCTAGTTTGTTCGCCACATTGAATCTTGCGTCGCGCGGACGCATGCAGCTCGGCATCGGACGCGGCGATAGTTCGCGGCGCGTGTTGGGCAAGAAACCTACGACGATCGACAATCTCGAAGAGTTCGTGAAAGTTTTTCGCGCATTGAATTCCGGCGAGGCCGTCGACTACGAAGGAACCAGCACGCGCTTTCCGTGGGCGACCGGTGGCGTGCCGCGCGTGTGGGTCGCGGGCTACGGACCGAAAGTATTGCGCGCCGCGGGGCGCATCGCTGACGGAATCATTTTGCAATTTGCCGATCCGGATCTGATCGCGTGGTGCTTGGGATTTGTGCGCGAAGGAGCGCGGGCGGCGGGCCGCGATTTTAAGAAGATCGAAATCATGTCCGCCGCGCCGGTATGGGTTTCGAATGATTTGGCCGTAGCGCGCGAGCGCGTGCGTTGGTTTCCCGCGCTGGTTTCGAATCACGTGGTGGATCTGATTGCAAAATACAAAGCGGAGGAATTGCCAGCCGCCCTCGTCTCTTATGTGAGCAATCGCGGCGGATACGATTATCTGCATCACTGCGAAGTGGGCAGCGACAACGCGTCGTTTGTGACCGATGAAATCACCGACCGCTTTTGCTTGGTCGGCCCGGCCGAAGCGCATCGCAAAAAACTGGAGGCTTTGCGCGCTGTGGGCGTCACGCAGTTCAATATTTATTTGATGTGCGGCGACGAAGAAAAAACGCTGGATATTTATTCGCGCGAAGTTTTGCCTGTTTACAGCAAGTAAGCGAATTTTTGTCGCGCCATAATTGAGGGGCTTTTCAAAACAATGCGCTTTGACATGGTCATCAAGAACGGCACGGTGGTGACGGCGACAGACACATGCGTCGCGGACATCGGCGTGAGCGGACACAACGTTTCAGCGATCGGCGCACAGCTTCCTGTCGAAAATGCCGGCAAGGTCGTCGACGCGGCGGGATGCCTGGTGATACCGGGAGGGATCGACGTTCACACGCATCTCGATATGCCTTTCGGCGGCACGATGAGCGCGGACGATTTCGAGACGGGCACAATTGCAGCGGCGTTCGGAGGCACCACCACGCTGATCGATTTCGCCATTCAATATAAAGGTCAAAGCCTCCGCGAAGCCTTCGATACATGGATGAAAAAGGCGCGCGACAAAGCCGTGACGGATTATTCCTTCCACTGCATCATCACCGATCTCGGCAGCGCGCAACTGGAAGAAATGGGCCCGCTCATCCGCGAAGGCGTTACGAGTTTCAAACTTTTCATGGCGTATCCGGGCGTGTTCATGCTCGACGACGCCTCGATTTTTCGCGCGATGTCGCAAGCGGCGAAGCACGCGGGACTGATTTGCATGCACGCGGAAAATGGCGGCGCCATTGACGTGATCGTGCAGCGCGCACTCGCCGAAGGAAAACGCGCGCCGAAATATCACGCGCTCACGCGGCCCACCACCGCGGAAGCCGAAGCGACTTCGCGAGCGATTGCGCTGGCGGAAATGGCGGGCGCGCCGGTGTACATCGTTCATCTTTCCTGCAACGAAGCGCTCGACAAAGTCCGCGAGGCGCGCGACCGCGGCCTGCCCGTGTATGCCGAAACGTGCCCGCAGTATTTGTATCTCTCGCTCGACAATTTCGACGTGCCCGGATTCGAAGGCGCCAAGTACGTCTTCACGCCTCCGCTGCGCGAAAAGTGGCATCAGGAAAAACTCTGGCAAGGACTGGCGCAGGATACTCTGCAAGTGGTTTCCACCGACCACTGCCCATTCTGTTTCAAGGAACAGAAAGAATTGGGGAGAGACGACTTCACGAAAATTCCCAATGGAGGGCCGGGCATCGAGCACCGTCTCAGCCTGATTTACACGGGCGGCGTCCACGGAAAACGATTTTCCGCCAACCGCTTCGTCAAGCTTGTCTCCACCGCGCCTGCAAAACTTTTTGGACTGTACCCGCGGAAGGGGACAATCGCCGTCGGATCGGATGCTGACCTCGTGATCTTTGATCCGAACCGCGAGGAAATTATCAGCGCGAAAACGCATCACATGCGCGTTGACTATTCGATGTTCGAGGGGATTCACACCACGGGCGCGCCGAAAGCCGTTTTCTCGCGCGGCAAAGCCGTGGTCGACGCGGGAAAATTCGTCGGCCGCCCCGGCGCCGGCCAATTCGTCCGCCGCCAGACCTACTCCCGCGTGTAGACCTGAAGCGCATCGTCGGAGGTCGAACGTGACCCAGTGATCTCCACTCGACCCAATTGGTTCCGTGCGATGTTCACGTCTACTCCGGGGAAAAAACGTGAATCGACGCTCAAACCCAATCGAAGGACATTCGCTCAAGGCCACGCAGCGAGATGCGATAGCCAAAAAGCAGGCAGGCCCGTGCCAGGGGTTTACTTTCACGTTTCAACTGCGCACGGGTTGCGTTGCGTGTGCATGAAGTGTGCTTAAGTATGTCAGGAAACGGTCGCAAGCTGCGCCAAGCCACGGGAAAACTAGGCGAAATCGAAAACAAGAGAATGGGAATGAATGAGGAGAAGATTGCGATGAATGGAACGCTAAGAATTCGAGCGCGGGAAAGCGGAGCGCGGCTGACTGGGCGGCCACCCTTCTTTCTGCCAAGATTCCTGCTGCTCAACTGCTTGCTGCTGAGCTTTTCGTTGCTCGCGCGTCCGCTGCAGGCACAAGCACCTTCGCCAGAACAAGCGCAAGAACAGCCGCAACAACACCCGCAGCAGGCTCCAGTGATCAGCATCAACATCACGCGAACGATCCAAGCCGTCAATTACCGGACGAAGGGTTCCACGCACATCAATTTTCGCGGCACCGCCTTGCTTCCGCAAGGGACGGGCGAGGCGAAAATCGGAAACAAGTCGGGAGCGATTACGATTGAAGCGAAATTCGAGAATTTATCCGCGCCTTCTCAGTTTGGTTCGCCCTACCTGACCTATGTGCTATGGGCCATCACGCCGGAGGGGCGCGCGAACAATCTTGGGCAGCTTGTCCTCGAAGGCACGAAGAGCAAGCTGGTGACGACGACGCAACTGCAGACGTTCGGGCTGATTGTGACAGCCGAGCCGGATTTCGGCGTCACGGTTCCGAGCGAGGACGTGGTGCTCGAAAATATCGTGCGCGCCGACACGCAAGGCAAGGTGGACGCCGTCGCCGCGAGCTATGAGTTGCTGCGACGAGGCCGCTACGACGATGCGAATCTGCCGCCGCTCGAGGCTTCGCCGGACGTGCCGCTCGACTTGTTGGAAGCGCGCAACGCCATGCGAATTGCCAAGCTGCGCCAGGCGGACAAGTACGCTCCCGATTCGTGGGCCAAGGCCGCCGGCGCGATGAGTCGCGCGGAAGATTACGAAACGCGAAAACAGCGGAAGTCTGTTCCGACAGCGGCGCGAGATGCTGTCCAGGGGTTTGAAGACGCGATAACCATAGCGCTCAAGCGTCAGGATGAAGAACGGCTGGCGCAGGAACGGGCGGCCGCCGCTCAACGCGAGGCGCAGGCTAAGGCAGATCAAGCGGCTGAGGCCCAACGTCGCGCCGAAGCGGAGAAGCAGGCCCTCGAAGCGCAGTTGGCCGCCGCAAAAGACGCGCAGGCCAGAGCTGAGGCGCAGGCGCAACAGCAACAGGCGCAAGCTCAAGCGCAACAGGCGCAGTTGCAGGCGCAGCAGGCTCAAATGGCAGCGGAACAGGCGCACGAGGCCGAAGTAAAAGCTCAGTTAGAAGCAACCCAGGAAGCGCAGGCGCGCGCCGCCGCCCAGGCACAGCAGCAACAAGCCGAGGCGCAGGCGCAACAAGCTCGTGACGCAGCGAGCAAAGCAGAAGAAGAGCAGCAGCAGTTGCGGGCCACATTACTTGCGCAATTCAACCGCATTCTCGAAACGCACGATACGCCGAGGGGACTGGTCGTCAACATCGGCGACGTGCTGTTCGCCACGGGAAAGTACGATCTTCGTCCTGAGGCGCGCGAACGGCTGGCGAAACTCAGCGGCATCGTGCTGGCGCATCCGGGCTTGAAGTTAGCCGTCGAGGGATACACGGATAACGTGGGAAGCGAGGAATTCAATCAGACGTTGTCGGAGCATCGCGCCTCGGCCGTTCGACAATACCTCGTGGATCAAGGGCTGGATACCGATTCGCTCACGGCAACGGGACTTGGCATGAGTTCGCCCGTGGCAGATAACAGCACTGCGGCGGGACGCCAGAAAAATCGGCGCGTTGAAGTGGTTATCTCCGGCGAAGTGATTGGTACGAAAATCGGAGCGACGCCGAGCCAGCCTCCGCAGTAAAGGCAGTTGGGACGATTTTCTATTTTCGCTTCAGCCAACCGTTGCGGAAACCCGCGCGGCGCAAGCCTCTCACTACGTGAGGGCAGCGCTGCATTAAATGCCACAGAAAACCGGTCCTGTAATTCTCGATCATGATGACGATTGGCCCCTCATTCAATCCATAGTGCCAGGACGATACCCAACCGTAGGGCCTGTTGCCCTTGTGCGGGTAAGTCGGATTAAAGGTAGCCTTGAACCCGTAAGGGTTTTTCTCGCGGAGGCGTAATGTGTCGAAATGCCGGATGGTCGGAAGAACAATTTCCGGCGCAAAAGGAAGCGACGCAACAACAGCCCATGGCGCGATGGTGCCGTCGTCGGGTCCAAACGGCACCCCGCGCGCCAGGTATCCAAAAAACTTGCGGTCGACGCCTTTAACCCGTCGCACGGTGCGCCCCGGCCCATCGCTCGCAGTGATTCCCCAGCAGTTTTCGGAGTAATGCTCAAATTGCTGAGGATTTTGGATTGCATATTCTTGCTGCACCAGCGTGGCGCGGCGGCTATTTTCGAAATAATCGATTCCCTTCCGCCGCATGAATTGGTCTTGAATGCCGCGAAAATCCAGCCACAAATGCGAAAGTTGATGAATGAACAGGGGCCCCGCATAGAGGAATTTGTGCCCGTAGATCGTCTTCCAGCGATATGTGGAAGCCCAGGCCGAATAGCTTTTCCGTGGCAGTGGGTGCGTGGGTGAACCCAGTCCGAGCACGTATAAGAGAAGGGCTTCGTCATAGCCTCTCCAGCGATATTTCAGGAACCCTGTTTCTGGTTTCCAGCCGAGGGTAACGGCTAATCCGCGATTCTGCACCCATCGCCAATCGGCGCGACGGTAAAGCGAGTCAGCAAGTTTGCGAATTTCCCGTTCTTCTCGCGCGGGGTTATTGAAAAATGCGGCAGCCGTGAGCGCGCCCGCGAGCAGGAACGCCGTGTCAACGGTGGATAGCTCGCATTTCCATGCGCGCCTGCCCGTACGCATGTCGAGAAAATGGTAATAAAATCCACGGTAACCGGTTGCGTCGGGATCGGTGCTTTGCACGCTGTTATAAAGAAAACGAAGAGTGACGAGGGTGCGCTTAATGGCGGCAGCGCGCGTGATAAAACGGCGCTTGACGCCGATCGGGTAGGCGGCGAGGGCCAAGCCCGTGGCAGCGATGCTCGCGGGCCAGTCTTTTTTGGTCTTGTCACGGATCAGTCCGTTCTCCGGATTTGCTTCATGCAGGAAATAAGCGAACGTCTCACGCTGGAGATGTTGCAGCATGGCGTCTTCGGATCTATTGCGCGGATGGATCAGTCGCTGGCGGTTCGTCATTTCGGGTTTGTCATTCCCGCGAATTCATATCGGCACTGACTTAACCCTATCATGGGTCTCGCCGCCTGGGGTCGGCCCGGCGGCACAAAAAAAGATTTGCGGCAGCCGTTTATCCAACACCACTGCGCCGTCCGATAAGGATATAATTTCCTCTGAGGGAAGCGCTCCTATCGCGCGGCTACAGATCTTCGAAATAGAATGGGAAGCTGCTGCCACACACTGCACGAACTTCCTTTAGTCCGATCGAAATTCTAGTATGAAAGAGAATCATCCATTGATCGCGACGCTTCACGAAATTGCCGAACCGATTCGCGCTGAGCTTTTCAGCTTGGAGCGGCTGGAACAGCATGCCGAGAGTCTGGCCGCGGCGCAGGTTGTCGCGAGTAAAACAACGCGCGGCCATCCGCTGATACCTCGTGTGAGGGAAAATGGACGCGTCCTGCTTGATTCGTATCGAGCCACTTCACTGGCCGTTGAGCAAGGCCTTTCCATTACGCCAGCAGCCGAATGGCTGGTCGACAACTTCCATATTGTGGATGAGCAGCTTCGAGAGATTCAAGACGATTTGCCGACCGGTTATTACTACACACTTCCGAAACTGGCCGCAGGACATTTGGAGGGATATCCCCGCGTTTATGGAGTGGCGTGGGCGTTCGTGGCGCACACCGACAGCCGCTTCGATCCGGAAACGCTCCGCCGCTTCGTGTCGGCCTATCAGCGCGTGCAACCGCTGACCACCGGCGAGCTGTGGGCGGTGGCCATCACGCTTCGCGTGGTGTTGATCGAAAATCTTCGACGGCTGGCGGAGCGAATTGTGCGCAGCCGCACGGCACGCCAGGAAGCGAACCGTTTGGCCGACTTATTGCTTGGCGCGAGCGCCCGGCCTGAGGCTTTAGCGGCAGCACTGGCAGAATTTGAAGATCGGCCAATGGAGACGGCGTTTGCGGTGCAATTGGTGCAGCGCTTGCGCGATTTGGACCCAAAAGTCGCGCCGGTGCTGCGATGGCTGGACAAGCGGTTGGCGGATGCAGGCACAAACGCGGATGACGTGGTGCACGCGGAACACCAGGAGCAGGGCGCGTCGAACGTCTCGGTGCGAAATATCGTCACGAGCATGCGTTCGATTTCGGCATTCGACTGGCCAGAATTCTTCGAGGCGGTCAGCCTGGTGGACGAAATTCTCCGCCGAGACACGCGTTTTGCGGATATGGATTTTGCGACGCGCGACAACTATCGTCATGCGATTGAAGATCTTTCGCGGGGATCGAAACATTCGGAAATAGAAGTGGCTAAGCGTGTCGTTAAAAAAATTCTGCAAGCCGCTTCCAAGAATTCCGACGGTTCGCCTAACGGTGATGATCCCAACCTCGACCGTAAGACCGAGCCCGGTTATTACCTGATTTCGCGAGGACGTCCGGCGTTTGAGCGCGAGCTTGGTTTTCACGTTTCGTTGAGGCGCTGGTTGCTGCGTTTATATATTCGAGGTGCAGTGCCGGGCTATTTGGGCACAATCGCTTCGCTCACCGGAATCCTGCTGGCGTTACCACTGTTGTTGAGTTTTGAAACTGGTGTGGGTGAAAAGGGCCTCCTGCTGCTGGCAATTTTCGCGGCAGTACCCGCGTCGGACCTGGCGATCGCGCTTATCAATCGAGCAGTCATGGACTCGCTCGGACCACGAAGGCTACCACGGCTGGAATTGCGCGAGGTGCCACCCGAGTTGCGAACCATCATTGTTGTGCCGACCCTGCTGACTACACCGGCGGATGTGAATGAGCAGGTCGAGCGGCTCGAAGTGCATTACCTGGCGAATCCGGACGGAGATCTGCGTTTCGCACTCCTTTCAGATTGGGCTGATGCGCCATACGAAACGCTTCGCGGCGACGATGATTCACTGGCGACGGCGGTCGAGGCCATATCGAAGTTGAATCAGCGCCATGGGCCTGCACCGGAAGGCGGCGAACGCTTTTTTCTTTTCCATCGGAAGCGCCTGTGGAACGACCGCGAAGGCAAGTGGATGGGCTGGGAGCGCAAGCGCGGAAAATTGCACGAACTGAACAGGCTCTTGCGCGGCGCTACAGATACAACGTTTATCCCAAACGGCCAGCCTGTAGAAGACCTGAGGAGCGTTCGCTACGTAATCACGCTCGATGCAGACACTCGTTTGCCACGCGGAACGGCTGCCCGTTTGATAGGAACGATGGCTCATCCTCTCAACAGACCCCACTTCAGCGCGCGTGACGGGCGCGTGGTGGAGGGTTACGCCATCGTGCAACCGCGCATCACGCCGTCGCTTCCGATCGGCCGCGAGAGTTCGCTCGCTCAAAAAATATATTCCGGCCCGGGCGGGATTGATCCTTACTCGGCGGCTGTTTCGGACGTCTATCAAGACCTATTTCGAGAAGGCTCCTATACCGGCAAGGGAATTTATGACATCGACGCTTTTGAAACTGCTCTAGCCAGTAAAGTGCCGGAAAACTCGCTATTGAGCCACGATCTTTTTGAGGGAATTTTTGCGCGAGTTGGTCTGGCTACGGATGTTGAATTATTCGAAGAATTTCCGTCACGGTATGCGGCGATCGCGGCACGTCAAGACCGATGGGCGCGCGGAGATTGGCAACTGTTGCCCTGGCTTTTGGGCGTGCATCGTGCGGCGACTGGAAGCGGCGAATCGATCAAAATTCCAGCAATCGGCCGATGGAAGATCTTCGACAATCTGCGCCGCACATTGTCGGCTCCGGCGACGCTGCTGACTTTGATTGCCGGGTGGGTGTTGGGGCCACCCAATCCGTGGGTGTGGACGCTGTTCATCGTTGTGGCGCTGGCGATACCGGTATTGCTGCCGTGGCTCTTCGATTTCATTCCGCGGCGCAAGGGCATTTCGTGGCGCAGCCATTTTCAGGGTCTGTTCAGCGACTTAGTGCTCGGAGCGTCTCAGATTGGATTGACCTTAACATTCCTCGCATACCAGACCTGGCTCATGTCAGTGGCAATCATCCGAACTCTCGTTCGTCTGGTGGTCACGCGCAGGCGTTTGCTTGAGTGGGTTACCGCAGCACAAGCCAAGGCCCAAGTGGACTTGACATTTCTGGGCACATACAAGCGCATGGCAGGCGGATTTGCGATTCTCGGCGCCACGATAGCCGCCATGGCTTTTGCGCCGCACAGGCATTGGATGTTTGCCGCTCCGTTTTTAGCGCTTTGGGCGGCGGCGCCGGCGGTGGCGTGGTGGATCAGTCTGCCCCCGGAAAGAAAAGCACAGGCATTGACTCCGCAAGGCAGGGAGGGACTGCGCCTGATTTCGCGGCGAACGTGGCGTTTCTTTGAGAAGTTCGTGACTTCACAGAGCCACGCGCTACCGCCCGACAACTTTCAGGAAAGTCCGAAGGGCATTGTGGCTCAGCGCACGTCGCCAACAAACATCGGACTGTATCTAATGTCGATCGCGTGCGCTCATGACCTGGGTTGGCTGGGCATCGTGGAAATGGTAGAACGGCTCGAGGCTACTTTGCGGACCCTGCGCGAAATGGATTTGTTTCGCGGCCATTTCTACAATTGGTACGACACGTCTGACCTTCATCCGCTGACTCCGAAATACGTTTCCACGGTGGATAGCGGAAATCTTGCGGGCCATTTATTGGCGCTGGCAAACGGTTGCCGCGAAATGATGGAGAAACCGGCTTTCGAAGCCGGAGTGCTGGCCGGGATGCAGGATGCCAGCCAGTTGTTGCGCGACGCTCTCGCGGGCATTCCGCGCACTCCGCGCACGCATGTCGTCACGCGAAAACAGCTGAGCGAAGCCGTGGATGCAATTGCGGCTTCGCTTGAGCAGCAACCGATCGGAGCGCTGGATTGGGCCAGCCGTTTCGTGCAGTGGAAGACACTGACGCAGAATGTGGCGGACATTGCGCAAACTTTGACGCAAGAGCGCGAAGAAGCCGCCGACTCGGATCTGCCGATCTGGGCCAATGCGTTGAAGGCTTGTATTGAAAGTCACGCGCAAGATGCAAGAATTTTAATTCCGCTGAGTCAACTGGATTTCAAAGACATGGCGGGTGTTGCGGACTATTTCCGAGAGCACCCGTCCGAATCGAGTGCGATTGAGCTGCTTTATTCGATTCCGACGCTCGCAGACGCGCCGGACAGATTTGAAGCGTCGTTTCGAGAGCTTTCCGCTCTGCGCCATCGCCTGATGGCCGATGTTCAAGACGCCGGAAGTCCAGCCAAGCACGACATTGCTGTTCCCGTGGAAGCGCTGATGGAAATGGTAAAGCGAGCTTCGACGGATGCCGTGGCGCTGATTCGCCGGCTGTCAACAATCATTCAAACAGCGGAAGAGATGGTCGAAGCGATGGAGTTCGGCTTTCTGTTTGACGACAGGCGCAAGCTATTTTCGATCGGGTACCGCGTCGACGATGGCGCCGCGGATCCGAATTACTACGATTTACTGGCGTCCGAAGCGCGACTGGCAAGCTTTATCGCGATTGCGAAAGGCGAAGCACCCGCCGCGCATTGGTTTCGTTTGGGACGAGCACTCACGCCGGTGAACGGCGGCTCCGCGCTGACGTCGTGGTCGGGGTCGATGTTCGAGTACTTGATGCCGGCACTTGTTATGCGGTCTCCGGAAGGCAGCTTACTGAGTCAGACGCTGGAGCTCGTTGTGCGGCGTCAAGAGGAATACGGGGCTGAACGGAGCGTCCCGTGGGGCGTATCGGAATCGGCTTACAACGCGCGCGATGTGGATTTCACGTATCAATACTCGAGTTTCGGCGTACCTGGTCTGGGGCTCAAGCGCGGGCTGAGCGACGATCTCGTCGTTGCACCCTACGCGACCGCACTCGCTGCGATGATCAACCCTGTTGCCGCTCTGGAAAACTTTGCGCGCCTGGAACAAGCGGGAGCGGCCGGAACATACGGCTTCTACGAAGCGCTGGATTACACATCCACCCGCCTGCCCGAAGGGAAGGATTTTGCGCTGGTGCGCACGTATTTCGCGCACCACCAGGGAATGACGTTAATCGCGCTCGCTAACGTCCTAAGCGATGGCGCGGTGCGCAACCGGTTCCACGCCGAACCCATGGTGCAGGCTACGGAATTATTGTTGCAGGAGAGGACGCCGCGCGACGTGATGGTGACGCGGCCACGTGCGCAGGACGTGTCGGCCAGCGCGCAAGTCCGTGAACTGATTCCACCGGTCGTCCGCCGATTCAGCACTGCACAAACCCCGACACCCCGGACTCACCTGCTTTCCAACGGGAGATACGTCGTGATGCTCACGGTTGCCGGGTCGGGATACAGCCGGTGGAAGGATCTTGCGATAACCCGCTGGCGTGAGGATGTGACATGCGATTGCTGGGGAAGCTATGTGTTTCTCCGTGATGTGCACACGGGCCAGGTATGGTCCGCTGGCTATCAGCCGAGCGGCGTCGAAGCAGACTCGTACGAGGCTTCTTTCTTCGAGGATCGTGCGGAATTTATTCGACGCGACGGTTCCCTGACGACGGCGCTCGAAGTGATCGTCTCGCCGGAAGACGATGCGGAGGTGCGCCGCGTTTCGATAACAAATCTGGGGACGCGCGCGCGTGAAATTGAGGTTACATCCTACGCCGAGATTTGCCTGGCAGCGCAAAACGCCGATATGGCGCATCCGGCGTTTTCCAATTTATTTGTCGAGACGGAATTCGTGCCGGAGGTCAACGGTCTGCTTGCGACGCGGCGGCCGCAATCCGACAAAGAAACGACTGTATGGGCCGCGCACGTGGCCGTGGTGGAAGGCGAGACAGTTGGCGAAGTTCAATATGATACGGATCGTGCGCGGTTTATCGGGCGAGGCCACGACATTCGCAACCCGATATCGGTGATCGACGGCCGGCCGCTCTCGAATACAGTTGGATCAGTGCTTGACCCAGTGATGAGCCTTCGCCGAACGGTGCGCATTCCTGCAGGCGGTGCCGTGAATATTATTTTTTCAACCGTAGTTGCAGCTTCGCGAGATCTAGTTGTGGATTTGGCGGACAAGTATCGGGCAACGAAAGCGTTTGAGCGAACTTTGTCGCTGGCGTGGACGCAGGCGCAAGTGCAGCTTCATCATCTGGGCATCGATCTGGAAGAAGCACACTTGTTCCAACGGCTCGCAAATTTTGTATTGTACTCAGATCCTGCGTTGCGACCTTCCTCTGATGTGCTAAGCCAGAGCGGGCTGGAGCGCTCGGCACTATGGGCACATGGAATTTCCGGCGACCTGCCCATCGTGCTGGTACGCATCGACGATCCGGAAGATGTTGGAATTGTACGCCAACTGTTGCGCGCGCATGAGTACTGGCGCATGAAGCAGTTGTTCGCGGACATCGTCATCATCAATGAAAAACCGTCATCGTACGGTCAGGATCTGCAGGAGTCGCTCGATGAACTGGTGCGGGGAAGCCGTTTGCGACTCTGGCCGGATGCAGACAAAGCGCGTGGCAGTATTTTCCTGTTGCGGGCGGACCTTATCATGGCGCGGGAGCGAACCCTGCTGCAAACGATCGCGCGCGCTGTGCTGCTCAGCCGGCGCGGCAGCTTATCCGAACAGGTTCTTCGATCGCAGCGGCCGGAGGCACTAACCCTGACCATCGCGCGGCCCAGGCGCCCCGCCAAGCGCCAGGATTTGCCGCTACCCTTGCCCGCGCTCGAATTTTTCAATGGCCTTGGCGGCTTCGCGGAACAAGGCCGCGAATACATCACCGTGCTGAGTGAAGGGTTACGGACTCCCGCGCCATGGATCAACGTTATCGCGAATCCATCGTTTGGCTTCCTGGCTTCAGAGTCGGGATCGGGTCACACGTGGTCCCTCAACAGCCACGAAAATCAGCTCACTCCATGGTCGAACGACGCGGTCAGCGATCCTGCCGGCGAAGCAATCTATATTCGCGACGAAAGCACGGGCGAGGTGTGGACGCCGACAGCCTTGCCGATTCGGGATGAAACCGCGATGTACATGGCATGTCACGGGCAGGGATACAGCAGATTTCAACATGGCTCGCGCGGAATTCTGCTCGAATTATTGCAATTTGTCCCGCCGGAAGACCCGGTGAAGATTTCCCGGCTCGCTCTGAAAAACAACTCAGGGCGCATCCGCCGTCTTTCAGTGACTGCCTATGCAGAATGGGTATTGGGAAGTTCGCGCAGCACTTCGGCCCCTTGCATTTTCACGGAGACGGATTCGCAGACAAGGGCGCTTTTCGCACAAAGCGCGTGGGGCGGAGAATTCGGGGGACGTATCGCTTTTGCCGATCTGGCAGGAGCGCAAAATTCCTTCACGGGAGATCGCGCTGAATTCATCGGGCGCAACGGAACACTCGAACGCCCCTTGGCATTGGAAAGGGGAGGTCCACTTTCTGGAAAAACAGGTGCGGGGCTTGATCCATGCGCGGCGCTCCAAACGTCGATTGAGTTGCAGCCGGGCGCGCAGGCCGAGATTGTATTCTTGCTTGGGGAGGCAGAAAGCAGAGAGCAGGCTCGCGACCTCTTAGGACGCTACCGCACGGCCGATTTGAATGCAGTGCTGCTCGAAGTCAAGCGCGGTTGGGACGATATCCTCGGCGCTGTGCAGATCGCCACGCCCGAACCGGCGATGGATGCGGTGCTGAACCGATGGCTGCTGTATCAAACGCTTGCATGCCGCGTGTGGGCGCGGGCAGCCTTCTATCAGCTGAGCGGCGCATACGGTTTCCGTGATCAACTTCAGGACATCATGGCATTGACCGTTGCAAAGCGCGACGTGGCTCGCGCGCAACTGCTGCGGGCCGCCGGGCGGCAATTCGTTGAAGGTGACGTGCAGCATTGGTGGCATCCCCCGTCGGGACGGGGCGTGCGCACGCGCATTTCAGACGATCTGCTCTGGCTGCCCTACGCAGTGGTGCAATTCATCGAGGCGTCCGGCGATACAAGCGTGCTCGACGAAATCGTGCCTTTCCTGGAAGGAGAAACTCTCGCCGAGGGTCAAACGGAGGCTTATTTCCAGCCTCGCGTTTCGCAGACTCGAGGGACGCTGTTCGAACATTGCGCGCGAGCGCTCGACCGAAGCCTTTCCGTTGGCAGCCACGGCCTGCCGCTGATGGGCACAGGCGATTGGAATGACGGAATGAATCGCGTGGGCGAGATGGGTAAAGGAGAGAGCGTTTGGCTCGCATGGTTCTTGCATACGATTCTTTGGGAGTTTGCGAAGATTGCGGATTCGCGAGGCGAAAACAAGCGTGCTGAAGCCTGGCGTGTCCACGTGAGCCTTCTCAAAGCGGCTCTAGAGCGCGATGGCTGGGATGGCGAATGGTATCGTCGCGCCTACTTTGATGACGCCACACCGCTCGGCTCGGCGGGAAACGCGGAATGCCGCATCGATTCCATTGCGCAATCCTGGGGAGTAATCACCGGGGCGGCGGAACCGAGCCGCGCGGCACGTGCAATGGCAGCTGTCGATCACTGGCTGGTTCACCGCACAGAGGGGCTCGTCTTGCTGTTAACTCCGCCGTTCGATAATGCAGGGCATGATCCGGGCTATATAAGAGGTTATCCGCCCGGCATCCGCGAAAATGGCGGGCAATATACGCACGCGGCTGTGTGGACCGTGATTGCGTTCGCTGTGCTCGGCGACGGCGACAAGGCTGCCGAGCTTTTCCGAATGCTCAACCCAATCAACCGAAGCAACACGCGTGCGGGTGTTCAACGTTACAAAGTGGAACCCTACGTCGCTGTAGGCGACGTGTACTCCCAGCCGCCGCACGTGGGCCGCGGCGGATGGACGTGGTACACGGGATCGGCCGGCTGGCTGCATCGCGCCGGATTGGAATGGATCCTTGGATTCCGGTTGCGCGGCAAGACATTGTCAATCGATCCATGCATTCCGCGCGAATGGCCGAGTTATTCGATTCGTTTTCGGTATCATGCAGCCGTGTATAAGATCGCGGTGGAAAATCCGCAACATGTTTCGCGCGGGATTGCCATCATTGAGCTAGATGGGAAAACTTTGCCGCTTTCATCAAACATTCCTCTTGTCGATGATGGTTCGGAGCATCAGGTCCGCGTCGTGCTCGGCAAACGAGAAATCTAGCGACGGGGAATCGTGATTTCTGGCCTGCCGCGTCAAACTTTGCGATTTCGCAGCGCGCTCTCCTCTGTCTTCGACGTACCGGCTGAATCTGGCGCACACTGTAGCTGCGTTTCTTTGCGTGGGATAAGATGGCTTTCGGGCCGCGCACTTAACCGCCTTCGCATTCGAGGAGGTCACATCAATGGATCGAGATTTCTTTTACTCAATCATGAATGGCGAGGGCACGCTCGACTACGAGCTTTACCTGAATACGAAAACCTTGCTTTCATGCCAAAAGGATTTTAAGGATTTTTGCAACGCAGACGAGTTGCAATTCCAAATCGTCCACCAGGTCGAAGAAATGTGGATGAAACTGATTGGATACACGCTGCTCGACATCGATGACTACATTCAGAAAGAGGAAACCAACCGTGTGATCACGCTTTTTCGCCGCGCGCACATCGCTTTGCGGCTGATGATTGACCAGCTCACTCTTCTGGAGACGATGTCGCCCAAGGAGTATCAGGAGATTCGCTTGCGATTGGGAAATGGCAGCGGGCAGGAATCGCCAGGGTTTCGGACGTTGCTCCGCATGCACACACCGCTGTGGCAATCCTTCAAGACGTGCTACATCGACAAACACGGGCTGACGATCGAGAAAATCTACAATTCGGAATACACCCACTCGGACGCCTACGTGGTCGCCGAAGCCCTCGCGGAATTCGACGAGCTATTTCAAAGATTCCGCGCAGTGCACATGCAGTTGATCATGCGCACGATTGGTCTGGGAGCAAAATCGTTGAAGGGGCGTTCGGTCGATCTGCTGAATGAAGGCATGCGCGTGCGGTTCTTCCCCGAACTGTGGGAAATTCGCAGTCAGATGACGGACCACTGGGGTGGGGAGTATGGAGTTGTGCGGGATTCCATCGGCGGGCACTGACGCAGCGATGGGGGCTGCGCTCAACGCCATCCATTTGGATCAGATGCCTGCCTTTGACTCTGACAAACTGCTGTGGGGAGAACGTCAAATCAGAGGGTGAAGCTCTTGCGGCGATAAAGAGTGACGCAATCGACAGTGAAGCGATCATTGTTCCTTGAGTTGTGAATCTGCGTGGACAACTTTCTTGTTGACAGCCCTCCGTAGCTGCTATATAGCTAACTCGAGTTCTTCGGGTTGTGCAGATCTGAAAGGAGCAACTCTGTTCTGGCGCCGGATGCGTGGCGGAAGCAGCAAAGGTCCATTCGCATTGGCCCGCATGGGTTGCCCCAATTTGAGGGGGGAGTCCTAAAATGATCAGAAAGTTATTGCTGGTTATTACGGTGGGAATGCTTTTGGGGCTCGCGGGCGTCGCAATCGCGCAACAAGTGACTGGCAGCATTTCCGGAACTGTGAAGGATAGCAGCGGGGCGGTGGTGCCGAAGGCGACGGTCACGATCACCAACACGGACCAAAATGTTGTGGCCCGCACGGTGACGACGGACGAGAACGGCAGCTATTCAGCCCCGCTCCTGCCGCTTGGACACTATTCGATTTCTGCTGAGGCTTCGCAATTCAAGAAGTCGACCGTAAGCGGCATTGAGTTGCACGTCAACGACAAACTGACGGTCGATGTGACGCTCCAAGTCGGCTCGACGTCGCAGACCGTGACAGTCGAGGCCGCGCCGGTGCAGGTGGACCTGCAAACGGCCACGGCTGCGGGATTGATTTCGGGCACGCAGATTCGCGAACTGGCGCTGAACACGCGGAACTATGAGCAGTTGGTCAATCTGATGCCAGGCGTGACGTATGGCGCGGGCGATCAAATGTATATTGGCCTCGCTAATCCTTCCGGCGAGACCAACGTGGTGAGTTTCTCGATCAACGGGCAGAGGAATAGCTCGAATAGCTGGACGTTGGATGGCGCGGACAACGTGGATCGCGGCTCAAATCTGACGCTGCTCGATTACCCCAGTGTGGACGCTATCGCGGAATTTAAGGTTTTGCGCGGGCAATACAGCGCCGACAGCGGACGCGCGGGCGCGGGTCAAATCAACGTGGTGACGAAATCCGGAACGAATGCGTTCCACGGGGATGCTTACGAATTCTTCCGCAACGACAAACTGGCGGCGAATAATTTTTTCTTCAACAAGGGAGGCACGCCGCGGCCGCCGCTTCGCTATAACGATTTTGGGTACACCGTCGGCGGGCCGGTTTTCATTCCGAATCACTACAATACGGCGAAAAACAAAACGTTCTTTTTCTTTTCGCAGGAATTCCGCCGCGTCATTACGTATGGAGGCGTGACCGCCACCGTGGCTTCGGCGAGCGAACTGCAAGGGACATTCGCCACACCCGTATGCGTGCAATTCGATCCGACTTTCGGCTGCCAGGCTCAAGCTACGCAGATAACGAACATCGACCCCACAGCTGCGGCGTACATCAAGGACATTTGGTCCAAAGTTCCCACGTCGACAGCGGCCAATCGTAGAGTCTTCAATCCGCTGCGAAATATCTTCAACGGGCGGCAGGAGATCCTGCGTATCGACGAGGCGTTCAGCCCCAAATTCAATGTGTTCTTCCGTTACATTAATGACTCGATTCCAACGCAAGAGCCCGGCGGCCTGTTTACGGGCGATGCGCTACCGGGAGTGGCCACGACGAGCACGAATGCGCCGGGCCA
>Ga0134128_10000606_pt1 | contig 49203 bp, 50 predicted proteins | sample KB31754_FD_96462 | JGI IMG/M metagenome (GOLD analysis project Ga0134128, IMG submission 96462) | Terrestrial soil microbial communities with excess Nitrogen fertilizer from Kellogg Biological Station, Michigan, USA - KB3-175-4 | ecosystem: Environmental > Terrestrial > Soil > Unclassified ... | reverse complement strand
GGAGGTTCTCATTTGAGTCGCTGGAGACTCGCACGGCCGCTAAAACCGGCCATTTCCGCCACGCCAAGGCCAAATCCTCCGGTTTCGGCTGGACCAAAGTTGGGTAGCAGGTCACCAAGGCCATATCCTCCGGTTTCGGCTGGACCAAAGTTGGGTAGCAGGTCACAAGGCCAAATCCTCTGGTCTCGGCTGGACCAAAGTTGGGTAGCAGGTCACTCGGAGGGAGCCTATAGTTTCGATTGGCTCAGTTTTGGGGGGCATGTCATGAAAGCTCGCATAATGCGCGTTTAACTTTCGAATCGGCGCGTCCATGAGGCCTCGACCGCGCCCAACCCCAATCCTCTTATAGCGATACCGCCCGGCGCTACGACACCTCGCAAAGGTTTCCACAGTTCCCGCAATACTGGAACCGCTATGCCTACGTCAACGGCATGCGAGGCGACCGACCCGCTGGGGCTTCAGCCTTGCGAAATTTGGTGGGAGGGCGACGATTACCCGAGTAACGTGAATGCGTTCGACGCCGAGAACAAGCCGGTGCAGTTCGAGAGCACCACCGCTGTGGGCAACATGAGTGGACGGCTGGGCTGGGGGGCAGGCTCAATGGAAACTTGAAGAACGATCCAGTCACGCCGCGCACCAGCGTGAACACGTTTGACGTCGATGGCCGTGCCGCCACGCTCCAGGGACAGGCGGTGGTGGTCGACGCGCTGGGGAGGGTTGTCGATGCGTCGGGAAGCGAGATTCTCTATAGGCCGGGGCCAGAAAATCGCCGACGGAAATGCCGAGCGTGATGGCGAAGCGGACGGCGCTGTCGGCGGAGGCGCGGAGCTTGCCGCTGGCGTACCGGGGGCATCGGTTGACGGAAAACCGAAACGGCCTGGTGGCGCGGACGCGACTGATGCCTCGGAGGCGTTTGGTGAAAACCGTCACAGTCTTTCAGCCCGGCACGCGGCGCGGCCCAACCTAGGCGGACCAGCCGATACATTTCAGGCGGGGAACATGGCGGAATTCACCGAGATTATCACTGACCAGGGTGGCGTCGCGACGCAATGCCTGGGCGGCGATGAGTAAATCATAAGGGCCGATGGGGGTGGCCGCCGCTTTGAGGTGGGCCCGGATTTCACCCGCCGTGGCCGCGTCTTCAGCGTTGAAGGGGAGCACCGAGATACCGCCAGCCAGAAATGCCTCCAGCGCGGAGACGTTTCTTGATCGCTCCGTGCTCAACATGATCCCGTACCAGAGTTCGAAAAGCACGACTGCCGACGTGCTGACCGCTTCTCCTCGCTGAGCAGCGTGGCTGACCCAACTCCGTATGCCGAATGACTGGCGAATCGCAGTGATGATAGCACTCGAGTCGAGCAGTAGCATCAATTCCAACTTTTGAGGGGATCGTCGGGCGGCATTGGCGGCTGTTCGGGACGACCCTCGGCCAAGAAGCAATGGCCGTCCATAATACGATCAATTTCGGCCCACATGGCTTCGTAGTCGAACGGAATCGGCTCGAGCACAAGCGATTGGCCCATGCGCTTGACGCGAACCTTGTCGCCGGAAAGGCGGAAAGCCTTGGGGAGGCGCACTGCCTGGCTGCGCCCATGCATGAACACTCGGGCGATACCGCTGGGCGGTTTGGCGTTCTTGTCCGACATTGGTAGCACCATAAGTATATACCGTCTTCCAACTATACCTGAATACGTGATTCAATCATCGAAACAAGGGTGGCGAAAACTGATCTGCCCATTCTGAAGGTCGAAGTGGGGGCGTATACGCTGCCTACGGACGCGCCTGAATCCGACGGGACGCTTGAGTGGTCGTCAACCACGATGGTTGTGGTTCATGCCTATGCCGGCAAGCAGCAGGGGCTGGGTTACACCTATGCGGACCTGGCTACGGCGCAGCTCATTCACCATAAGCTCGCACAGCAGGTTGTTGGACGGGATGCGCTCGATGTCGTCGGCTGTTGGGCGGCCATGCGGCACATTATTCGCAACCTCGGCCGGCCTGGAATTGTTTCAATGGGGATGGCCGCTGTGGACGCCGCGCTTTGGGATCTTAAGGCCCGGCTCCTCGATCTGCCACTGGCCAAGCTGTTGGGGATGGTTCGGCCGGGAGTGGAAGTTTATGGCAGCGGCGGTTTCACGTCGTATTCGATTCCTCAACTGCAGCGCCAGCTTGCCGGATGGGCGGGGCAGGGAATCAGAGCGGTGAAGATGAAAATTGGGCGCGATCCGGAGCGGGACGTCGAGCGGGTACGCGCCGCCAGGTCGGCGATCGGCGATCGGGCCGCCCTCTATGTTGACGCGAACGGCGCCTATACGCGCAAACAGGCGCTGGCCATGGCGGAGCGTTTCGCCGAAATGAATGTGACCTGGTTTGAGGAGCCGGTCACGAGTGACGATCTGGCGGGTCTGCGCCTGATGCGCGACCGGGCTCCGGCCGGCATGGATATCGCCGCCGGGGAATACGGCTATGACCTGCCCTACTTCGAACGCATGCTGGCGGCGGAGGCGGTGGATGTGCAACAGGCGGATGGGTCACGCTGTGCTGGACCGACAGAGTTCCTCCGGGTGGGGGCGCTGTGCGCGGCGCGGAATATTCCGATGTCGGCGCACACCGCGCCGGCGCTGCACCTGGCGCCGTGCTGTTCGCTCGACCGGCTGCGGAACATCGAGTACTTCCACGACCACGTTCGCTTTGAGCAGACGATATTTGACGGGGTTGCGATACCGCGGCACGGAACGCTTTACCCCGATCTCAGCCGCCCTGGCATGGGCCTGGAACTGAAAACGAAAGCGGCATCGCGTTTAGCGGCTTAAATCGGCGCGAGGCTTCAACCCCGGCGTTGTAGCTCTGCGCCAGCTTGGGGGCCCACTGCCCCAAGCCGGCGCTGCGCGCAAACCGTGTTAGCGGCATCCAATGTTGCATGGCGAAAACTGTTGCTGACCTGCTGGTGGAGCGCCTCGCATCGTGGGGCGTCGAGGTAATCTTTGGATTCCCGGGCGATGGGATCAATGGCATCTTCGAAGCGCTGCGGACGCATCAAAGGGACATTCAATTCATACAGGTGCGGCATGAGGAGGCGGCGGCATTCGCGGCCTGCGGGTACGCCAAATACAGCGGCAAGTTGGGCGTATGCTTGGCCACGTCGGGTCCGGGCGGCATTCACCTTCTGAATGGCCTTTACGATGCGAAGTGCGATGGCCAGCCGGTGCTGGCCATCACCGGACACACGTTTCACGACCTGATTGGCACTCATTACCAGCAGGACGTTGACCTTGACAAGCTGTACATGGATGTCGCCGCGTATAACCAGCGCATCATGGGCCCCGCCCACGTCGCCAATGTCGTGGACGAGGCAATTAAGACTTCGCTCGCCCATCATGCTGTGAGCCACATCACTATTCCCAAGGACATTCAGGAATGGACGCCGGGTTCGGAAGAGCGCTCGCGGTCGAATATTGCCCACCATAGCGCCGATCTCTACGCCGGCGCGCACGCCATGCCCACGCGCGAGCAGCTGGCGGCGGCCGCCGAGCTGCTCAACCGCGGCAAGCGGGTCACGATTCTGGCGGGCCGCGGATGTCTCAACGCCCGGCGCGAAATACTGGAGATGGCGCAGTTGCTGGGTGCGCCCATCGTCAAGCCGCTGCTGGGGAAGGCGGTCGTACCCGACACCAGCCCTTACACAACGGGCGGGATTGGCCTGCTCGGCACGGCGCCCTCGCACGACGCCATGCAGGAGTGCGACACCTTATTGATTGCCGGGGCCGGCATGCCCTACCTCGAGTTTTACCCGAAACCCGGCAAGGCGAAATGCGTGCAGATTGACTATGACCCGGTGCGCATCGGGTTGCGCCACCAGGTAGATGTAGGCCTGGTGGGCGACTGCGTGGCGGTGCTGCGCGCCCTGCTGCCGCTCATTACACGCAAGAAGGACCAAACATTTCTCAAGCAGGCGCAAGCGGGCATGGAAAAGTGGAATCACCTGATGCAGGTCCGGGGCACCAACCCGGAGAAGCCGATGAAGCCGCAGGTGGTGACCTACGCGCTCAACAAACTGCTGCGCGAGGATGCCATCGTTTCGGCCGATAGCGGCACCATCGCCACCTGGGCGGCGCGGTACATTGACATGCGGGGCAAGATGCAGTTTTCGCTCTCCGGCTCGCTGGCCACCATGGCAAACGGATTGCCGTACAGTATCGGCGCCGCCATGGCCCACCCCGGGCGCCAGGTGGTCTGCATTGTCGGCGACGGTGGCCTGACGATGCTCATGGGCGAGATCGCCACGCTGGTGAAGTACAAGCTGCCGGTTAAGGTCATAGTCATTAAGAACAACACACTGGGCGAGATCAAGTGGGAGCAGATGGTGCTGGCAGGCAATCCCGAGTTCGGGGTTGATCTGCAGCCGATCGACTTCGCCGGAGTTGCGATCAACTGCGGGGCGGCCGGTTTCGCGCTTGACGATCCCAAGCAGGCTGAAACCATCTTGCGACAGGCGCTCGCCCATCCCGGCCCGGCGGTAATCGAGTGCACGGTGGACGCCAATGAACCGCCGCTGCCAGGCAACATTACAGTCGAACAGGCGTTTCATTTCGCCGAGGCGCTGGTGCGAGGCGACAAGCATCGCGGCGCGATCATAAAGACGGTGCTGAAAGACAGAATCCGGGAGTTGGTGTGAGCGCACTACCGACGCCAGCGATTCCACAATCCCAACCCGCGCCGCCGCTCTATCCGCGAGGCCTCGCCCTGGTGGCCGGCATGGCGAGCGGGATGAGCGGCTTCGAAGTTGCGTACGAGCATTACCGCGGCAGCTACAGCAACAAGATCATGTGGGCTCCGGTAATTCTCAGCCAGCTGGTGGGCGGGGCGGGGGTTGCGGCGGCGATCCGGCCCACGCCGGTGTTTAAAGCTGCACTTCAAGTATCGTCGGCAACTACGCTGGCTTTCTGCGCTACAGGCTTTGTCTTCCACCTGCGCGGCATCAGCCGCAAGCCGGGGGGATGGAGTCTCATGATCCCCAATGTCGCCATGGGGCCGCCACCGTTTGCGCCGCTGCTTTTCGGCATGGCCGCCTACATCGGCCTGCTCGCCGACTCGCCCCGGCTGGCCCGGCACCTGCCGGTGATCACCGGATGCTGCGCACTCGCCAGCGGAACGGAGGCGTTGTATTCGCATTACAAGAACAACTTTCGCTACCTGGCGCAGTGGTCTCCGATCGTGAGCGCCCTTTTCCTGGCCGCTGCCGCATTCAAGTATCGGCGCTTGTTGCCGGCCGCTTCGGCCACGGCCATCGGGGTCGGCCACGTCGGGCTGTTCTATCACGCGCGCGGCGTGCTGCGCCGTCCCGGGGGGCGGAAAAACCTCTTGTACAACATTATGTATGGGCCGCCTATTCTTGCGCCGCTGCTATTTGCCTCGTGCGGGTTTCTGGGGGCGTTGAGTTGTCTTTTACGGAGGCGCGCTTGAAAGCGGCAGCTCACAAGACGATCGGATACTATCCCGGCTACCGAACCATCAACCAGATCGGCTACTGGGACGAGGCGACGCGCAAAGTCGTACTGGAGCGGCTGGGCCAATCAACGGTGCTGCGTTTCTTCACCGCCGCGGAAGCTCCGCTGGCGCAGGCGGTGGTGGACCGCGTCCTTCCGCAGGAGGATCGCCCGCCGGAGCAGCGCATACCGGTGCTGGCGGGGATTGACGAACGGCTTTATTCCGGCCGCATTGACGGTTTTCGATACGAGGACATGCCCCCGGACGGGGACGCCTACCGCCAGGGACTGGCCGGCATTGACGAAATCGCCCACGCACTTTTCGGCCGCGAGTTCGTGCGCCTCACCCACTTGCAGCAGGACAGCGTTCTGCTCACCTTGCACGATGCCAAACCGCCGGCGGCAGCTCCAACGTGGCACCATCTGCCGGCGGATCGGTTTTGGCGGCTCTTGATTGACGACGTGGTGGGCATCTATTACGCGCATCCCTACGCGTGGGACGAAATCGGTTACGGGGGGCCGGCCTATCCGCGCGGCTATATGCGCCTGGACCACGGCGAGCCCGAGCCCTGGGAGGTCGAGGAACGCCGCTACGAATTTGAAGCTCCGGCCGATTCGCTTTCAGGAGCTTTTACTCCGCTGGGAAAATTAAGGCGGGGAGCGAAATCGTGAGTGGCAATGGCCATGACGGTTCAGGCGTGGTCAAACGCCTGGGGCCGATGCAGACGGTCGAGCTGCCGATGCGGCGCTTCAACGATCAGGATCTGGTGGACTACTGTATTGTCGGGGTGGGCTCGGCCGGCGGTGTATTGCTGCAGCGGCTGGCGCGCGCCGGCTTCAAGGTGGTGGGTCTCGAAGCCGGGCCCTTCTGGGACACCGAGCGGGACTGGGTGAGCGACGAGGCCGGCGCTCACAAACTTTATTGGAACGATCTTCGCATCACCGGCGGCGCGGACGCGCTGGCGCTGGGGGCCAACAACAGCGGACACGGAGTGGGCGGCGGTTCGGTACACTGGGCGGCGTTTGTGCCGCGCTTCCATCCTTCGGATTTCGAGGTCTACACGCGCGATGGCGTGGGGTGCGATTGGCCCATCCGTTACGAGGAGCTCAAGCCGTACTACGCGCTGATTGAAAAGGAAATGCCGGCCTCGGGCCCGGCGCATTTTCCCTGGGGCGACCCGCACAGCTACCCCTACGGACCGCATCCGGTGGGGGCGAACGGCAGTATTCTCGCCGCCGGGTGCGCCAAGCTGGGGATTCGGGTTTGCCTGGGCGGCCCGGTGGCGATCATGGCCGGCAGCCGCACGGACCGGCCACACTGCATTTACCGCGGGTTCTGCATTCAGGGATGTAAGGTGGGCGCGAAACAGAGCACGTTGATCAGCCATGTGCCCGACGCGCTGGGCCATGGCGCCGAGGTGCGCGACCACTCCATGGCGGCGCGCATCAACCTCGGCCGGGACGGGCGCGTATCCGGCGTAACCTATTTCGACCACGCTGGACGCGAGCGCGAACAGCGGGCCCGCGCCGTCATTGTTTCCGGATACGCCATTGAGACACCGCGGCTGCTGCTCAATTCCGCCTGTCCGCGGTATCCGCATGGGTTGGCGAACGGGAGCGACACGCTCGGCCGCTATCTCATGGCCCAGGCCGGTAATGTGATTTTAGGCCGCTTCGACGAACTGCAGCGGCAGTACAAGGCGCCGCCGGCGCACGCACTCACCGAGGAGTTTTACGAGACCGACCCCAAGCGCGACTTCGCCCGAGGGTTCGCGGTACAAACCGTGGGGCCGCTGCCGATCGCGATGGCCAAACAATTCGCGCAGGCCAAGGGCGCGTGGGGATGGGGCATGCGGCAAGTGATGATGGACTCCAACCACTGGGGCGCACTGGCCCTGCTGGGCGAAATCCTGCCCTGGCCCGACAATCGCGTCGAGCTCGCCCACGAGAAGGATCAGTTCGGGCTGCCGGTGGCCAAGGTGACGTTCTCACTGCACGACAACGACAAGAAGATGATTGAGTTCGGCAAGAATAAAGTGATGGAGATCATGGCGGCCGCCGGCGCCACCGAAGTCGTGCAGGAGCACCGGTACGCGCATCTGGTGGGCGCGGCCCGCATGGGAAACGATCCGGCAACATCGGTGGTGGATCGCTATGGGCGCAGCCACGAAATCGCCAATTTGTTTGTCTGCGACGGCAGCATATTGCCGACGCAAGGTTCGGCAAATCCGGGGCTTACGATTCAGGCGCTGGCAGCACGGACGGCGGATTATTTGATCCGCGAGGGGGAAGCGGTATTCCGGCCAGGAAAATATTCGATGGAACCGCCGCCCTTCCGCAAAGATCTTTCGCCGCCGGCCACATGGGGTCATGGCATTCGCTAGAACTGGTCTCATAAAGCCAGCGGACCGCGAGGTTGAGGCAGATGTGAGGCTTTTCTTGGCGAAAATCCTCATGAGGAACGTTGGCAAACAGCGGTGCACCATTTATGAGACCAGTTCGAGAGCGAAGCACTACATTTAAGAGGCTCGCCTCCCTTCGCTCCAACCCGCCGCGACTTCCCGTTGCTACGTCGCTGGGGCCATCTCCGTGAAAGTGGGGTTGAAGGTGCGGCGGAATTCGATTCACGGCAGCGTGCCGCCCTGCGGAATTCCGCGGCTTTCCACGTGGATCTCCTCCCGGGGAGGACTCCGTGGCTACCTGCGTATCGTAAACTGAGAGATAACGATTTGAAGGAGACCTGAACCATGTCCAGTGCCGCCCAGTGCCCGTTTCCCCACGCCGCTCGACCCCAGGCGAATCGCGATTGGTTTCCGAACCAGTTGCCGCTTGAAATTCTGCACCAGCATTCGACCAAGTCGAATCCGATGGGCGAGGCATTCAACTACAAAGAGGAGTTCCTGAGCCTTGATTTGGCGGCGGTGAAACGCGATCTGGCGGCGCTCATGACCCAGTCGCAGGATTGGTGGCCGGCCGATTTTGGCAACTATGGGCCGTTGATGGTGCGCATGGCCTGGCACAGCGCCGGCACCTATCGCATTGGCGATGGCCGCGGCGGCGCGGGCCGGGGCCAGCAGCGTTTCGCGCCGTTGAATAGCTGGCCGGACAATGTCGGCCTGGACAAGGCGCGGCGCCTCATCTGGCCGGTTAAGCAGAAGTATGGCCGCAAGATCTCGTGGGCCGATTTGATGATTTTGGCCGGCAACGTGGCGCTCGAAAGCATGGGATTTAAGACCTTCGGCTTTGCCGGTGGACGGGAAGATGTCTGGGAGCCGGATGAAGGCCTGTATTGGGGCAAAGAGAAGACCTGGCTGGGCGATGAACGCTATAGCGGCGAGCGGGTACTCGAGAATCCCTTGGCGGCGGTGCAGATGGGGTTGATCTATGTCAATCCGGAAGGCCCGGGCGGCAACCCCGATCCTTTGGCGGCGGCGCGCGACATCCGGGAGACGTTCGCCCGGATGGCGATGAATGATGAAGAGACGGTGGCGCTCATCGCCGGCGGCCACACGTTTGGCAAGACGCACGGCGCCGGGCCCGCTTCGCATGTGGGGCCGGTTCCGGAAGCGTGCGGGATCGAGGAGCAGGGTCTGGGCTGGCGCTCTGCGTTCGGCACCGGCAAGGGACGCGATGCGATTGGCAGCGGCCTGGAAGTCACCTGGACCGGCGCGCCGACGCGCTGGACGCATGGCTTTTTCACCAGCCTCTTCGCCCATGAGTGGGAGCTCACCAAGAGCCCGGCGGGCGCGCACCAGTGGGTGGCGAAAAATTCGGCGGAGGTGGTGCCCGACGCGCATGACTTCATGAAGAAGCATCGGCCGACGATGTTGACCACAGATTTGGCGTTGCGTTTCGACCCCGAGTACGGCAAGATCTCGCGGCGGTTCTACGAGCATCCCGACCAGTTTGCGGATGCGTTTGCGCGGGCCTGGTTCAAGTTGACCCACCGCGACATGGGGCCACGGGCGCGCTACCTGGGGCCGGAGGTGCCGGCGGAAGAACTGATCTGGCAGGATCCAATTCCGGCCGTGGACCACAACCTGATTGACGCGGGCGACGTCGCCGCGCTCAAGGCGCGGATCATGGCCTCGGGTCTCTCGATCGCCGAGTTGGTGACGACGGCTTGGGCATCGGCCTCAACCTTCCGCGGTTCGGACAAGCGGGGCGGGGCGAACGGGGCACGCATCCGGCTTCAGCCCCAGAAGGATTGGGCTGTCAACCAACCGGCTCAGCTTGGCAAGGTGCTGGACGTGCTCGGAGGGATCGAGCGTGGGTTCAACGGTGAAAATAAAAAGAACGGCAAGCGGGTGTCGCTGGCCGACCTGATCGTGCTGGGCGGATGCGCCGCGATTGAGAAGGCCGCCGCCAACGCGGGCCTGACGGTGACGGTGCCGTTCACGCCGGGGCGCGCCGACGCGACAGCGGAGCAAACGGACGTGGCGTCGTTCGCGGTGCTGGAGCCGGTGGCGGACGGTTTCCGCAATTATTCGAGCGGCAAGTCGGCGCTGCCCGCGGAAGCGCTGCTTCTGGACAAGGCGCAACTGCTAACGCTGACCGCGCCCGAGATGACGGCTCTGGTCGGGGGCCTGCGCGTGCTGGGCGCCAATCACGGCGGCGCCACCCATGGCGTCTTCACCCGCCGCCCGGAAGCGCTGACCAACGATTTCTTCGTGAACCTGCTCGATATGAACACGAAATGGAAGCCAAGCGGGGCCGATGCCAATTTGTTCGAAGGATGCGATCGCAAGAGCGGCGAGCCGCGCTGGACGGCGACGCGGGTTGATCTCGTCTTCGGTTCCAACTCGCAGCTTCGGGCGTTGGCGGAAGTCTACGGAAGCGCGGACGGTCAAGCCAAGCTGGCCGGCGACTTTGTCGCCGCCTGGGACAAGGTGATGAACCTCGACCGCTTCGCCTAGCGCAGCGGTTCGCCAAATTGGATTGGGATCATTCGTGTTTTCACCGCTCTGTTGACTTTCTACAGGAAAGGGGGGTAGGGTTTCCTGTAGGAACCCTGAAGGTAACCCGATGACCCCGGCGAAACAACCCGATGTGCTGCGCGGCACGCTCGACCTGCTGGTGCTCAAGACCCTCGACACGATGGGGCCGTTGCACGGCTACGGGCTGGCGCGGCGGCTGGAGCAAGTGTCGGGCGAATTGCTGGTGATGAAGCAGGGCACGCTATATCCGGCCCTTTTGCGGCTGGAACAGCGGGGCTGGATTAAGGCCGCCTGGGGCGCCAGCGACGCCAACCGAAGGGCGCGCTATTACTCGCTGACGGCGCGCGGCCGCCGCCAACTCGCCCAAGAGACGCGCGCCTGGGATCGGATGGCGGGCATGATCGGGCGGGTATTGCACGGCGGAACGGAGAGGGCGTGACCGGCCGTCGAAGCGGGGGAGCAAAATATGAAGCTCAACCATGAAGAACTTCAAGCCCACCTGGCCGCGCTCGAAGCGGAATACCGGGAGCAGGGGCACACGGCGGCGGAGGCGCGCCGGCTGGCGCGGGTGCGATTAGGGGGCGAGGAGCAGATTCGGGAGGAGCGGCGGGAGATCTGGCGCTGGCGCCATCTGGACAATCTGGGCCGCGACCTCAGCTATGCGCTCCGGGCCATACGACGCGCTCCCGGTTTCGCGGCCGTCGTGATCCTGACGCTGGCGCTAGGTATCGGCGCGAATACCGCGGTCTTTTCCGTATTCAGCGCGGTCCTGCTGCGCCCATTGGCGGTAGCCAACCCGGGACAACTCTCGCTGCTTTACTGGCGGACGCCGCGAGTCCCGCGAGACCGCCACATTGAACTGAGCGGAAACAACACGGGGCTGACGTCGGCGAGTTCGGCAGGGATTCACACGTTATCTCCTGTGGAGACAAATTACTCGATATCGTATCCGGTATTCGAGATGCTCGAGGCGCAAGCGGAACGACGGGGGATCAGCGTGTTCGGGTTCGCGCCGCTGAATGTTCCAGAGACGATAGGCGTGCATCAGAGCGCGATCGCCGCCAACGCGACGCTGATTAGCGACGGATTCTTCGCCGGCCTGGGTCTGGCGCCCCTCCAGGGGCGTTTTCCGGGCAGCAGCGATTTTCGCGCGAGTGCGCCGCTGACGGCGGTCATCAGCTATGCATTTTGGACCGCCCAATTTGCCCGCTCAGCCGACGCGGTGGGCTCTTCGATTACCATCGAGCGCCGCCCAGCGACCATCATCGGCATCGCGCCGCCCGGATTTGACGGTCTGGAACTTGGCCAGCCAGACGCGGTGTGGCTGCCGGTGCGCCCATCGCTGCAGGAAGGCTTGATGCCGTGGGGCGATGCGCCCAACAAGACCGCTCCCAACCTGGACCCGCGTTACTGGTGGATGCAGGCGATGGTCCGCCGGCCGGCGGGAGTGGCGCCGGCCCAGATCGAGGCGGCACTGGCGCCGGCGTTTGCGGGAGCGATGGACGATGTCTTGCCCGGTCCGCTACAGCAAGGCGAGTTGCGACCGCAACTCAAGGTGATCGCCGGCGCCATGGGCATCAACGATATCGCGGGACAATTCGGAGGATCGTTACAGTTACTGTTATTGGGCGTTGGATTGCTGCTATTACTCGCCTGCGTTAACACGTCGGCCCTTCTGTTCGCGCACTCGGTCGGCCGCCGGAGCGAAATCGCCCTCAGGCTGGCGCTGGGAGCGCCACGATTCCGGATTATGGAGCAACTGCTGACGGAGTCGCTCGTCCTCGCCGGTTTGGGTGGATGCGCCGGAGTTCTGCTCACCCCCATCGCATCCGCATTGCTTGTTTCCGTGCTTTCCAACGGCAAAGCCATTCCGTTGCAACCAACGCTGGACTGGCGCGTGCTGGGTTTCGCGGCGGGGGCATCACTTGTGACCGGGGTGCTGTTTGGCCTGCTGCCCGCCTTCAGCTATTCGCGAGAGGGCGGGCGGGCGCACCAGAGTAACCGCGCCACGGCTGATCGCGCGCCGCTGCGCGCGCAGCGTTTGATGGCGGCGATTCAGATCGCGTTGTCGCTGGTTTTGTTGGTCGGCGCGAGCCTGTTCACCCGCACGCTGGTCAAGCTGGAGTCGCAACCGCTTGGATTCGATCCGGCGCATCTCACCACGTTTGACCTCGACGCACGGAGCGCGGGATACAGCGGGAACAAGTTGGCCGATTTCTATCTGCGGCTCCAGCGTCAAATTGCCGCGCTGCCGGGTGTGTCAGCCGCAACCGCTTCGCAGCATACGCTGTTGGGCGGCGACTCCGGCGGGGAAGAGGTCCGTTTCCCGGTGAGTGCCGACCCCTTGGCCTGGCACGACGCGGGGCGCAACGGAGTGGCACCCGATTTCTTCGCCACGATGCACATTCCGCTTCTCCTGGGGCGCGCCATCGAAGACCGGGACGTGGGAACCAACGCGCCGGTTGCCGTTATTAACCAGGCCTTGGCGCAGGCGGCGTTTGGAGGGGCTAATCCGATTGGGCGACAACTTGAGGTTAAGGATGCCGCCGTTTACACCATCGTCGGCGTCGCCGCCAGTACCCGCTATGCAACGCTGAAGGGAGAATTCGCGCCCGCGTATTTCATTCCCTACACCGGCACGCGCGCTTTACAAGGCCTCACCTTCGAGGTGCGCTCGACGCTGCCGACATCTGATCTGCGCGCCAGCATCGCGCATGTGATAGCGCGATTGGCAAGCGGCACCGCGGTGACCAATTTTCAATCGCAAACGGACCAGGACGGCGCCACGCTCACGAATCCGCGGCTGCTGGCGAAAATCATGTCGGTTATCAGCCTGCTAGGCCTGCTGCTCGCCGGCCTGGGGGTGGAAGGCGCGATGGCATATGCCGTCGCGCAACGCACCAAGGAAATCGGCATTCGCATGGCGCTGGGAGCGAGAACGGCGCAGGCGGCCGGTGATGTGTTGAGGGAATCGGCGCTGGTGACGCTGGCCGGACTGGCGGCTGGACTCATATTGGCGGTGGCATGTTCGCGTTTGATCGCCGCCGAACTGTATGGCGTCTCGCCGGGCGACCCGCTTACGCTGGCGGGTTCGGCGGCCGCGCTACTGGTTGTCGCTCTGGCAGCGGCATGGCTGCCCGCCCGCCGCGCCGCGCAAGTGGATCCGCTCATTGCCCTACGTAGCGAATAGTTACGGAGATGCAGCGCCGGTTGACGACGGCACTCAGATCCCGCGTGCGGTCAGGTAAGATGGTTCTCATTATTGCTCCGGGAGAACCTGCATGAACCGACATATCTCGCGAACTGGCTTGCGCTTTGTTATGGTGGCGTTGATCGTGGCGTGGTGCGCTTTGAGCGCGGCGGCGCAAATCAGTCCCGACCTTTATGCTGGGTTGCAATGGCGCAATATCGGGCCGTACCATGGCGGGCGGGTTGCGTCTATCGGAGGACCGGTGGGCACAGCCGCCCAAGCCGGCGTCTTTTATGCCGGCATGCCGCAGGGCGGTATTTGGAAGACGACCAGCGCCGGCACCACCTGGTTCCCCATTTTTGACCAAGTTACCGGGGTGGACAGCATCGGCGCCATCGTCGTGGCGCCGTCGGACCCGAACATTATTTACGCCGGCAGCGGCGACGCCATCAGCGCGACGCCGGTTGAAGGCAATGGCATGTACAAATCCACCGACGCGGGCAAGACGTGGGCGCACATCGGACTCGAGGGCACACGGCGGATTGGCTCCATGGTTGTGGACCCCAAAAATCCGGATGTCGTTGTTGTGGCCGCGATGGCGGGCGCGAACGGCGACCAGCGCGGCATTTTCCGCACTGAAGACGGCGGACGGAACTGGACGAACGTGCTGCATGTGGACGATACGACCGGGGGGCGCGATCTTTCGTCTCCCTACGACCAACCGAATGTGATATTCGCTACGACCATTCTCGACGCGCCCGGAGGCGGTGGCCGCGGCGCGCGGGGCGGGCCCAGCGCCACCCACCTTTATAAATCGCTCGATGAAGGCAAGACGTGGACCGAGGTCAGCTCCAATCCCGAGACGAATGGCCGCCTATGCGTCGCCGTGGCGATGCACACCAACGCGCAGCGCGTTTTTGTCTACGGGAGCGGCGGTCTGTATCGCTCCGACAATCAGGGTGCCACCTGGAAGCAAGAGGCAGCGGACGATATCCGCATTCGCAGCGGGGATTACATCAGCGGCGTGTGGGTGGATACGCAAAACCCGGACGTGGTCTTTACCTTCTCGACCGCCGCTTACAAATCCACCGACGGCGGCAACAACTTTTTTGCCTTCAAAGGCGCGCCCGGCGGCGAGGACTTCCACGAAATGTGGATTGACCCCACCAACGATCAGCGCATGGCCATGGGCGTGGACCAAGGCGCGCCGGTTTCGCTTGACGGCGGGAACACCTGGAGCAGCTACTACGCGCTGCCAGTCGCGCAGGTTTACCACATCTCGACCGACAATCGTTACCCCTACTGGGTGTTGGCCTCACAGCAGGACACCGGCGCCGTAATGACGCGATCGCGCGGCAATAACGGCGATATCAACGAGACAGACTGGCTGCAGAACGCCTCATCGGAATTCGGAACCGTTACGGCGGACCCGACGAATCCCGACATCGTTTATGGGCTTGCCTACGGGGTGGAACAGGGCACGACGGGAACACTCAAAATTAACGTGGCCACAGGACAATGGGACAACATCAACCCGGAGTTCGGGGTTGAAGCCGCAAAATTTGGCGGCGAGGGCCGTGATCAGTGGCGTCGCTTCGACCCGTTCGATCCGCACACCATGTACACCGACTTCCAGTGTTTGGTGGTCTCCCATGATCAAGGCGAGAGTTGGAGCGCCTTTAGCCCGGCGCTCACCACCGCCAAGGGGGCGCCGCAGGAAAAATGCGGAACTCCGGCGACCGCACCGGTCGCGGGCGCGGCGCCCGGCGGACGCCGCGGCGGGGGCGATACCATCAACGATTTCGCTATCGGAACGGTGCGAAAAGGGGTGTTCTGGACGGTCTCCGGCAACGGTCAGATCTTTAACTCGACCGATAACGGTCTGCATTGGAACAACGTGTCGAACATAACCGACGCGCCCGAAGGCGCGCAGTTCCTGGTCATCGAGGCCGGTCACGGCGACATCAACACCGCCTATGTCTCGGCCCACGCGCCCGGCGGGATTTCAACGGCCGGCAACATACCGCTGATTTGGCGCACCCACGATGGCGGCAAGACGTGGACGAAAATCGTTAACGGCCTGCCGAGCGGCCAGAACACCGGAAGCTGGGTCAATGTGGTGCGCGAAGACCCGTATCAGAAGAACCTGCTTTTCGCCGGCACCGAGTCGGCCGTCTACGTTTCGTTCGACGATGGCGATCACTGGCAATCACTGCGGAACAACATGCCCACCACATCGATCCGCGACATGATCTTCCATACCGACGATCACATGAGCGATCTGGTGATCGGGACGTATGGACGCGGCTTTTACGTACTCGACGACACCACGCCGCTGCGGGAACTGGCCACCAAGGCTCAGGCGATCGCCGCCGCGCCGGCATATTTGTTCAAACCGGGCGACGGCATCCGCGCGCGCATCAGCGACAACTGGGATCAGCCGTGGAATTACGAGCTGCCCTGGGCGCCGAATCCGCCCTTCGGCGTGGTGTTCTACTACCATCTCAGTCAGAAGCCGCAGGGTGAAATCAAGCTGCAAGTCTACGATGCGCACAATAATCTAATTCGCACCATCAGCAGCATCGCGCCGACGTTCGCGACGCCTCCCGACAAATGGCCTTACCCGGCCTACTGGGTGGCGCGGCCCGAGGACATCGAATTGCCCACCAAGGTGGGCACGAATCGTTGGAATTGGGATCTGCGCTACGACGATCCTCCGGCGTTTGAGTTCGACCTCGAGAACCTTGCCGACGTTACGCCAGGTATGCGCAATACGCCGGCGCCGCACGGCCTGCTTGCGGCTCCCGGCACCTATACGCTGAAACTGACGGTGGACGGCCAGACGTACACCCAGACGGTGGTGGTTCATAATGACCCGCGCGTGGGAGAGAGCCCCAGGGTCATGGCCGGCATTCGGCAGAAAAATGAGCTCATGGTCGGCGCCTGGCAGCTCGCCAAAGCAACCTATGCCGGCAACTCCGAGGTGGAGGCGCTGCGTGGGCAGGTCGCGGCTCTGAATGCTTCCAACCCGGCGGCCAATGTTGCGGCGCAAGTCACCGCCTTCAACGCCAAACTCGCGGCCTTCGGTGGCGGCGGGGCGGGACGGGGCGGACGCGGTGGCGGCCGCGGACGCGGGGCCGCGGCAGCGCCAGGCGCCGTTGTGCCCTTCAACACCCTCAACAACAATTTTGACTCCATCGTGAGCTTGCAAGAGGATGGCGACGATAACCCGCCCACGCAGGCCGTGATCAACACCTATGAGGCTTATTGCAAGAGCTTTAATGCAACCCTCAATGCCTGGAAAGAGCTACAGACTCAGGACGTCTCGAGTTTCAACGAAACGCTGACCAAGAACAATCTACAGCCGATTCACGTGACGCCTACCCAGATCACCGCCTCGGCCTGCACCGTGCCGCCGCTCGCAACCCGTGTGGCGACCAAGACCCGCTGAGGAGTGGGTTGGTGCCGGGCGATTAATGTTGAACGGTCGACCCGCAAGGGCGGTCTTTACGATTTCAGGGTGTCCCATTGGTCGATTGAGATATGAGCCTGGCTCAAAATACTTCGCAAGGTGCCGCTCGAGACTTCGTGTTTGCGTGGAACGATTGCGGTGTCGACAACTTCCCCGAGCGTTCGAACGAACTTGACGTGGCTGCCGCGTTGGGATGTTTCGATGAAACCTTCCAATTCATGGCGTCGCTTGACTTCGTGATAAGGGAGCGGCCTAAGCCGCCCCAACCTCGACCTCGATTGTCTTCACATCAGAGCTGCGCGTCGGGTGGGGCGCTTCGAAGTGGAGCTCCAATGCTTCCTTCAGATTGGCTAGCGCTTCTTCCTCCGATTCACCTTGGCTGGCGACGTCAACCTCCAAGCATTGTGAAACGTACCAATCGCCTTCCCGCCATACAGTTGCAGTAAACGGTCGGTTCATTTGCCTATTTTGTCACGGGAAACCGTTTCGGGCCGCGGGCACTTGATTCCATCCCGAGAATGCGCCAAATATTGAACTCGAGACCTCAGCGTGCGCGCTGCCGCTGTAGGCAATACATGATAGCATGTAGGCACGGGAGTGAAGGCACAGCCTGCGCAGTACACAATTCGGGGAATTCCGGCGGATGTTGACCGCGACCTGCGCAAGACCGCGGCCGAACGCGGCGTCAGTCTGAATCAGCTCGTCGTGGAGAAATTGACGGCCGCCACGGGCGTCGGTACGCGGCGTGCCAATTATCGCGCGTTAGTGGGGAGTTGGGTCGAGGACAAGGAGTTCGATGCCACGGTGGCCGGCTTTCGCGAGGTCGACCAGGAGATGTGGCGTTGAGGGCCGAAGAGATCGCGCTTGACACCAGCCGTTTAGTGGACGTGCTTCGGGATGACGCGGAGCTCGCAGACCGGCTCGAACGTTGCGCTCGTGTGTGTATTCCGTTGTTCGTGTTTGCCGAAATCACCGCGGGATTTCTGGGCGGAAACGCGCGGACCAGAAACCAGGCAGCCTTGCAACGGTTCTTACGCGAGAACTCCGCGGAAATCCTGCTGCCGGACTTGGAAACCGCGGAACATTTCGCGCGCTTGTTCTTGCAACTCCGGCGCGCGGGCCAGCCGATTCCGGTGAATGACCTCTGGATCGCCGCATTGTGCCTGCAGCACCGGCTGACACTCATCACCCGCGACCGGCACTTTGAGAGCATCCCGCAACTGCTCACCGATTAATTGGCGCGCGACCCGCTTAGGCGCGGCGCCGGAATGGGGACCCCTGAGCCCCAATCCGGGGTGACATTGATAGGCGCGGGGCCTCGCGTGGCTGTCGCCGGATTCGCAGCAAGTCATTTACGTCTCCGTGTCGCCGCGCGGTTCAAGTTTGCAGCTGGTCGGTTTGGGCGGCGGCGCATCCCGCACACTGATTCAGAATCTGAACGGGACCACGCCCATTGATGTCGGTCACGATGGCCGCCTGCTGTTATTGGGACAGCATCAGGAAGCTGAGAGCTTCGATCCGAGCACTGGTAAGATCCAGCTCTTGTTACCGGCTGGTACGAACCTGCCGCATGCCATCGCCGGATTGAAATGGTCGACGGATCAGAGGAGCGCCGCCTACCTGCTACGGCCCAGCCGTGAAAGCGATCACGACGCCGGAGTATGGGAAACCGACTTCCACCGGCCGCCACGGCAGGTGTTCCAGGGCTGGGTGACCGACATCGCCACCGCCGCCGACGGGATTTATATTCTCGAAAGTAAGCCGGATCTCAGCACTGTCCTATGGAAAACCGGCTGGAGCGGGCAGGGTGCAACGCGGCTGACGACGGCGCTGCCGCTCGTCGCCAACTTCAACTACAGGCATACCCACTTTCTAAACCAGTTCGCGGTCTCGCCCGACGGCAAGCGGGTTGCGTTTCAGAGTCCGGTGATGCAGGAAAACATTGGCACGATCACGCTGGGGCCGGCGGGTCGCAATCAATGAATGCTCAGGGCGGCGCGGCTGAAGATTACGATCACGATCCCCAGAATCTCAAAGCCGGCTAATACATAAAAAAGGTACTTCACCCAGGGCCAAAGCCTGGGTACCAGGATGTCGGCGATTCTCACCGTCCAGGGGAGCGGCATTGGCTCGCCGTCAGGAGTGAGGATCAGACTCTCGGCCGGCGCGGGGATCGGAGTTGCGATGGCCCCGTGGGGACGTGAGTTGGCGGCGATCCAAGTGGCGCGCGCATTGGAGAGCAAGAGCACGGCGATCAGTACGGGCAGAATTCCCCAACTCCCGCGCAAGGTATTCACGATCACGATCATGGCAAAGATGAGTACGGCGGCAAAACGATTACGCATGCGCGAGCCCATCCCGGCGAGCAGGATAAACATGGCATCCACCAGGCCGCCGACTCTCACCGCAACGGCTGGCTGCATCAACCTCAAAAGAAGGCTCGCGCCAGCGCAGATGACGCAGATCCAGAATCCGCGGCGGGTCGCTTCATCAACGTCGAAGTCGGTTTGAATGGTCGGATAGAACAGGCGACGAAAAAATCCTTCGGAGGCGCCCGCAGCCGGATCAAGGCCGAGTGTCTGCATACTGAACGCATTGTAAGCCAGAGGAACGCAGAGCCTATCTGCGAATATAGGTGTATGGCGCGAGAATGGAAATCGGCGGAATACCACCGCCTCTCCGATCCCCAATTCAGCTGGGGACTGAAGGTGATTAAAAAGCTCGAGGCAATGCGGTTGCGCGGCGATGAGAGGATCCTCGATGCCGGATGCGGCACGGGCAGGGTAACCGCGGCGCTGCTCGAGGCCCTTCCGAGGGCTCGAGTGGTGGCGGTGGATGCGTCGGAGAATATGGTGCGCGAGGCGCGCGTCACACTGGCGCCGTTCGCTGAACGGGTTACGGTCGAGCACCTGGACTTGTTACGCCTGTCAGCCGACCAGAGGTTCGAGGTGATCTTCAGCACGGCGGTATTCCACTGGATCAAGGATCACGACCGGCTGTTTGCCAATCTTCACCGGGCGCTACGACCGGGAGGGTTGTTGCTGGCCCAATGCGGCGGCGGGCCGAATCTCAAGCTTATACGCGAGCGCGCGGACGCGATTATTCGATCGCCGGCGTACGCGGCCTTCTTCGGCAACTGGCAGAAAGTGTGGGAATACCCGACGCCGGAAGTGACGGCGGAGCGGCTGGAGCGGGCCGGGTTCGTGGACGTTGCGACAGGACTAGAGGCGGCGCCCGCCAGATTGGCCGACGTGGCGACATTTCGCGAATTCTGCGCGACGGTGATCCTGGAGCCGTATCTTGAACGCCTGCCGCCTGAGCTCCAAGCCCGTTTTCTGGACACGATCACGGCCCAGGCAGCCGCGGACGACCCACCGCTCACGCTCGACTATTGGCGGCTGAACCTGCAGGCCCGGCGGGCATCGGTTGGCGCTTGATGGCGCCCGCTGGACGACCTCGCAGCCGGAGAGTGGACCAGCCTCGTCCCGGCGCGTAAATCGTCGCTGAAGCGAGGGCTCACAGTTTGCTATTCTTGAACGGCACAAATGTGGAGGAATCATCGCCGTGTCTACGATTGATGTTCCGCTGACCAAGCGCGGTTTTGGCAGCACCCAGCGCCCGGACTTGTGGTGGGTGACCCCGCTGCTCGTTTTCCTGGGCCTGGGGGCGTTCGTGGTCTATTCGACCTGGGCGGCTTTCCAGGGCGATTTCTATCGCTTTGGTCCCTATCTCTCGCCGATGTACTCGCCGCTGCTGCTGACCTCGCGGCCGGGCTGGTGGCCGGTATGGATTCCGTTTTCCGCCGCTCTACTCATTTTGTGGGCGCCGGGCGGGTTCCGCGTCACCTGCTACTACTACCGCGGGGCGTACTATAAGGCGTTCTGGGCCGATCCGGCGGCGTGCGCGGTGGGCGAGCCGCGCAAGTCGTACTGGGGCGAGCGCACCTTTCCGCTGATCCTGCAGAACTCGCACCGCTTTTTTCTCTACCTCGCGCTGCTGTTTCTCGTCCTGCTCGCGCACGACGCCTGGAACGCGATGTGGTTCACCGATCCCATCACCGGCGCCATTAGCTTCGGCATCGGGCTGGGCACGATCATCATGATCATCAACCCGATTCTGCTCGGCGGCTATACGCTGGGCTGCCACTCGCTGCGCCATCTGGTCGGCGGGCGCAAGGATGTGATGGGCGGCGCCAGCCGCAAGACCTACGACTGCGTGAGCTGCCTGAACCGCCGGCACATGACGTGGGCCTGGTTCAGCCTCTTCTGGGTCATGTTCACCGACATCTACATTCGTTTATGCGCCATGGGCATCTGGCACGATTGGAGAATTCACTAAATGCCCGGCTACCAAACCTTTGAATACGACGTTCTCGTTGTCGGCGCCGGCGGCGCCGGCCTGCGCGCCGCCATTGAAGCCTCCGCCGCCGGGGTCAAGGTGGGCGTCGTTACCAAGTCGCTGCTGGGCAAGGCCCACACCGTCATGGCCGAGGGCGGCATGGCGGCCGCCATGGGCCACGTTGACGATCGCGACAACTGGCGCGTCCACTTCGCCGACACCATGCGCGGCGGACAATATCTCAATAATTGGCGTATGGCTGAGCTCCACGCCAAGGAGGCGCCCGAGCGGGTACGCGAACTCGAGGCCTGGGGCGCGATCTTCGACCGCACCCGCGATGGGCGCATTCTGCAGCGCAACTTCGGCGGGCACCGCTATCCGCGCCTCGCCCACGTAGGCGACCGCACCGGTCTCGAAATGATCCGCACGCTGCAGGATCACGGCATTCATCAGGGCATCAGCTTCCACATGGAGACCACGCTGCTCACGCTGCTGGTCATCGGTGGACGCTGCATCGGCGCTTTCGGCTATGAACGCGAGCGCGGCCGGTATCAGCTCTTTCTCGCGCGGGCGGTGGTGCTTGCCACCGGCGGCATTGGACGCGCCTTCGCCATCACCAGCAACAGTTGGGAGTACACCGGCGACGGCCAGGCGCTGGCCTACCACGCCGGCGCCACCATGCTGGACATGGAGTTCGTCCAGTTTCATCCCACCGGGATGGTCTGGCCCCCCAGCGTCAAGGGCCTGCTGGTCACCGAAGGGGTGCGCGGCGAAGGCGGCGTGCTGCGCAACAAAGACGGCAAGCGCTTCATGTTCGACGATATTCCGGAGAACTACCGCTCCTCGACCGCCGACAACCCCGAGGAAGGCTGGCTGTACACGCAGGGCGACAAGAACTCCCGCCGGCCGCCGGAGTTGCTTACCCGCGACCACGTCGCGCGCTGTATACGGCGCGAGGTCAAGGCCGGGCGCGGCAGCCCGCACGGCGGCGTTTTTCTCGATATCGCCTGGATCAAGGAAAAGCTCCCCAATTCAGTCGAGCATATTAAGAAAAAGCTGCCGAGCATGTACCACCAGTTCAAGCAGCTAGCCGACCTCGACATCACGCAGCAGCCGATGGAAATCGGCCCGACCACGCACTACATGATGGGCGGGATTAAGGTTGACGCAGACACCCAGATGACCTCCGTCGGAGGACTCTTCGCCGCGGGCGAATGCGCCGCCGGACTGCACGGCGCCAACCGGCTGGGCGGCAACTCGCTGAGCGATCTGCTGGTCTTCGGCAAACGCGCGGGCGAACACGCAGCCAGCTTCGCCACCCAACAAACCGCCATGGGCGCGCCCGCCGTCCGGGACCAGATCGAAGCCAGCATTCAACGCGCCGAGGCGCCGTTTAACCGCGGCGTTAGCGGCGAAAACCCGTTCTCGATCCAGGCCGAGCTACAGGAAACGATGCAGAACCTGGTCGGCATTGTCCGCATTGAGAGCGAAATCGAGGAGGCATTGGCGACGATTCGCACGCTGCAAAAGCGCGCCGCCATCGCCGGCGTCGGCGGCAACCGCGAGTACAACACGGGCTGGCACACCGCACTCGATCTCGACAGCCTGCTCACGGTGGCGGAACTGGTCGCGCTCGCCGGCCTCGAGCGCAAGGAGAGCCGGGGCGGACATTTCCGCGACGATTTTCCCAACAAGGACGCGGCCTGGGGCGAGGTCAATCTTGAAATTACCCGCGGTCCTTCCGGGCACCCCGATCTGCGGCGGGTTCCGGTTCGGCCCATGCCCGCCGAACTGCAGGCGGCAGTCGAGGAGAATAAATAGCCATGGCGACCTCGCAAGCCACGTTTCGAATCTGGCGCGGCGAAAACAACAAGGGCGGCTATGTGGATTTTCCCTTGGAAGTCGAAGAGGGCATGGTCGTGCTCGACGCGGTGCACCGCATTCAGGCCACGCAGGCCACCGACCTGGGCGTGCGGTGGAACTGCAAGGCGGGGAAGTGCGGTTCGTGTTCGGCTGAAATCAACGGCTTGCCCAAGCTCATGTGCATGACGCGGCTGAACACACTCGATCTGTCAAAGCCAGTCACGGTCGAGCCGATGCGCACTTTTCCGCACGTCAAGGACTTGGTGACCGACGTCTCCTGGAACTTCACGGTCAAACAGCGCATTCCACCCTTCCAGCGCCGCCCGCCGGACTCCCATGGACCCGACGGTCCGCAATGGCGGGTGCGGCAGCAGGACGTTGACCGGCCGCAGGAGTTTCGCAAATGCATCGAGTGTTTTCTCTGTCAGGACGTCTGCCACGTTCTGCGCGAACACCACATGCACGACAAATTCATCGGCCCGCGTTTCATCATCCATGCCGCGCAGCTCGAGATGAACCCGCTGGATGATGGTAACCGGCTGGAGGCGCTCAAGGACGACTTTGGCATAGGCTACTGCAACATCACCAAGTGCTGTACCAAGGTTTGCCCGGAGGGCATACACATCACCGACAACGGCATTATCCCGCTGAAGGAGCGCGTGGTCGACCAGTTCTACGATCCGCTGCAGAAGCTTTTCCGGATTTTTAAATGAGCGTGAGCCGGTGAAAATCACCGTCAACGGAGAGGAGCGCGACACTGCCGCGGGCGACATTGCAAGCCTGGTCGCCGAGCTCGGGCTGGCGCCCGACCAGGTGGCGGTCGAGCGCAATGCGCTTCTCGTTCCGCGCCGGAAGTGGCCGGAAACGCGGCTGGAGGCGAACGACCGCATCGAAATCGTGCATTTCGTTGGCGGTGGGCGAGCCTAATCGCCGACGCCGGCTTTGCCGGGCAGGCCGGTGGCGGGCGCCAGACGGGGGGTGCGGGGATAGCAGCCGCGCCAGGCGTTGCCGCGAATCTGGATGACTTCGGCGAACATCCGTCCGCTGTCGGCGACCATGCGGATCTTGGCGCCATCGGCGTGCGCCCATTCGACCGGCACTTCCTTCACTTTATAGCCACGGCGGCGAGCAATGAACAGAAGTTCCGGGTCGAAGCCCCAGCGCTCGATCCGCTGCAAGGGGAATATGGCCAAGGCGCTGGCGCGGGTGAAGAGCTTGAATCCGCACTGCGTATCAACGTAGGGCAGCCCCAGCGTGGCGCGCACAATGGCGTTGAAGACGCGCCCGGCGTTTTCGCGGAAGACGCTTTGGTGAGCGGTGATCAACTTGCGTTCGCGGCGGCTGCCGATGGCGATATCGGCGCCGGCATTGAGCGCGGCTTCGAGCTTGGGCAATTCGGTGATCGGCGCCGAAAGGTCGGCATCGGTAAACAGCAGCCGATCGCCCTCGGCGTCGAGCATGCCATGGCGAACGCTGAAACCCTTGCCGCGATTGCCAGGGTTGCGCAGTGTACGCCAGGTGAGGTTCGCGGCCGCGACCGGCGGCGACCGCAGCAGCTCGGCCGTGTTGTCGGTCGAACCGTCATCCACCAGAATGATTTCAAACCGCTCAGGGCGCGCCGCGCAGTAGCGGCCCAGCTTGGCCAGAGTCGCCGGAAGCCGCGCCGCTTCGTTCAATGCCGGAATGACGATACTGAGTTGGGTCGGCATGGTGAGCGGTACTAATTTATTTTATGCCTAGGTTGGTATGGAGACTCGCCTTCCCGGCGGGGAACCAGCGCCGCCGCCAGGGCAACGCCTGCCATTCCTCGCCGAGAAAGCGCTCATGCGCGCCGCGGGCGTCGTATTCGAGGCTGTGGGGCGTGGCGTGGTTCAGTAGCTCGCAGCGCCGGGCCGCGGCCAGGTAGGCGGCTGAGGAATCCACTTCCATGAAACGCGCGCCGCCGATGATAACCGCATCGCCGCCGTCGGACAGCACCTGGGCCGGGCGCGACTGCTCGATGGCTTGCTCCATGTAAGGCAGTGTGTAGTTACCAATGAAGCAAGCCGGGCCAGGCGCGGCGGCAACCCAACCGGCCAGCTCCCGTGAACGCATGACCAGATCGCGCTGGCTCGCCGGAACGTTGGCGGAAGGGTAGAGAGTGGTGTTGGATGAGGGCGCGACCAGGATCCAGTTCAATCCCAGGACCACAACCGCGGCTATTGCTGCCAGGCCGGGGCGCCGGCGCCGGGGCAGTTTGAGCGCTAGACTTTCAATCGCGGCCCACAAGGGCAGCAGCAGCAGCGGCGCCATGTGGCGCGCGTTGTTGCCACGGATGAAGAACCAGAATATGGCTCCCGGCGCCGCCCACAGCGCCACCGGGGCGAGCCAGCGCCGGCGCCACTCGCGGCTTCTGACGCCGACTCCCAAGCCGGCTAGAACCAGGGCAAAGGTGACAACACCGCCGGCGAGGAACATCGGGACCAACTGCTTAAGCCATTCGGCGCCGTGCGGTATGGACCAAAACTCGGCCACTGCCTTTTGGCTCAGGTGTTGCGATGCACCCAGGCTCAAACCCAAAATCCAACTCCGCCCGAGCAGGAACATAGCGGCGCCAATAGTAGGAATCGTTAGACTGGCGAGAAATGCGCGAGGGCTGCGGGCGCCCCCACGCCACGCCAGGGCGGGGAACACGCCGCACAGCAATACCAAATCGTTCTTGACGAGAAGCCCCAAGCCCAGGCAGACACCCGCCACCAACAACCATGCCGGGCTGCGCCGGTACAGGAAGGCGGCGAGTGCCAGAAGGAAAAACAGGAAGGAGATGCCTTGTGGATGCGGCTCAATTCCCAGCCACCAAACCGCCGGTGCCAGCAGGAACAATGCCGTACCCAGAGCCGCCGTGACCGGCGACGTTAGTTGACAGCCGATCCAGTAAAGCAGGGGAGCGCTGATGACCGCCGCAAGAAAACTGGCGGCGTCCATCAGCACCTGGGGCCGCCCCAGCCCCACCTTCACCAAGGCCGCCATGGCCGCGTAATAGCCGGGCGACAGCACCTTGGCGTAAACGAATGGCGCGCCCGGGCCTTGAATGAGCCACTGTTCCAGGCCGAGCAGATAGCGCGCGCCATCAGCTTCGCCGAGGCTGCGCCCCAGAAGAGGCTCGCGTGTTACAAGGGCAAGAAACGTCAGGCCTAGCGCCAGGCCGCGTGAAAGGCCTAGTCGTGCAAGGGAACTTCGTACCGGCACACAAGGAGGGATGAATGCGGGCAGGGACGGGTTGGCGGTTTAGCTGGCGCGGCGCCGGGAAGAGGGCCAATTCTCAGGCTGGCGATCGAGCTGGCTGAGAAAAACCCGCAGGATTGCCTGATCCCACCATTGTTGTTTGGCCTCGCTCATCAGAACGTCGCGCGCCTCCTGATGGCTCCATGCCGGTTTGTACGGCCGGTCGGTGGTCAGCGCGTCATAGGCGTCGACCACTTGCAGAATGCGGGCCAACAGCGGTATTGCCTCGCCGGCCAAACCATCCGGATAGCCGCGGCCGTTCCAGTGTTCGTGATGATGGCGGATGATCGGCAATACGCGCTGCAAGGTTCGCAGCGGGCGGCAAATTTGCTCGCCGGTGATCGGGTGGCGGTGCAGCACCGCCGCCTCTTCCGCCGTCAGGGGCCCGGGTTTGCGCAGGATGGCGTCGGGTACTGAGATTTTGCCGATGTCGTGCAGAACCCCGGCGCGGCGCAGCGCAATAATATCGGGCTCGGAAAGCCCCATCTCCATGCCCAGGTTGGCGGCGTAGGTGGATAGGCGCGCGCAGTGTCCGTGGGTGTAAGGGTCGCGCGCCTCGACTCCGAGCGCCAGCGCATACAGCACCGATTCGGCATTCTCCAATTCGTCGGTGAATTGTTTCAGTTTCAGTAGACTGGCCACGCGGGCGAACAGCTCCTGCGGGTCGATTGGCTTATGTAAAAAGTCATCGGCGCCGGCTTCGATCCCGCGCAAGCGCGCATCGCGTTCGCCCAAGCCGGTGATCAGGATGACCGGTATGAGGCGGGTGGCGGTATCGTCCTTTAGCTTGCGGCAAAGTTCGATGCCGTCAATACCGGGCATAATCACGTCGGACAGGATTAAATCGGGCGCCTCGGCGGCAATCGCTTCCATAGCCTGCTCGGCGTTGGCGGCGCCCTGCACGTTGTAACCCTTGAGGCCCAGCATCTCGCGGGTGAGAAGAAGGCTGACCTCGTCGTCGTCCACTACAAGAACGTGGAAGTCGCGCCGGGCGGGTACGAGTTCGCTTAAGAGTTCGGGGATCTGTACCATCTATTCCAACTACGACTGGCCGAAATGCGGCTTGACGTTTAGATGGTCAAACGTGGCCACACCGGCAATATAAATTAACTGTTCACACTTTCAACGTATAGTGGCTGCCGGTAGCATCGTCGACCTGGACCAGTAGCCCGCCGGCCATCATCGCGTCCAATTCGGTTCGGATGGCGGTTTCGCTCCAACGGTCTTCATAATGACCGCCGGCGACGGTGTTGAGAAACATGAAGATAGCCACATAGTCGATGGGCTGCTCGGCGTGGGCCGCCAGGATGCCGACGATCTCGTCCCGCAGCGAGGCCATGGCCTACTCACCCAATAGGATGGCCGCCGACAGCACGGTTGTCCACATGCCGCGTTTGTCGCCGATCGCCGACTGGCTGACGTTGATGGTGCGCACGATCTTGTTGGAAATGCGGTAGATTTCCTTCTTCTCATCCCAGGAGCGGTCAGGGTCGAAATCGACGTCGAGCGTGGTGGCGAGCATTTCGGCAGCCAGCTCCTCGGCGTACTCGCCCGCCTGCTGCTCGGTTTCGCCAAACGAATGATGCTCGGACAAATAGCCGTAGGTATTACGGTCAGCGGGTTGCGCCAGGCCGATCGAGGCGGCAATGAGGCGGTGCGGTTCGCGGGTCGAATTCTCGCTCAGCACCGCGAAGACGACTTCTCCCGGCGCCAGCGCCTTCAATCCCGAGGCGCGCGCGATCAACTTGCAGCGAGGCGGAAAAATGCTCGATACCCGCACCAGATTACAGGCGGCAATGCCGGCGTCGCGCAAGGCCAACTCGAAACTGGTCAAACGCTCGCGGTGTTTGCCGACGCCCTTGGTCAAAAAAATTTTCTTGGCGATCATTGTTTATAATCCGGAAGTGAATTAAAACCGTAACACGGAACGGCAGCATGAATCCAGACCAATCCTCCCCCGGCTTCCAGCTCGGCCCGATCGGCCAGATCTCGGTGAACGCGCGCGACTTGGAGCGCGCCGTGCGCTTTTACCGCGACACGCTTTCGCTGCCGTTGCTCTATAGCGCCGAGCGCATGGCGTTCTTCGATGCGCACGGCATCCGGCTCATGGTGGCACTGCCGGAACGGGAGGAGTTCAACCACGCCGGATCAATTATTTATTTTTCGGTTCCCGACATTCGCAAGTCCTATCAGCAACTCGTCGAGCGCGGTGTGCATTGTCCGCAGCCGCCGCACTGCGTGGCGAAGCTGGCGTCGGGCGAGTTGTGGATGCTCTTCTTCCACGACACGGAAGGCAACCTGTTGGCGCTAATGAGCGAGAGCCAGGCGCCCGTTGGCGCCGGCGGCCCAGATGACACGCTTTGAGGGGGCGCCGGGCACGGCGGCGACGCTGTTGAAGCCGACCTCGCCGGTGCGTTGCCAGGTTCTTCCGCCACTATCAGAGCGGTCTTCGCCGTTGGTTCCCACCGCGACGTAGGTGTCGCCGCCCACCCAGGCCACACCGCTGCGGTAGCCCGAGGGGGGAACGGTGCTCAACTGCCAGTTGGCGCCGCCATCGTCGGTCCAGGCGGCGGTGCGGGCCACCGTTTGGGGCTTGGTATAGTCGCCGCCGACGGCGACGCCGTGGCGGTCGTCGCGAAAGGCGAGGGAGAAGATTCCCGCTCCGGCGGTTGTGCCCGACATGGGCGTGGTGACCACGTGCCAGGTGCGGCCGCTGTCGTCAGTCGAGAAGACCCGCGCGCCCGAAGGGCCACCGGTGCCGAACCACGCAAGCTTGCCGCCGCGGGCCGCGACCATGGTGGTTCCGCTGGCCGCAAACGCACCCTCGCCGGGTAGAGCGGGGGGAAGGGAATCGGCCGGGAGCCAGTGCTTGCCCCCATCGGAGGTGCGCAACAGCAAAAACTTGCCGTCGCTGGGGTCGCCCAGCGCGAGGCCGTGGTTCGCATTCCAGAAGGCGAGGCAGTCGAGGAAAAAGTCTTTGCCGGTGCCGCGATTTTGCTCGTCCCAATGGGCGCCGCCATCGGTGGTCTTAAAGATTCCACCTTCGGAGGCGATCGCCAAGGCGTAGGCGGTGGAGGCGCTGAACGCCTTGATGTCGCGGAGATCGAGCCGTTCGGCGCCCGGTATCGTCGCCGTCGTCCAGTGCTGGCCGCCGTCCACGGTTTTGAGGTAGGTGCCATGCGTGCCGCTGGCCCAAATGACGCGGCTCGAAACCAAACTCAAGCCGCGCAGCGACGGGCCATTGGCCGCGAAGGCGCCAGTTATCGCCGCCAATAAAATCAGAAGCAACGATTGACGCCGCATGGGAGGCTAGGTGAGCAGGCGCGCCGCCAGTTCCAGGTCGGCCGGCGTAGTGATTTTCCAGTTGCGCATCGAGCCCGGCACGACGAAAACGTCGTGGCCGAAGTGCTCCACGAGCGAGGCTTCATCGGTTGCGTAAAAGCCATCGGCGCGGGCCTTGGCAAAAGCCGCCCGCAACAAGTCGAGCCGGAAGACCTGCGGGGTTTGCGCCAGCACGATTTTTTCCCGCGGTAAGGTTGCGCTCACGCGGTTGGCGTCGGGCGAAACGCGTTCCACCTGCTTGACCGTGTCCACCGCCGCGACCCCGACGATGGCCGCGCCATGGGCGCGCGCGGCGGCCAGTGCCCGCTCGATGGTTTCGACCTCGATGAAAGGGCGAACCGCGTCGTGCACGGCGATCAAATCGTCCTCCGCCGCCTTCATCACCAGAGCCAAATGCTCGACCGCGTTGAAAACGGAATCCTGACGCGCGGTGCCGCCTTCGACAATTTCGACTGCAGCGCGGAAGCGTTCGGCGCCGATGCGCTCCTCGACGCGCTTACGGTCTTCGGCGCGCACCGGCACCACCATGGCGCGGATGGCGCCGCACTGGTCAAAGCGCCGCAGGGTGTGGATAAAAATCGGAACTCCAGCGATCTCGATCCACTGCTTGCGGGCCTGCTTGCTGGTGGTCGAGCCCATGCGCGTGCTGAGTCCGGCGGCCGGAATAATGGCGTAACTGTTGGGCATGCTGTTGGATCCTAAGCGCGGGCCTCGGCCGCGGCGGTTTCGGCGGCCAAGCGGCCGAAAATCATTTTGCCGGCGGTGGTCTGCAGCACCGAGGTGACCGCCACGTCGGCCTGGCGGCCAATCAGGGAGCGCGCATGGTCAATGACCACCATGGTGCCGTCGTCGAGATAACCGACGCCCTGGTCGGATTCCTTGCCTTCCTTGACCACGAACACCCGCAGGCTCTCGCCCGCCACCAAGGTTGGCTTCAGTGAATTCGCCAACTCGTGGATGTTCAGCACCTGCACCCGCTGCAATTGCGCCAGCTTGCCCAGGTTCCCATCGTTGGTGACCAGCTTGCACTCGTAGCGCCGCGCCAACTCGATGAGCTTGTGATCGGTTTCCCGCACCTGCGGCACATCGTCTTCGATAATCCTGACCTCGGACAGCACCGATTTCTGCATACGCTGGAGCACCTCGAGGCCGCGGCGACCGCGCTGGCGCTTGGCCGCATCCTGGCTGTCAGCCACTTGTTGCAACTCGCGCAGGACAAATTGCGGCACCAAGAGGTTGCCTTCAAGGAAGCCGGCGGCCGCGATGTCGGCGATGCGTCCGTCGATGATGACGCTGGTGTCGAGCAGCTTGGCGCTGCGGCGGGAACGGTCGCCGCCAAAGATTCCGCCCAGCGCCGAGAGATTGAGCAATTCGCCTTTTTCCGCGCCGACAATCAGGCCGATGTAGCCCATGACGAAGAGAATGACGACATTGGCGAAGGCCGCGGTCGAGGCCTCGAAGCCGGCGCCGCGCACGACCCAGGAGGCGAGAAAGGCGCCGACGATGCCCAGGATCGAGCCCAGCGCCGCCCCCAGGAGCCGCTTGAGGCTGACCCGGTTGAGGCGAATTTCAAAAAGAATGATGAGCGCACCGACCAAAGCGCCGGCGGCGGCGGCCAGCCACTGCGGCAGGTGCATGGGGCGCAAGTAGGCCGCCGCCGCTGAAAGCGTCACCAGCAGCAGGATGCGAATAAAGACAATATCGGCCACGACGGCCAGTATAAGGGTTTTTCGAGGCTCGCGGTTAGCCGTTAGGCTTGACCGGTTTGGGGTGCAGCGGGGCGTCGTCGGCGCGGAACGCGGTGGCCAGATGGTGCAGCATGAACTTCACTGCGGCGCGCGCATCCGGTTCGGCGTCGTTCTTCCAGTGGAAGATCGCGTTGGCGAGCACCTGTTGGCCGCGGACGTAGTCGTCGCGGTTTAAGAGACGTTTGTCGACCCTTCCGGCGGCGGCATTTTTCTCTTTGCCCCCCCCAGGCTGAAACCGAACTACCTTGCCCATTGGCGGATTAGATGGGATTTTGGCGCACGGCGTTGGATGGGCAAGGAAACTATACTGTGGGAGTGGCTTTCGGTTCCCGGATTTTGGCCCTGGATGTCGGTAAACGGCGCATTGGCGTTGCGGTCAGCGACGGGCTGGGTATTACCGCCCAGGGTCTGGCCACGCTGGAGCGCCAGAATCGCGGGGCCGACCTGAGCGCCTTACGGGGGCTGGCGGAGCAGTATGAAATTCGCCTCTGGCTGGTTGGCCTGCCGCTGCACATGAGCGGCGAGGAGGGGCGGGCCGCGCGCGAAGTACGCCAGTGGGGCACACTGCTCGAGCGCTCAACCAAAGTACCGGTCGCATACTGGGACGAACGCCTAACCACGGTCGAAGCCGAGCGCGTTCTCCGTAGCGCCTCGTCCACGCTGCTGCAACGCCGCCGCGCGGTTGATAAAATGTCAGCCGTTATCCTGCTGCAATCGTATTTGGATTCCCAATCGCAACTCTTATGAGAGCACTTCTTTCCGTCACCGATAAGCGCGGCCTTGAACCATTTGCCCGTCGTCTTGCCGCCCTCGGCTTCGAGTTGATCTCGACCGGCGGCACGGCCCGCCAATTGCGCGCCTCCGGCCTCGAGGTTCGGGAGGTGAGCGATGTCACTCAGTTCCCGGAGATGCTCGACGGAAGGGTAAAGACGTTGCATCCCTCTATCCACGGCGGCCTCCTGGGCCGGGTTGCCGACGCCGGCCATCGCGAGCAGATGCAGGCTCACGGGATCACGCCGATTGATCTACTGGTCGTCAACCTCTATCAGTTCGAGGACGCCGCCCGGCGGGGGGCGAGCCTGGCCGAGCTGATCGAAAATATTGATATCGGCGGCCCCGCCATGCTGCGCTCGGCGGCGAAAAACCACGAGTCGGTCACGGTCGTCTCCGACCCCGACGACTACGACGCGGTGGCTCGGGAGCTCGAGACCTCGGGCGCGGTGAGCGACAACACGCGCTTCGAGCTGGCGCTGAAGGTGTTCCGGCGCACCGCCGCCTACGATCGCGCCATCAGCGAAACGCTGGAGCGGGCGGCGCATCCACAGCCTGACGACGCGTTCCCGCCGCGACTGGCGATCGATTCGGCCCTCAGCTCGATTCTGCGCTATGGCGAGAATCCGCATCAGCGGGCGGCGCTCTACCGCGATTTGAGCCACGGCGGCGGGATTGCCCAGGGCGAGCTGCTGCAGGGCAAGGAGCTTTCCTACAACAACCTGGTCGATCTTGAAGCCGCCTGGGACCTGGTCAACGACCTGCCGCAGGGCGTTCCGGCCGTAGCCATCATTAAACACACCAATCCGGCGGGCTGCGCCCAGGGGGTGCATTTGGTGGACGCCTACCGGCGGGCGCTTGCCTGCGATCCGGTCTCCGCCTACGGCGGCGTGATCGGCCTCAACCGCCCGCTCGACCGCGACGCCGCGCAAGCGATTGCCGATTTGTTTGTCGAATGCATCGCGGCGCCCGATTTCGCCGCCGAAGCGGTCGAAATTCTGGCCCGCAAGAAAAGCCTGCGTTTGCTGCGCGTGGCTCCTTCCGAGCCCGGACGCAGGCTGCGCAGCCTCTCCGGCGGATGGCTGCTGCAGGACGACGACCGGAACCTCATGGGCGATTGGCGCGAGGTCACCGAGCGCGCTCCCACGGAGGAGGAAGCAGCCGGCCTGCGCTTCGGCTGGCCGGTGGCCAAGCACGTTAAGAGCAATGCCATTGTGTTCGCCCGCAGTCAGGGCGGATTCGGTGCCACGCTCGCGGTCGGCGCCGGGCAAATGAGCCGGGTCGACTCGGTCGCCATCGCGGCGCTGCGGGCGCAGTTGCCGCTGGCCGGCTCGGTGGTCGCGAGCGATGCCTTCTTTCCTTTTCCCGATGGCATCGAGCGCGCCGCCGCCGCCGGGGCCACGGCGGTCATTCAGCCGGGCGGATCACTGCGCGATGCGGAGGCGATCGCCACCTGCAACCGACTGGGATTGGCCATGGTCTTCACCGGCGTGCGCCATTTCCGGCATTAAGAATTAGCGTCCCGCCGCCAATCCCAGCTTGGCGCCGCGCTTGCGCTCGACGAAGGCGGCGAGCCGGCGCAGGGTGGTGAAGTTGGCGGGCACGACCTCGCTGTCGGAAATCTCAAGCCCGAAATGCTGCTCCATGTGATTGACCAGCGCCATGACGCTGGTGGAATCGAGCAGCGATTCAAACAACTGCAAATCCTGATCCAAACGCCGCAAGGGCACGCGCGCCAGCTCGGTGAGGATGTAATGGGCGAGGTAGGCGGCCACCGCCGCCGCCGGATCGGCCATCCTCTCGTGATCTGGATCGCGGGGTAGATTTGCGTTGATGGCTGGCATCGTTCACTCCGGGTAATGGGGAATAGGAGAGCGACTCCAGCCTCTCTGGATGCCCGCCGCGGCGGGGCAACGGGAAACTCGCCCATTTGGCCCGCCAACCGAATCGGTTCAGAGTTGCTCCAATTCGATATGGAATTCGGATGGAGTGAGGAGCAAGAAGTTGGCTACCGCCAGGCGCGAGCCTTTGCCGAGCGTGAACTCGATCCGAGGCACTCGGGCGCGCTCGGGACGACGGCGGCGGAACGCTTCGCGCGCCACTGGCAGGCGTGCGCCGATTTCGGCGTGTTGGGCCTCAACTTGCCCACCCGCTTTGGCGGCCTGGGGCTCGACACCCGATCGGCGCTGCGGGTGATGGAGGGGCTCGGGCGCGGCACCAGCGACAACGGCTTGCTGATGGCGTTGGGGGCGCAACTGTGGAGCGTGGGCGAGCCCATTCTCGCCTTTGGCGATGAGGAGCAGCAGCAAACCTGGCTGCCCCGGCTGGCGCGCGGCACATCGATTGGCGCCTTCGCGCTCTCGGAAAGCGAAGCCGGAAGCGACGTGTTTCATCTGCGCACCCAGGCGGTGGCCGACGGCGGCGGGTGGCGGCTGAGCGGCGCCAAGGCGTTTGTCACCAACGCGCCGGTGGCCGAGGTCTTCATCATTGTGGCCTCGACCGACGCGCGCGCCGGCTACTTCGGCCTCACCGCTTTTCTGGTCGCGGCCGGGCAGGAGGGGCTGAGCGTCTCGCCGGCGGTTGAGAAGATGGGGCTGGAATCCTCGCCCATGGCCGAGATCACGCTCGACGGCGTTTTTGTCCCGCAAGGCGGGGTGCTGGGAGCGGTCGGCGGGGGAGCCGCGGTGGTGCAGCACACGCTGGAATGGGAACGCGGCTCGCTGCTCGCCCCGGCGCTCGGCACCATCGCGCGCCTGCTCGAGCGCACCACCGCGCATTGCCGCGAGCGCCGCCAGTTTGGGCGGCCCATCGCCGAGTTCGAGGCGGTTGGCGGGCTGCTGGCGGAGGTGCGCCTGCGCCTGCACCTGGCCCGCCTGGCGGTTTACGAATTCGCCTGGCGCAAGGACCAGGGCCTCGGCGCCACACTCGAAGCCGCCATGGTCAAGCTCTACCTGAGCGAAAGCCTGCGGCGCGCCGCCGAGGTCGCGCTGCATCTGCACGGCGCCTCCGGCTACATGCGCGCCCTCGATTACGAACGCGAGTGGCGCGACGCCATGGCCAGCAGTCTGTACAGCGGCACCACCGAGATTCAAAGAAATTTGATCGCCGAGAGCCTGCTCCACGCCGCGCCCGATTTCCGGACGGCACCCACTCCCGTGCCCACCAGCGGCGCGGGCGGAGGCGAGGCGGTGGCGGCATGAGGCCTCAATTACTACACCAGGCGGTGGAGCCCTGGTTCGCCTCCCCCGGCACGGCGGTGGGGGGCGCCGAGGGGCAGCCGCGCTGGAGCTACCGCCAACTGGAACGCGTCAGCCGCGTCGCCGCGCTGCGGCTGCGGGCGGCGGGGCTGGCACCCGGCGCGCGCGTCGGAGTCTGGATGCGCAAGTCCCCGCCCGCGGTGGCTGCGATGCTGGCCGCGCTGCGCGCCGGCATGGTCGCGGTTCCGCTCGACGCGGCGGCGCCCGGCGCCCGCGTCGAGGCGCTGGCCCGGGATTGTCAGTTGGGCGCGCTCTTCGCCGACCGCGACCTGCTGGAGGGCGTGGGCGACTGGACGCCGGTGTGCCAAATCGGAGCTGACGAGATGAGCGGCGAAACGGGTGAGGGCGACGCCAGCGGCGTGCTGACGCCCGCTCCCCGCACCGCTCAGGACCTCGCCTACATTCTTTACACCTCGGGCTCGACCGGCGTGCCCAAAGGCGTGATGCTCAGCCATGCCCACGCCCTCGCTTTCATCGACTGGGCCGCCGATGAAGTCGCGCTCCACTCTGGCGACCGCGTTGCCAGCCATGCTCCGTTTCATTTCGACCTTTCGGTTTTCGATTTGTGGGCCACGCTCAGCCGCGGCGCCACGGTCGAGCTGATGGACACGGCCACGGTGCGCATGGCGCGCGCCGCCAGCGAATTCATCGTCGAGCGCCAGATCAACATCTGGTACTCGGTGCCTTCGGCGCTGGTGCGCATGCTTCCCCACGCCGATCTCGTCGCCGCTCGCGGCGCGGCGGGCGGCGACGGGCTGCGCAGCGTTATCTTTGCCGGGGAAGTGTTCCCGCCGCCGGCCCTCAATCGCTGGCGGCGCGCGCTGCCCCAAACGCGCTTTCATAACTGGTACGGTCCCACCGAGACGAACGTTTGCACCGCCTACACGCTTCCTGCCTTTGCCGAGTCGCCCCAGGACGTTACCCGCGCGCTGCCGCTGGGCGAGAGCTGCTGCGGCTTTCAACTGCGGCTCGCCAACGAGCAGGGCAGTCCGGTGGCGCCGGACGAGAGCGGGTTGCTTTGGGTGCGCGGTCCCGGCGTGATGTTCGGGTACTGGGGCGACGGCGAGCGGACGGCTCAGGTGATGCGCACCATGCCGGCCCCGGCCGGCGGCCCGGAGGAGACTTGGTACAACACCGGCGATTGGGTCGAGCGCTCGGAATCGGGCGAGCTACGCTACCAGGGACGCAACGACGGGCTCATCAAGCTACGCGGCTACCGCGTTTCCTTGCTCGAGATTGAACGCACCCTGGAGGCCTCGCCCCTGGTGGCCCAAGCAGCCGTCGTGACTTCTGGTTTGGCCGCTCCCGCGCTGATGGCATTTGTCCAACTCGCGTCCGAGGCGGCGGAGGATGTCGGTGAACTGTTGCGGCGATTCGTGGGCGAGCGGCTGCCGTCCTACATGGTTCCCGACCGCATCCAAGCCGGCGTCACCTTGCCGCTGACTTCAACCGGAAAAATCGACCGCCGCGCGCTGGCCGATGGCTGGCAGCCGCCGGCCCGCGTCGGGGCGGCTTAAGCGGCATGCGCCGGCGCCGGACATGGCTGGCGCTCCGCGGCGCCGCGTGCATCGGCACCGTGCCGGGGGGCAGAGTGGGAATGCGCGATTTGTGGGAAAACGTCTGCCATCTTGGCAAGCACCAGTGCACATCGAAGGTGGGGTGTCCACGCCACCGAAATTGCTTGAACCTTCACTCTCGACCGGGCAGCGGGCGGCCATGGCGGCCTATGGCCTGCTCCGCCGCAGCCTAAGGCGGCTGGGGCTCGCGGCGGTGATTGATTTCCGCATTCACCAGGTGATCGCCATACCGCCCTGGCAGTTGGCATTGCCGGAGCGCCAGCTTCGCGGCATGTCGGTGCGCTGGCTCACGCCGGGCGACGTGGCGGCGATCTCCGGTCTGCGTCAAGCCTCGGGGCACAGCTACGCGGAGCGCTTTGCGCGGAACGAACAAGCGCTGGGCGCGTTTCTCGACCAGCGTCTGGTGGCGTTCTTGTGGCTCAAGCGCGGGCCGGCCGAATTACAGAGCTCGTTCGGGTGCCGCTGGCAAATTTCGCCGGCCATGGTTTGGCTTTTCGATCTTTACAGCGACCCGGCCGTGCTCGGCGCCGTCCCCCGCCTCTACGCCCATTTACGCCAGGCGTTGGGCGCCCCGGGGGGCACGTGCCACCTGCTGATGGGGCAGAACGAAATCGACAACCTGCGCAGCCGGTGGGCCCACCGCCGCCTGGGGTACCGGATTTGCGCCACCATCTGGACGCTCCGGCTGGGCGGCTGGCAGGGTCATCTCTCCCGTGCCGCCGGCAGCGAGGGCGAGGGTGCGGCCGATGGGGCCGGAGGCGGCGGCCGCCGGCGGCGCTGGCGCCAGCACCGCCACCAGGGCGCCATACCGCTCCACCTGTTTGCCGCACCCGCCCCACGTCGGGCGGCGCGGGCCGGTAAAGTGGCGGACAGCGCGGGCGCGCCTTTGCGGCTGCAGTGTGTCTGCGGCCAGGAGGTGGCCCTGGCCGGCGAGCGCTTCGCTTGCGGGTGCGGCGCCGAGCTTGGCAGCAACGACCGGGGTCTGGCGCAAATCGGCCCCGCCATCCCGTACTGGGGCGAAATACCGGAGCGCGACATGCAAGCAGTGCTCGCGGCGGCCGCCGAACGGGGCTGGCGTGAAGCGGTAGAGCGGCACGTCCCCGGGCCGTTGCGCGACTATGTCGCGAGTACTGAGCGCGCCGCTTTCAGGGATCTTCTTCCGTTGCCCCGGGGGGCGCGTATCCTTGATGCCGGCGCCGGGTGGGGCGCGATCGCGACGACGCTGGCCCAGCATTACGACGTCACGGCGCTCGAAGGGGTCGAGCTCCGCGCCCGCTTCATCGCCCTGCGCGCCCAACAGGAGGGCCTGGCGAGGCTGCGCGCCATCCGTGGCGACGTCAACACGGTGCCGCTCGCGCTGGGCCAGTTCGATGCCATTGTCGCCAACGGCGTGCTGGAGTGGGTGGCGCTCCTGAAGACCAACGACTCGCCCCAAGCCGTGCAACTGCAGTTTCTCGACCGGCTACGCTCGCTACTGCGCCCGGGCGGGGTGATCTATCTGGCGATTGAGAACCGTATTGGGTGGAGTGAGTTGCGGGGCACGCCCGACCACAGCGGGCTGCCTTTCACCAGCCTTCTGCCCCGTCCCCTGGCGCGCTGGGTCTGCGCCCACAGCCGCAGCTACCGCGCCCATTTCAACGTGGGCTACCGAACCTATACCTACACCCACCGCGGTTATCGGCGTCTGTTCCGCCAAGTCGGTCTCGATATTGCCGCCACCTGGATCAGCCCCTCCGGCTACAACCGGCCCTCGAAGCTCGTACCCTTGCACACCTCGGCCATCCGTTTCGCGCAGCGGGCCACCGCCGGCGCGTCGCCGCCGGCCGGCCTGGCGCGCCGCGCGAAATACGTGGTGCGGCAAGACCTGCGCGCACTCGCCGCCCATGCCGGGGTATGGCGGTGGCTGGGCAGCGACTTTATTTTTCTGCTCCGTCCGGCGGGTGAGGCGCCCCCGGCCCACACCGAGGTGGCGCATGCATGAAATAATTCTCGACCTGCTCGATCAATCCCCCGGCCATGCAATCACGCGCATCCCGCTCGACCAGGGCGCACTGATCGCCTGCTTCGATGCCCCAGGCTGCGCGCCCCTCGGCTCGGGCGCGCGGGAGACGCCGCGCTGGATCGCCAAAACCGCCGTAACACCGGCCGCCATTGTGCGACTGCACGCTGAGGCCCGGGCGCTGGGCTATCTCGAGCCCTGGTCACAGACGCTGCGTCTGCCCCGCATTCTCGGCTGGCGTGAGGCGGAGGACGAATGCTGCCTGGTGCAATCCGGCGTCGCGGGCCTGCCCCAGCCCTGCCGATGGGATCCGCGCCGGCCGTGGGCGTGTTTACCGGAAACGCTCCTCCAGGCCGCTGATTGGCTGGCTTACTTCCAACAACTGGTGCCGGCGCGCCGCCCGGCGACGCTCGCGCAACTGGCCAACGAGATGCGCCTGCAACTGCAGGAGAATGCGGGCCGGCACAGCCGCTTCGCGCCGCTGCTGCTTGCCTTGCATGGCGTCATTCCCAACCGCGCTCCCGGGGTCGGGACGGTCGCCTGCCACGGCGACTATTGGCGCGGCAACGTGTTGTTCGCGTCCAACTCCAGAATTCCCGCGGTTACCGGTGTCATTGATTGGAGCGGCTTCACCAGTTCCACCGCGCTGGAAGACCTCCTGACATGGATGGCGACGGTCACGCCACGCACGTCGCGCGCGCGCCTCGATCTATGGGTCGCGCTGTTCTTCTGTCCTGGGCGTCCTCGCGATTTCCTTCGCCAGTGGGCCGCCAAGCACGGTTACGACGACAGCGCCGGCCGGGTGGCGTTCCTACTTTTTCTTGCCCGGCGCCTGCAATGGGAACTCGGCCTCGACCTCCAGGCCCGCAGCGCGAGCGAGAGCGCCACCGCCCTTGGCGACTGGACCGAGTTCCTTGCCTGGATGGCCCAGCACAACTACCCCGACCCCTTCACGCCGCTGCCCTGCCGCTAAGGCTGTCCGCAACCCTCCACCTTGCAATTCCGGCGGTTTCGTGCCATGTTGAAACGGTTCAGTTAGACATTTTTCCCGGGCCCGGCCGGGAGGGAGGCGCGCAGTTTTCGTTGTGACGTGCTAGCGATGGTGCAGCATCAGGCGATCGTTCTCGACAGCCGCATCGAAAGTGTGGATCAGGCCGAAGCCACGGCGAACTCGGTTGCCGAACGCGCCGGATTCGACGAGGGGGATCGTCATCGCATCGCCATGGCGGTGCGTGAAATCACGGTCAACGCCGTGATGCACGGCAACGCCTACGATCGCGGCAAGAAGGTCACGGTCGAATTTCAACTATCGCCCGACGATCTCGTGGTCAGCATCCGCGACCAGGGCGCCGGGTTTAATACCGAGGTCATCGCCGATCCGCTGGCGCCGGAGAATCTTCTCCGGCAGTCCGGACGCGGCATTTTTCTGGCCCGCGCGTTTATGGATCAAGTTGACGTGGAAGCCACGAGTTCCGGAACGTCGGTGCGGCTGGTGAAGCATCGGCGCCAGGAAGCCATCAGCAACAAGCAATAAGGCATGATTACCGTCTTATGATTACCGTTAACGTCCGCCGCATCGAGTCCGTCTCCGTCGTAGACCTCGGCGGACGCATCACGCTTGGCGACGGCAGCACCACCCTACGCGACACCATTCGCGGGCTGTTGGTGCAGGGCGACCTACGCATTCTACTCAACCTCGGGGATGTGAGCTATATAGACAGTTCCGGATTGGGCGAGTTGGTCAGCGCCTTCAGCCAAGTGCGCAAGAGCGGCGGCGACTTAAAGTTGTTGAATCTTACACGCAAGGTCCACGACCTGCTGCAGATTACGAAGCTCTATACCGTCTTCGACGTGTATCAGGACGAAGCTTCCGCGATTGCTGCCCTGGTTGCCGAACCGACTCCCGTCCGCCATGCGAATTAGCCGGGTCAAGACCGACGAAGCGCACGAATCCATCCGCCCGGCGCTTGAGGGCATGTTCCAGCAGCGCGGCAACGTGCCCAACATGTTCCGTAGCGCCGCCCATCGGCCCGAGTTGCTGCAGACGATGATCGCCCATTTCCGCACGGTGATGGAGAAGGGAACCGTCCCTACCAAGCTGAAAGAACTGTTGGCGGTTCGCGTTTCGCAGATTAACCATTGTCATTATTGACTGGCTTCACACACCGCCTTGGCAAGGCGGTACGGATGGAGCGACGAGGTGATCAGCGGCTTGCAGGATATTGAGGCCAACGCCGGCGCCACGGCCGGGCTCGATGAGCCCACGCTCCTCGCCCTGCGCTTCGCGGAGGAAATGACGCGTGACTCCAACGCGATCGGCGATGAATTGTTCCAAGCTTTGCGCCGGCATTACGACGAGGGCCAAATGGTGGAACTCGCCGCCGTCATCGGCCTGTTCAATTATTTCAATCGCTTTAACAACGCCTTCGAGATGGAGCCGACGCAGCCTGGGGACCGCTAAACGTATAAAATAGAGCCATGGAGAAGGCACTCTTTGCCGCCGGCTGCTTTTGGGGCGTTGAACAGATGTTTCGCGAGATTCCCGGAGTCGTTTCCGCGACTTCGGGCTATTCCGGAGGCACCAAGGCCCACCCAACCTATAAGGAAGTCTGCACCGGTACGACCGGCCACGCCGAGACGGTCGAGGTTGAATTTGATCCCGCCCGGGTCAGCTACGAAACGCTGTTGCAGAAGTTTTGGGAGAACCACGACCCGACCACAGTGAATCGCCAAGGCCCCGACGTGGGGACGCAGTATCGTTCGGCTATCTTTTACTTGTCGCCCGAGCAGGAGCGCGCCGCGCGCGAGTCAAAGGCCGCGCTCGACGCGAGCGGAAGTCTGCCCCGCCCAGTGGCCACCGAGATCACCGCCGCCGGACCCTTTTACCGCGCCGAGGAGTACCATCAGCACTATCTCGAAAAGCACGGTATGGCTGTTTGCCACGTGCCCACTCGTTGACCCCTTCCAGCTACTCCCTGGTCACCGGCGCCAGCCGGGGCATCGGCGCGGCGTTTGCCGAAGCCCTGGCTGCGCAAGGTCACAACCTGGTTCTAACGGCGCGTTCGACCGCTGACCTGGAGGCCTTGCGGCAACGCTTGCTGCGCCCCGATCGCAATATTATTTGCCTGAGCGCAGACCTGAATCGCGGGGGCGCCGAAGTTATCCTTGCGGCGCTGACTGAGCGCGGAATCGCCATTGATCTGCTGATCAACAATGCCGGCTTGGGCAGCGGCGGCGGATTCGATTCGCTCAGCGCCGAGCGTGAGCTCGAGGAGATCCGCGTCAACGTGGAGTCGCTGGTTGCGCTCACGCATGGATTGTTGCCGGCCATGCTGGCGCGGCGGCGCGGCGCGATTATCAATGTCGGCTCCGTCGCCGGCTTTCAGCCGGTGCCGTACATGGCGACCTACGCCGGGACCAAGGCATTCGTACTGCATTTCAGCCTGGCGCTTTATGAAGAGATGCGCGGGCGGGGCGTGCACGTCATGGCGCTTTGCCCGGGACCCACCGAGACGCCATTCTTCGCCGCCGCCGGCATTCGGCCGCGCTCCGGCATGCAAACAGCGGGGCAAGTGGTGGCGCTGGCCTTGCGCGGATTGGCGCGCCGCCGCGCCGTCGTCGTTTGCGGAGCGAATAACCGGGCCCTGGTCGCCGGCGAACGACTGCTGCCGCGCAAGCTGCTGCTAAAGGTTGTTGCGGGGATGATTCAAAAATGGCATCGGGTGTAAGCGCGTACGATTTGCTCGTTATTGGCGGCGGTATCGTCGGCCTCGCCACCGCCCGCGCCGCGCTGACTGCGCATCCGGAATGGCGGGTGCTGGTGCTGGAGAAAGAAGTTGCAGTCGGGAGCCACCAGACAGGGCATAACAGCGGCGTTATTCATAGCGGCGTCTACTATAAGCCGGGTTCGCTCAAGGCACAGTTCTGCGTGGCGGGAGCCCGCGAGTTGATGACCTACTGCCGCGATCGTTCCTTGCCCATGGCCGTGCCTGGCAAGGTGATTGTGGCCACGCATGCCGCCGAAGTGAAGCGCCTCGAGGAAGTTTTGCGGCGCGGCCGGGCGAACGGCGTCGAAGGCTTGCGTTGGCTCGATGCGACCGCGCTTCGCGCCGTTGAACCCCATGTGGCTGGAATTGCGGCGGTTCATGTTCCCTCGGCCGCCATTGCCGACTATGCCGCCGTTGCCCGCAGCTATGCCGATGATATTCGCGCCGCCCAAGGCGAGGTGCGCACCGGGAGCCGGGTCGAGGCGCTTGGGGACGATGGTTCCATAGCGAAGGTGGAAGCGACCACGGGCAGCTACAGCTCGCATCGCGTGGTGAACTGCGCCGGGCTTTTTGCCGATCGCATCATGGCGCTTGCCGGCCATCGCGACCGCAGCCTTCGCATTTTGCCGTTCCGAGGCGAGTATTACGATCTTGCGCCGTGCGCAGCCGGGCAACTCCGCGGGCTGGTGTACCCGGTTCCCGATCCGCGCTTTCCGTTTCTGGGGGTCCATTTCACTCCTCGGGTCCGGGGCGGGGTGGAGGCGGGGCCGAGCGCCGTGCTGGCCTGGAGGCGTGAAGGCTATGGGCGGTTCGACTTCTCGCTTGCTGACGCGCGCGCCATGGTGGGCTTCCAGGGCTTTTGGGCGATGGCCGCTCGCTACTGGCGAAAGGGAGTGGGTGAGCAATATCGCTCCCTCTCACGCGCCGCCTATATCCGAGCTCTTCGCGTGCTGCTTCCCGGCCTGCGCGATGCCGATGTAAAGCCTGGCGGGACAGGCGTTCGGGCGCAAGTGGTTCTGCGCAACGGCAAGCTCATGGACGACTTCTGTATTCGCCAGCACGGGCGTTTTACCCACGTCATCAACGTGCCCTCGCCGGCCGCCACGGCGTCTTTAATCATTGGCCGATATCTGGCCAATATGATATAGAATTTGTCTCATCATGAAAACGCTGGCATGTTGTGCGCTGATGCTGGCGGGATGCGTTATCGGAGCCGGGGCGCAGTGCGCGCGAACCCCGAATCCGATGGCGTTTTTATCCCAGCCTTCCCCCTCCCCCCGCTTGCTGCCTGATGGCTTTTGCATCTCTGACCAGGCTCCGACCGTGGCAGCACCCCAGGCGACCGGGCCGAAAAAAGGATCACCGGGTCATATCTTGTTTATCATCCCCGCGTACAACGTCGAGTATTTGAAAAACGTACCGCCGTTGACGTCGCATCAGAAGCTGGACGAGTTTCTGGAGGACGCCTACGATCCGATCGGGCTGAGCGCCAGCGCGATCGAGGCCGCGATACTCGAGCATGGCTCCGACGGCTTCTGCGGCTACGGCCATGGCTTCACCGGCTACAGCAAGTGCTATGGCGCGGCGCTGCTCGACGCCAACGTCAGCGGCTTCATCGGCGACTATATGATGCCGTCGCTCTTGCACCAGGACCCGCGGTTTTTCCGCCTGGGCACGGGCTCGGTCAAGACAAGGCTGCTGTATGCTCTCAGCCGCGTATTTATCATGCGAAAGGACAGTGGCGGCTGGACGTTTGCGAGCGGCGCCATCAGCGGCACTGTTGCCACCGGCGCGCTCTCGAATCTGTACTATCCGAAAGCCGATCGCGGATGGGGCCTGAGCTTGAGCCGCATGGCGATCGATCTCAGCGGCGCCGCCATCTTTAATACCGAAGCCGAGTTCTGGCCCGACATCGAGCGCCACGTCCTGCACATGAAGGTGGACACGACGCCCGGCACACCGGACAACAACTAGAGGCGATCCTGATGCGGTCGCGCGGCGTCGGCGCGATTGAGCCCGCGTCCAGTCAACGATTCGGATAGTTGAAGAAGAGGCGATTGCCGTCGAGATCGTGGACGATCAGGACGCGGTAGCCCCAGGAACCCTCCTCGATCAGTGTGCCTCGGCCTTCCAATTCGATGCGCAGCGTGTCCAGCGCGGCAATGCCAGCCTCGGGAGACGCCGGCTCGACGTTGAGAGAGACAAAGAGAAGCCCTTTGCCAACCTTCTCCGGAAAGGTGTCGGTCAGAATAATCGCGCAGCCGTCGCGATCCACCTGAGCGACATTGGATCTGTCTCCCTCGCCGAAACGCCAGGGGCTGGTGAAGCCGAGCCGCTCTATGTAAAACGCAAGCGCCTTGTCGACATCCGCAACTTGCAAAACCGGCCGTGCAAACCACTCAGTCATGAATACCGATTGTACGCACCTTTGGCGCGGCAGTAGCGTGTGCGGCGCGCAGATTTACCGGGCGGCTGTAGTCCATCCGGCGCTGCCGCTGACAGACAGCCTCGCCGCAGACCGTCCGCAGCGCACGGAATTTGGCCTCGTCAGAGGTTCGCAGCCTTCCGCGCGTAATTTGCCCCGCGGGGTAAACGTCGCGGCTCCCGCGTCTGGTTTGCCGAAGCATGCCGAATCTGGTACGTTACGAAATCGATGGCCTTCACCGTCGCACTGCTTCAGATTGAGTCCTTCGGCATGGATCAAAGCCGAAATTTGGAAAAGGGGCTGAGATGCTGCCGCGATGCGAAGTTGTTGGGCGCCGACCTTGTCGTATTTCCGGAACTCTGGAATATTGGATGCGCGCAATGTCCGATCAATGCGGCCGGGCGACAAATATGGATTGCATCGGCAATTGACCATCGCAGCGAGTTCTTTCGGAGTTTCGCTGACCTGGCGAAAGAGCTCGACGTCAATATCGCGATCACGTATTTGGAAGCGCACCTGCCCAAACCGCGCAATTCCGCATCCATCATCAACCGCGGAGGCGCCGTTGTCCTGAACTACTCCAAGGTCTTCATTTGTGATTTCGGCCGGGAGGAGCTGCTGAAGCCAACGCCGGATGTTCATGAGATCGGGTGCGATGTGAACTGCAGCCCCGGAGACTCGTTCGACGTCTGCACGCTGCAAGGTGATCAAGATCAGGTTACGGTGGGTGCCATGATTTGCTCCGACAGAGAATTCCCGGAACCGGCAACTCAGTTGATGCTCAATGGCGCGGAACTGATCGTGGTACCGAACGCATGTATTTGGGACGAAGTCCGAACCGCCAGTCTCAAGACCCGGGCGTTCGACAACATGGTTGGCATCGCGATGGCGAATTATCCGGGGCCGCGTGCGGGCAATTCGCAAGCTTACACCTGCGTTGCCTACCGAGGTGGCGACCCTCAGGAGCCACTCATTGCAAAGGCGGGGGAGAACGAAGAGATACTCCTCGTCCGTTTTGATATGGAGGACATTCGGGAATACCGGGCGGTCGAGGCGTGGCGCATGGAATATCGACGTCATGGAGGACGACGCCCAATCGCCACGTAGTCCCGGTGTGCCCGCTGGAAGTGCGCTCACTCGCTTGGCAAGCTCCCCGAGCTATTGATTTTTAAGGCTAAAAATGGCTCCTCAGGTAGGACTCGAACCTACAACCCTTCGGTTAACAGCCCCGGAATTCTGCTTTTCAGGCGCTCGACGACCCGTTGCTACGCAGAGTGATCGAACGCGATATGTTGCTGTTTTTCCAGTGCTTTAGCGTGATCCTCTTTGGCGCCCGGAACCACTGGGGCCGAGCGGCAATATGAGGGATTACGACCCAGTTTTAGACAGTGTGGGCAAAGAAATGGGCAAAGTGTGATCGTCTGGTCCTGGGCGGCAAGTGACCGAACTTCTTCCGCCGCCAGGGCCGCCAGGGCCCGGCGAGAGCGCTTCTTGAATGGTTGAGAGGTAGACGACAATAGAAGGGAAGCCCGAGCCCATGACGGAACCCCTCGCTCCCGACAGCTACGCTCAATTCCTCGCCGACCTGAAGGGCCGGATTCAGACTGCGCAGCTCCATGCATCGCTGGCGGTCAATCGCGAACTGGTCCTGCTGTACTGGCAGATCGGCCGTGATATCCTCGACCGGCAGGAACGGGAAAGCTGGGGAGCCAAAGTGATCGACCGTCTGGCGGCCGACCTCAGGCGAGCCTTCCCCGATATCAAGGGATTCTCGCCGCGCAACCTGAAATACATGCGGGCGTTCGCTGAAGCGTGGCCGGACGAGGCATTTGTGCAAGCGGTGCTTGCACAAATCACCTGGTACCACAACCTTGCAATTCTCGAAAAGCTCGCCGCCGCAGAGGATCGGATTTGGTACGCCAAGGCCACCATTCAACATGGATGGAGCCGCAATGTGCTCGTTCATCAGATTGAAGCCGGCCGGCGACATCGGCAGGGGAAGGCCGTTGCCAACTTTGACCGCACTCTTCCGTCTCCACAATCCGACTTGGCGCAGGACATCACCAAAGATCCCTACAATTTCGATTTTCTCATGCTCGGCGATGATGCCCACGAGCGTGATCTTGAGCGCGGGTTGCTCGATCACCTCCGCCAATTCCTCCTCGAACTAGGCGTCGGGTTCGCGTTTGTGGGAAGCCAGTACCGGCTTACCGTTGGTAACGAGGAATTCTACATCGATCTTCTCTTCTATCACTTGAAGCTCCGAGCGTACGTCGTGGTCGATCTAAAAATGAAGGCCTTCGAACCAGAGTTCGCCGGCAAGATGAACTTCTATCTGTCGGCTGTCAACGACCTGCTGCGCCATCCGGACGACCAGCCAAGCATCGGCATCATCCTCTGCAAAACCAGGGAACGGTTCGTTGCCGAATACGCGCTCCGGGACATCAACAAGCCCATCGGAATATCCGAATACCGGCTGGCCGAAAGTCTCCCTGAAAAACTGCAGGGAAGCCTGCCCACCATTGAGGAACTGGAGAACGAATTGGGTGCGGCATCAGAAGGGGAGTCCTCGTGACGCCAGGCGTATAGTAGCTTGCCGGAGACACGTATTGTGGCCGACGAAAGAGACACGGATCTACATAAACCCGATGGGACCATCTCCAAGGGCGAGAAGATCGGCCATGGGAATGAGGAATCGCACATTCGCAGACGCGATGGCGTGATCTTCCCCGGCCGCGAGATGGGTTATGTCGACCGGCAGGGGAAAGTCCGTCGCCCCGACGGAGTCTTCTTCAAAGGAGAAGTAGTCGGGCAAGTGAAAGGAACGGCAGCCCATGCGAAAGATGGCCTGATCTTCGAAGGTGAGCAGTGGGGATATGTCGACGACGACGGAAATATCCGCCAGCGTGATGGAATTATTTTTAGGGGCCGCGTCATTGGGAAAATGCGCGGACACAATAAAGAAGCCGCGCTTGGCTTTTACGTATTGCGCTTCAAGGATCTGGTAGATCGTTTCGAGCAGCTCGAACAGGAGGCTCGCCGGGCCGAACAAAAGGGCAAGTACATCGGCAGAGTCCGACACATGCTGGGTTATGTTCCAGAATACGACGGCCTCGGGGATTTCGACGACCTGATTCGGCGATTGAAGCATCTCGAAGAAGATCTGCTGAACGAGGTTGAAGGTCACCGCCGCTCGAAAGTGGCTGCAAAAGACACTTTAATTCGCGAAGCCGAACGGTGGAGCTATTCCTCGGACTGGAAGGGCGCTGCGGCCGAGATCAAATCGCTGCAAGCCCGCTGGAAAGAGGTGGGAAGCGCCGGGAACGATGATGACGCGCTCTGGCAGCGGTTTCGCACCACGTGCGATCGCTTTTTCGAAAGGCGCGCCGCACACTTTGATGCCATGGATCGACAGCGTGCCCAGCACGCGGCCCAAAAGGAACAGCTCTGCTCAGCAGTCGAGTCCTTGCGGCATTCGGACGATCTAAAGGCCGCCACGGCGCGTGTGAAAGACCTTCAGAGCCAGTGGAAAACAGTTGGCCCGGCGTCCAGGGACGTCGACGAGCGCTTGTGGAACCGGTTTCGGCTCGCCTGTGATCAAGTATTCGCCGCAGCTCAACAGGATTGGGAGCGGCGGCACTCTGCCTCGGTGGTCACCCCAAAACCGGCCAGTCGTGGTCACCTCAAAACCGGCCACTGGGAGGAGTGCCAGGACGGTGTAGTTATACTCCAGTCGGACCCCGCCACGCAAGCCTGCGGAGCGGCGC
>Ga0134128_10000604_pt1 | contig 49243 bp, 45 predicted proteins | sample KB31754_FD_96462 | JGI IMG/M metagenome (GOLD analysis project Ga0134128, IMG submission 96462) | Terrestrial soil microbial communities with excess Nitrogen fertilizer from Kellogg Biological Station, Michigan, USA - KB3-175-4 | ecosystem: Environmental > Terrestrial > Soil > Unclassified ... | reverse complement strand
GCTGTCGCGCGACACGCCGATCACCTGCGCGCCGCGGCGCTTGAACTTCGGAAGGAGATCGCGGAAATCCTGCGCCTCGCGCGTGCAGCCGCTGGTGTTGTCCTTGGGATAGAAGTACAACACCGTCCACTTGCCTCGCAGATCGGCCAGCTTCAGCGTGCCGCCGTCGGCGGTGGTGCCCGCGAGTTTGGGAGCCTTGCTGCCGATTTTCATCGTCAGAACTTCACCGGATCCATGATCGCGTCCAGGTTCAAGCCATCGCACAGCTCCAGGAAATCATCCCGCAACCCGGCGATATGGGTGTCGGCCGGAATGCCGATGGTGATCTGCGCCTGGAACATGTCGGCGCCGGTCTGCATCGCGCGGTAACGCATGGACGACAACTGCTCGATGCTGATCCCGCGGCGGCTGAAGAAATCGATCAGCTCCACCAGCACCGCCGGTTTGTCGGAGGCGACCACTTCGACCAGATACGGCAGCAGATGGCTCTGCGCGTCGCGCGGCTGGGTGCGGTAGTGCAGCAGGCGCACCTCCTCGTCGCGGCCGATGCGGGTGAGCGCATTCTCGAGCTTGGCGATCGCATCCCACGCCCCTTGCGCCAGCAGCACCACGGAAGTATCCGAACCGATCGTGGATACCCGCGAGTCCACCAGATTGCAACCGGCGTCGGCAATCCGCTTGGCCAGCGCAAGCAGCGGCGAATGCGTCGCGGGGGAAGCCGTCTGGATCAGCAGATGGTGGTCGGTGCCGGGGCGCGGAGCGGAACGGTTCAAAGGATCAACAGCTCTGGCGATGGAGATGCGGGTTCAGCATAGCCGCCGCTGCGGCGACGTCGCAAGCGTCGGTGCGATGGTGTTTCACCCCGGTGGCCGCTAAGATGCCGCGTCTCTCCCCACAGCGTGATGCCTTGGAAATCACCGGCAGCCTGTGCGCCTTGGCGACGCCTTTCACCGCCAGTGGTGCACTTGATCTCGACGCTTTTGCGCGCCTGCTCGATCATCAGATCGCGGGCGGAACGCAAGGTCTGGTCGTGGCTGGCTCGACCGGCGAGGCGCACATGCTGGGCGGTCTGGAATACGAACGGCTGCTGGCGTTCGCGGTCGAGCATGTCGAGCGGCGCGTGCCGGTGATCGCCGGCAGCGGTGAAGCGGCTACTTCCAAGACCATCGCCATGACCCGGCGGGCGCAAGCGCTTGGCGCGGATGCCGCGCTGGTGGTGACGCCCTACTATGTGCGGCCGACGCAGGAAGGGCTGCGCAGGCATTTTCTGGAAGTGGCCGAACACGGCGGTTTGCCGGTGCTGCTCTACAACGTGCCCGCCCGCACCGCTTGCGATCTGTTGCCGGAAACCGTGGCCGAACTTCGCGACGACCCGCGCATCATCGGCATCAAGGAAGCGCGCAACGATATCGAACGTATCCGCTGCATCGCGCAACTGGCGCGGAGCGGCTTCGTGTTCCTCTCCGGTGATGATGCGACCGCGGCGGAAGCCATGCTTGCCGGCGCGTCGGGCGTGATCTCGGTGGCCAACAACCTGGTGCCCGCGGCATTTCGCGCGCTGTGCGATGCCGCGCGCAGCGGCGATCGCGCCAAGACCGCCGCGCAGATGCAATCGCTGCAGCCGCTGCTGGAGGCGCTGAATTGCGCCCCCAATCCGATTGCGGTGAAAGCGGGCCTCGCCGAACTCGGCTTGTGCCAGGCCACTTTGCGCCTGCCTTTGCTGGAACTGGACGCGGGCCCCGCGCGCACCAATTTGCGGGATGTGCTGCTGCCGTTCGCGCACGCCGCGTGATAATGAATCCACCGCCGCACGAATCAATGATGGAAAATGCGACCATGAAGAAATCGCGACTCGTACTATCGATGGCCTTGGCAGGCTCGCTGATCTTGTTGTCGGCATGCCAGACCATCCGCTCGCACAACCCTTTCCGCCATCGCGAGGCGGATTACAAATCCGCGCAGCAGGCCAATCCGCTGGAAGTGCCGCCGGGTCTGGACAATCCGCCGAGTTCGGAAGCGTTGTCGATCCCGAACCCGGGCGGCATGCCGCCGGTCACGGTCAATGGCCAGCAAGTCAACGGTGCGAACGGCGCAACCGCTGCAGCGGGCGCGACGTTTTCCGGCAACAGCCTGAGCCTGGCCGATGATCCGGCCGGTGCCTACCGGCGCGTCGGGCTGGCGCTGGAACGCGGTGGCATCGGCACGATCAGCGCACGCGATGACAACGCACACACCTATCAGCTCGCCGTGAATACGGTGGCCACCACGCAAACGGCGCCGCAAGGCGGCTTCTTGCATCGCCTCCTGCATCACAGTCATAGCGAAACCCGAACCGTCACCGGTGCCGTGACGGTGAGCATCGTCCCCTCCGGCAGCGGCAGCGTGGTGAATGCGCAGGGCGACCAGGATGCCGTGGAGCGCGTGCTCAGCATGCTGCAGCAGCGACTCGGCGGCGGTTGAGGAAAGCCCGATCCAGGATCAGGAATTCGCAAACCAAAAACAAAAAGCCGCTCACTGAGCGGCTTTTTGTTTCAGCGTTCCAGTAATGGCAGCTTGTCGGGCTTGCCGTCCCATTCCTTGGCATCGACCGGCGCATCCTTGCGCTCGGTCAGCACCGGCCAGCCTTTGGCCAGTTCGGCATTCAAGGCGACGAAGTTTTCCTGCCCGGCCGGCACGTCGTCCTCGGGAAAGATCGCATTGGCCGGGCATTCCGGTTCGCACAGGGTGCAATCGATGCACTCGTCCGGATCGATCACCAGAAAATTCGGCCCCTCATGGAAGCAATCCACCGGGCACACTTCCACGCAGTCGGTGTATTTGCACTTGATGCAATTGTCGGTGACAACGAAAGTCATTGGAGCGGGTGTAGGAGTGGGAAGTAGGAAGCAGTGAGTGGAACTCAACTCACGAAATTGCGCGCGCCTTCTTTCAGCGTCCTCGAGTCCGGGGGCGACCAAAGTCGCAGACCCTGGTGGGCTTGTTGATCCATGAAGATGCGGGCAAGAGCGAATTCCTGCAAGACTCGCGAGATTTTCTCCTATGGCGCTCCCTACGAGACTCGAACTCGTGTTCCCGCCTTGAGAGGGCGGTGTCCTGGGCCACTAGACGAAGGGAGCATAGGGGCGAACAGCGCGGTAGTATAACGGACTTGCCGCGCGCGTTGCCGCGCCCTCGGGATCGAACATTTGCCACCTTCAAGCATGGATGCCGCACCCGGATCGCTGATGCCGCGGATCATTCCGCGCGCGCAGCATCGTGTTTCGCGCAAGGAGATCAGCCGCGGCGCCTTGCGTGTGCTGTACGGGTTGCGCGACAACGGCTTTCGCGCCTGCCTGGTGGGCGGTGCGGTGCGCGACCTGCTGCTCGGCGGGCATCCGAAGGATTTCGACATCGCCACCAATGCCACGCCGGAAGAGGTCAAGCGTATCTTCCGCAACTGCCGCCTGATCGGCCGGCGGTTCCGGTTGGCGCATGTGATCTTCGGGCCGGAGATCGTGGAAGTGGCGACTTTCCGCGGCGCGGGGGTTGAGGGCGAGGGCGATCGCCACCTGATCGACGGCCGCATCGTGCGCGACAACGTCTGGGGCACGATCGAGGAGGACGCGCTGCGCCGCGACTTTCGCGTCAACGCGCTGTACTACGACATCGCCGATTTCAGAGTGATTGATTTCGTGGGCGGCATCGAGGATCTGGAACAGCGGCGATTGCATCTGATCGGCGACCCGGAGCAGCGCTATCGCGAAGACCCGGTTCGCATGCTGCGCGCGGCGCGATTGGCCGCGAAGCTGGATTTCAACATCGATCCGACCGCGTCGCAGCCGTTCACGTCGCTGGGGCATCTGTTGGGCGAAGCGCCGCCGGCGCGTTTGTTCGACGAGACCATGAAGATGTTCATGGCCGGACATGGATTGGCCAGCTTCCGCAAGCTGGAAAATTGCGGCCTGTTGAAGCATCTGTTTCCCGGCACCGCGCGCGCGCTGGCGCGCGACGAGCACGGTGCGCTGCGCAGTCTGGTCGAAAGCGGGCTGGCCGGTACCGACGCGCGTGTCGCGCAGGACAAACCGGTGACCCCGGCATTCCTGTTCGCAGTGCTGCTGTGGGGCGAGGTGTATTCCATCGCGCGCGGCTTGCAAACCGAGGGTGTGGATCGCGCGCTGGCATGGCAACGCGCCGCGCACAAGGTCATGGCCGAGCAGACCGAGCGGGTCGCGATCCCGCGCCGTTTCAGCTACGCGATGGAAGAAATCTGGGCGCTGCAACCGCGTTTCGCCGAGCACACCCGCAAACGTGTGTTCCGGTTGCTGGCCCATCCACGATTCCGCGCGGCCTACGATTTCCTGCTGCTGCGCGCGGCGGAATCGGAAGAATTGCGCGAGCGTGGCGAATGGTGGACGCGCGTGCAGGAGCTTGGCCCCGAGCAACTTGCGCAGGAATTGCCGGGCACACCGAAAGTCAAAATCGTGGAGAAATCCACCGAAGCGGGTGCCGAAGAGCCGGCAAACGAGATCGCCGCGCCGCGCAAAAAGCGCCGCCGGCGTGGCGGTCGCGGCCGCGGAAAAGCTAAATCCGATTCCGCCGCGCCGTCGGATGATGCCTCCGTCTGATGGCGCGTGCCTACGTCGCGCTTGGCAGCAATCTGGATGACCCGCGCACACAGGTGCTGCGCGGGTTCGAGGCCTTGGCGTCGTTGCTGGATACGAGTCTGGTCGCGCGTTCGCGCTTGTACCGGAGCGCGCCCTGGGGAGTGGCGGAACAACCCGAGTTCGTCAATGCGGTGGCGGAACTCGAAACCCGACTTACGCCGCTCGATCTGCTGGGTGCGTTGTTGGCGATCGAACGCAGCGCCGGGCGCGAACGCGATCGCGCGCGGTGGGGGCCGCGGGTGCTGGATCTCGATCTGCTGCTGTACGGCAACGCCGTGCTGGACCAACCCGGCTTGACCCTGCCGCACCGGTATCTGCATGAACGTGCTTTCGTGCTGCTGCCGCTGGCCGATCTTGCACCCGAGCTCGAAGTGCCGGGCCGCGGCCGTGTCCGGGAATTGCTGGCGCGCTTGGCGACAAACGACTGCGCAGTTCTAAACTGATCGCGCTCGTTGAACCCGCATCCGCGTCATCCCGGCGCAGGCCGGGATCCAGTGGCTTTGGTCCGGCATCTGGAAGCCAGAAGCTGAATCCGGGCTCCGTTCCGGATGAAGCTTGCGGAAAGGCCCCGGAATGATGTCGGCCATTTGATGCCTCGCGAAGCGAGCGGAACCCATTTGTCGGATAATCCGCCTTTCGCCCACGGGATGTCCGCATGTACGTGCAAGCCGTCGATGCGCCGCAACGCAAGCCGGTGACCGTGCCGGGATTGCGCGTGATGAAGGCCAGAGGCGAAAAAATCGTCGCGCTGACTTGCTACGACGCCAGTTTCGCTGCGCATCTGGAAGCCGCCGGCGTGGATATCGCACTGGTCGGCGATTCGCTGGGGATGGTGGTGCAGGGCCGCACCAGCACCTTGCCGGTGACCCTGGATGAAATGGTCTATCACAGCGCGCTGGTCGCGCGCGGCCTCACCGCCACGCTGCTGATCGCCGACCTGCCTTTCATGAGTTATCGCGATGCGGGTTACGCACTGAGTTCTTCCGCGCGGCTGATGGCCGAAGGCAATGCCGCGATGGTGAAGCTGGAAGGCGGTGCCGACTGGGTATGCGAAGTGATCGCCGCGTTGACCGCGCGCGACGTGCCGGTATGCGCGCACCTGGGGCTGACGCCGCAATCGGTGCACAAGCTTGGTGGCTATCGCATGCAGGGGAAAAGCCAGGATGCGGCCGCGCATTTGCAGGCGCAGGCACGCGCGGTGGTGGAAGCCGGCGCGGAATTGCTGGTGCTGGAATCCGTGCCGCACGCGTTGGCCGCACAGATGGCGCGCGAGATCGCGATCCCCGTCATCGGCATCGGCGCAGGCGCCGGCTGCGATGGTCAGGTGCTGGTGCTCTACGACATGCTCGGGATCACGCCCGGCCGTCGCCCGAAATTCTCCAGGGATTTTCTGCAGGGTCGCGAGTCGATTCCCGCAGCGATCGCGGCCTATGCCGGCGATGTACGCGCAGGAGCATTTCCCGCCTCCGAAAACATCCTTGGCTGAGCGTCCCGCGCATGCAGACCGTCACCGATGCCGCTGCCCTGCGCGCCGCGATCCGCGCCTGGAAACGCGACGGCCAGACCGTCTGCTTCGTGCCGACGCTCGGCAACCTGCATGCGGGGCACTACTCGCTGGTGGACCTGGCACACAAGCACGCCGATCGCGTGGTGGTCAGCGTGTTCGTCAATCCGACCCAGTTCGCCGCCGGCGAGGATTTTGAAAAGTATCCGCGCACGCTGGCGGCCGACAGCGCCGGTCTGGCCGAGCACGGGTGTGATCTGCTGTTCGCGCCGGACGTAGAGGTGATCTATCCGTTCGGTCCGCGACAATCGATCAGCATCCACGTGCCGCAGATCTCCGCAACGCTGGAAGGTGCGCATCGGCCCGGTCACTTCGATGGCGTTGCCACGGTGGTCGCAAAGCTGCTGACGTTGGTAGCGCCGGATCTGGCGGTGTTCGGGCAAAAGGATTTCCAGCAGTTGCTCGTGATCAAGCGGCTGGTGCGTGACCTCTCGCTGCCGGTGGAGATACTGAGCGGGGCGACGGTGCGCGACGAGGACGGACTGGCACTGTCATCGCGCAATCAGTACTTGAGCGCCGGCGAGCGCGAGATCGCGCCGCAGATCCATGCCACGTTGCAATGGATGCGCGAAGCGGTTCTGGATGGCCATCGTCGCGAGGTGGTCGAGTCGGTCGCGGCGCGCCGGCTGGTGCGCGCCGGTTTCGAGCCCGACTATTGCGTGATCCGGCGATCCGAAGATTTGTCCGAGCCCCAGGACGGCGAGCGTGCAGGGCTGATCGCGCTGGTGGCGGCAAGGCTCGGGAACACGCGGCTGATTGACAATCTGTCGTTTGATTGATTGAAAGTGCAGCCATCGGATAGCTGCTTTTTGATTCTCAAGATCATCAGTGATCGCAAAGCAGCCGCCTTGTTGCGTTGCACCAAAGACCCCATTTTGGCGATATAATCTTCCCGCCGACCGTCGCGCGGGCGACACCGCAGGGCACCTCCATGCAGCTGAACATGCTCAAGGCCAAGATCCATCGTGCCACCGTGACCCACGCGGAGCTGCACTACGAGGGTTCGATCGCGATCGACGGCGATCTGCTGGATGCCGCAGGCATCCGCGAGTACGAGCAGATCCACGCCTGGAACGTCAACAACGGCGAGCGCTTTGTCACCTACGCGCTGCGCGCGCAGGAGAGCAGCGGCATCATTTCCGTGAACGGTAGCGCCGCGCATCGCGCGCAGCCGGGCGACATCATCATCATCGCCGCGTTCGTGTCGTTGAGCGAAGCAGAAGCCGCGCTGTTCAAGCCCACGCTGGTGTACGTGGATGCGCACAACCACATCACGCATACCAATCGCTCGATCCCCAAGCAGATGGCGGCGGCGTAAGACTTCCGCCTTTCCTGCGAAGGCTGGAATCCAGTTTTCAGTTTTCCATCCATGGATCTGGATCCGGGACCATCCCTGTCCGGGATGACGAGCTTTGTGGTGCTTCGGTTGACTGATAGCGCGCGCGTCCCCGCTGTTGTTCCAGGGCCCACGCCACGTGGTCGCGCACCAATGCGGACGGATGCTCCGCGCGCGCTTGCAGTGCCGCGATGATTTCAACCGAATGCGGCGCATTGCCCAGCGCCACCGCCACGTTGCGCAGCCAGCCTTCATAGCCCGCCCGGCGGATGGGCATGCCTTCGGTCTTGTCGAGGAACTCCCTCTCGCTCCAGCCAAAGAGTTCGATCAGTTTCGTTCCATCCAGCCCGTGCCGTGGCGCGAAATCTTCCTCGCGCGTGGTCTGCGCGAACTTGTTCCAGGGGCACACCAGTTGGCAATCGTCGCAACCGAACACGCGATTGCCGATCAGCGGACGCAGCTCGATCGGAATCGATTCCTTCAACTCGATGGTGAGATAGGCAATGCAGCGGCGCGCGTCCAGTTGCTTTGGCCCGGTGATCGCCTGCGTCGGGCAGATGTCGATGCAGCGCGTGCAGGTGCCGCAATGTTCGGTTGACGGCGTATCCACCGGCAGCGGCAGGTCGGTATAGAGCTCGCCCAGGAAAAACCAGGAACCCGCGTCGCGATCCAGCAGCAGTGTATGTTTGCCGATCCAGCCGAGCCCAGCATTGCGCGCCAGGGCCTTTTCCAGCACCGGCGCGGAATCGGCGAAAGCGCGATAACCGAATGGCCCGATTTCGGATTCGATGCGGTCGGCCAGTTTCTGCAGGCGCGCGCGCATCAGCTTGTGGTAATCGCGTCCCATCGCATAACGCGATACATAGCCGAGATTCGGATCGCGCAGCGTGCCCCAGGCATCGCGTGAATCGCGCGGAAAGTAATTCATGCGCGCGGAGATCACGCGCACGGTGCCCGGCTGCAGTTGATCCGGGCGGCTGCGCTTCACGCCATGACGCGCCATGTAATCCATTGCACCGTGGCGACCCTCGCGCAACCAGTCCAGCAGACGCGCCTCGTCGTCATCCAGCTCGACGCCGGCGATGCCGAGCTTGGCGAAACCCAGTTCCTCGCCCCAGGCTTTGATACGCATGGCCAGTTCGGCGAAATCGATGTCCGTGCCAAGGTGCATCCGCCCATTGTAGGGCCCCCGGACAAGGTCTTCCGTTCGTCAAAAGCGATGGATTGCGCGGACAACTACCTATAATCCCCGCATGAAAGCCACCGACCCGCAGATCGCGCTTTACACGACGGAACAGGTGCGAGCACTGGATCGCGCCGCGACACTGGATTTGGGTATCCCCGGCATCGAGTTGATGCGCCGCGCGGCGGCCGCGGCGTTCGCGTGCTTGCGCAAGCGCTGGCCGCAGGCGCGCAGCGTGTGCGTGCTGTGTGGCCCCGGCAACAACGGCGGCGACGGATTTTTCGTGGCCATGCTGGCGCACGAAGCCGGCATGCGGGTGGGCGTAATCGCCCTCGGCGATACCGCCTTGGGCGATGCCGGCGAGGCGCGCGCGCAATGCGGCCGCGCCGGCGTACCGATCGTGCACGGCAAGGAATTGCCGCAAGCCGACGTGTATGTGGATGCCCTGTTTGGATCGGGCCTGAATCGCGCGCCCGAGGGCGATGCGGCCACGCTGATCCAGCATTTGAATGCGCGGGGCATGCCGGTCCTGGCACTGGATGTGCCATCCGGTCTGGCTTCCGACACTGGCGTCGCGTTCGAGCCTTGCGCGCGCGCAACGGCAACGGTGTGCTTCGTCGCATGGAAGCGCGGGCTCTTTGCCGCGCAGGGGGTCGATCATGCGGGCGCCTGCGAGCTGGCGGCACTCGATCTGCCGATATCCGTGTTCACCCAGCACGTGCCGGATGCGCGGCTGCTGGCGGCGCAGCCGTTGCCGAAGCGCGCACGCGATTCGCACAAAGGCAAATATGGGCACGTGCTGGCGATCGGCGGCGATCACGGCGCCGGCGGTTCGATCAGGTTGACGGCGGAAGCCGCGCTGCGCGTCGGCGCGGGGCTGGTCAGCGTGGCCACGCGCGAGGCACGCGTGGTCGCATTGTTGTCCGCGCGCCCGGAATTGATGCCGCAAGGCGTGCATGTGCCGCGCAATCTCGGTCCTTTGCTGGAGCGCGCGAATGTGATCGCGCTCGGTCCCGGCTTGGGTCGCGAGGAGTGGGGCGCGGGGCTGTGGCGCGCCGCGCTGGATGCGAACAAACCGACCGTGCTGGATGCGGACGGGTTGAATCTGCTCGCCGAACAGCCGCGCGAGTTGCCGGCGCAAGTCATCCTGACGCCGCATCCGGGTGAAGCCGCGCGCCTGCTTCACTGCACGATCGCGCAGGTGCAAGCCGATCGCTTTGCCGCGGTGCGCGCGCTGGCCAAACAACATCGGGCCATGGTGGTGCTGAAAGGCTCGGGCAGCCTGATTGCCGACCCCGACGGAATGCTGGCGCTCTGTCCGTGGGGAAATCCCGGCATGGCCAGCGGCGGCACTGGCGACGCGCTGACAGGCGTGATTGCGGGCCTGCTGGCGCAGGGCTTGTCCACGTGGGATGCGGCATGCATCGGCACCGGTGTGCACGCGCGCGCGGGTGACCTGGCGGCGCGTGCAGGCGAGCGCGGGCTGCTGGCCAGCGATTTGTTTCCCTATCTGCGCGCACTGGTCAACGGTCGACTGGACGGCTAGATGGCTCAATCCCATTTGCAGGGGGTCATCGACTTGCCCGACGAAGCCGCGACGGTCGCGCTCGCGCGCCGTTTGGCGCCGACCATTGCGCACGGCGGCGTGCTCCATCTGCGCGGTGAACTGGGCGCCGGCAAGACCACCTTCGCGCGCGCGTTGTTGCAGACGCTCGGCGCAGGGGAACGCATCAAGAGCCCGACCTACAGTCTGCTGGAACGTTATCGCGCAGCGGGGCGAGATGCGTTTCATCTGGATCTTTATCGCATCGCCGCCGCCGAAGAGCTGGAATGGTTGGGGCTGGATGAATTGCGCGAGCCGGGTGCGATCGTGCTGGTCGAGTGGCCCGAGCGCGGTGTCGGCGTGTTGCCGACCGCTGATCTGGAAATCGCGCTGGAACACGCGGGTGCTGGCCGCAGGGCTCGCCTGCACCCGCGTTCCGCGCGTGCGCAAGCCTGGTTGGCCGGCTGGTGATGAAGGGAATCAGTTGGCGCATCTTCCTGAACCGGCTTCGATGAAAGCCCCGCATATTACGGATCGAAAAGGGAAAAGTTCTTGCAATTCCGAGCGGCTTGGGGTTGAATCCCATCCCATGAGGGGGAACTCGCGCCCGCTGCCTTTGGTTGTCGCTGCTTTGTGCGGCCTGTTTTGCGCAGGCGCGGTTTCCGCCGCGCAAGTCAAGGCACTGCGCGTCTGGGGCGGGCCCGATTCCACCCGTGTGGTGCTGGATCTCTCCGCGCAACCATCGGATTACAAACTGTTCCAGTTGGAGCAGCCCGCGCGCATCGTGCTGGATGTGGAAGACAGCAGCTTCGCGGATGATTTCCGCGTGCCGGAGGTCAAGGGTTTATTGAAGACCATCCGCAGCGGCAAGAACGCCGATGCTGCGCGCGTGGTGCTGGATCTGACCGGCGACGTGCACCCGAAAAGTTTTCTGTTGAAACCGGCCGGCCAATACGGTTACCGGCTGGTGCTGGATCTGTACCCGCCGCACGCGGCCAAAGCGAGCACGGTAGCGCGCACCGTCGAGGACGATGTCGCGCAAGGCAAGCCGCGCCCGGTGGTGATCGCGGTGGATGCCGGCCATGGCGGTGATGATCCCGGAGCGCATGGCCCGGACGGCACCCTGGAAAAAAATGTCACCCTGTCGGTGGCCCGCGACTTGGCCAAGCTGATCAATGCGCAGCCCGGCATGCGCGCGGTGCTGACCCGCGATGGCGATTATTTCGTGCCGCTGAAGAAGCGCTACGAAATCGCGCGTCAGAACAAGGCCGATCTGTTCGTCTCGATCCACGCGGATGCCTACACCAGTTCCGACGCACGCGGTTCGTCGGTATGGGTGCTCTCGCAGCACGGCAAGACGTCCGAAGCCGCGCGCTGGCTGGCCGACAGCGAAAATCGCGCCGATTTGATCGGCGGTGTGTCGCTGGACGACAAGGACGACACGCTGGCATCGGTGCTGCTTGATCTTTCGCAGGGTGCCTCGATCGAAGCCAGCGATGCGGTTGCCAAGCGCGTGCTGACCGCGCTGGGTTCACTGGGCCCCACGCATCGTGGTTATGTCGAGCGCGCGAATTTCGTGGTGCTGCGCTCGCCGGATGTGCCGTCCATCCTGGTCGAGACCGCATTCATCACCAACCCCAGCGAGGAGCGCAAGCTGCGCGATGCCGATCATCGCCAGCAACTCGCCGATGCGATCCTGCAAGGCGTGCGTGGATATTTCGAAGACACGCCGCCGCCGGGCACCTGGTTCGCGGCAGTGCGCAGCGGGCGCATTCATCCGGGCGAGACCGATGCCGGCACGTTGCTGGCGGCGGCGGATGCGGGTTCGAATAGTGCGGATCGCGCGACAAAACCCGGCGACGGCGATGCTGGCGACGACGCGCCGGTGCCGCAGCCCATGCGCACCCACCAGATCGCGCGCAACGATCGTCCCCGCCTGCGTCCGCCCGCCTCGGATGCCGATCTCGTCGTGACACAGGTGATTCCACCGTCGCCGAGTGTTGCCGACAAAAAAGCGGCGCTGGATGCGAACATCCGCGACATGCACCGCGTGTTGCGCGGCGAAACCCTGTCCGGCATCGCGCAACAGTACGGTGTCAGCGCGGCGGCGCTGCGCTCGATCAACAGCAAGATACCCGATGACGGCCGCGTGCAGGCGGGCCAGGTACTTCTCATCCCAAGTTCGTAAAGTTGCCGAAGGGCATGGATCGCCCGCACAGATTGCCGGAGAAGACGCGGTGTTCCGGAAGCTGCGCGGCAGCGGTACGGAATCCATTTTGATTTTGCGCCCAGATTTCGAAGGTCGAAAAACGGATTCCGGCGTCCGCTTTTCGAGCGCCCGTGGAATGACGACTTTGACAGTGCATCCGCTATGCTTCGCGCTTGTTTCGCACAGTGCGATGTATGCCGCCGATTCGCCCGCTGTCTCCCGAACTCGTGAACCAGATCGCCGCCGGCGAGGTGATCGAGCGCCCGGCCTCGGTGGTCAAGGAACTGGTGGAGAACAGCCTCGATGCAGGTGCCTTGCGGATCGAGATCGATATCGCGCAAGGCGGTGCGCGACTGATCCGCGTGCGCGACGACGGCGGCGGTATTCCCCGCGAGGAATTGCCGCTGGCGCTGGCCGCGCACGCGACCAGCAAGATCGCCAGCTTCGCCGATCTGGAACGCGTTGCCAGCATGGGTTTTCGCGGTGAAGCGCTGGCCTCCATCGCATCCGTTTCCCGGCTGCAATTGACTTCGCGCCGCGCCGGCGATGAACACGCCTGGCGCATCGAGGCATCCGGCGCGCGCATCGGTGAAACCCAACCGGCGCAGTCCGCAATCGGCACCACGATCGAGGTGCATGATCTGTTTCACGCGGTGCCCGCGCGACGCAAATTCCTGCGCGCCGAGCGCACCGAGTTCGGCTACATCGATGAGCTGGTGAAATCGCTGGCGCTGGCGCATCCGCAAGTCGAGTTTCACCTGGGTCACAACGGCAAGCCGGTGCGCATGCTGAGGTGCGCGCGCGATCACGACGCACAACTGGGACGCGCCGCGGAGTTGCTCGGTTCGGCGTTTGCGGAAAATTGCCTCGCGATCGAGCACGCCGCCGCCGGCATGGAACTGCGTGGCTGGGTCGGCCTGCCGACCGCGTCGCGCGGGCAGGCCGATCAGCAATACTTCTACGTGAACGGGCGCCTGGTGCGCGATCGAGTGGTGGCCCATGCGGTGCGACAGGCCTATGCGGATGTGCTGTTCCATGGCCGTCATCCTGCGTACGTGTTGTTCCTGCAACTCGATCCGCAGGCGGTGGACGTCAACGTGCATCCGGCCAAGTCCGAGGTGCGATTCCGCGAAGCGCGGCTGGTGCACGACTTCCTGTTCCGTACCTTGCACGAGGCGATTGCGCATACGCGTGCCGGCGAACAGGGATCAGGTTCATTTTTCCCCCGTCCTGCCGCAGCCATAGCAACTCGCTCGGAAAATGAACCTGACCCCTTTTCACTGCAAGCTGGCTTGGGATTGGCCGTTCGCGAAGCGCCCGGGGACGCGTACGCGCGTCTGCTGGACGCTGCACCGTCGGTTTCCACGCCATTGCCCGAGCCTGCTGTTGGCGAGCCGCCGCCGCTCGGGTTCGCGCTCGCGCAACTGGCGGGCGTCTACATCCTGGCCGAAAACGCGCACGGTTTGGTGCTGGTGGATATGCACGCCGCGCACGAGCGTGTCACCTATGAAAAGCTGAAAGCCGCGCGCGAATGCGATGGCGTGCGTTCGCAATTGTTGCTGGTGCCGCTGCTGATCGCGGTCAGCGAAAGCGAGGCTGGTGCGGCGGAAGAGCACGCCGCGGCATTGGCGGAATTCGGGCTGGAACTGGATCGCGGCGGACCACGACAGGTCACCCTGCGACGCATTCCGTCCCTGCTCGAAGGCGCGGACGTGGCGCAATTGACCCGCGATGTGCTCGGCGAACTGGCCCGACATGGCAACTCGCGACGTCTGGAGGAGTTGCAGAACGAACTGCTCGCCACCATTGCCTGCCATGGCGCGGTGCGTGCGCACAGACGTCTGACGTTGCCAGAAATGAATGCATTGTTGCGCGAGATGGAAGCAACCGAGCGTTCGGGTCAATGCAATCACGGCCGGCCGACCTGGACTCAGTTGAGCATGGGCGAGTTGGACAAGTTGTTTCTACGCGGAAGATGATCGGCAGGAAACAGGAGCCGAAAAACATCGCCGTCGTTCCGGGGCCGCACTTCATTTTGATCTTGCTCCGCGCAGGCAAAAATGGATTCCGGCTTTCGCCGGAATGACAAAAGCAAGCCACATCGACCACCGAAGCCCATGCACCAGATTGATCTCGAAACGTACGTGCGCGAAATCGGGCATTGGCGTGCGCAGCGCCTCGCGCGGCTGACCGCGCCGGATGGCTGGTTGAGCCTGGTCGGGTTGCACTGGCTGGAACAGGGCCGCAACACGCTCGGCAGTGCTGCCGACAACTCCATCGTGCTGGACAAGGCGCCGGCACATCTTGGCACGATCCAGTGGCGCGGTGACGGCACCCTGGTCTTCGAGGTGGCGGACGGCAGCGGTGCGTTGATCGACGGTGAGAAAAAAATCGGTGCGATCCTGCGCGATGACGAGGATAAAAAGCCGACACAGGTTTCATTCGGCAGCATCAGCTTTGTGGCGATCGATCGACAAGGCCGCAAGGGATTGCGCGTACGCGATACACAGGCACGTACGCGCACCCGGTTCGCCGGCATCGAATCGTTTCCGGCTGATCCTTCCTGGCGCATCGTGGCCGACTGGATGCCATTCGATCCGCCGCGAACGCTGGAGACGGCCAACGTGATTGGCCAGATGGAACGTTATCCCGTGCCCGGCAGGGCGGTATTCGAGCGCGACGGAAACAGCCACGAATTGCTGCCGGTGATCGAAGTGCCCGGCGACACGCAACTGTTCCTGATCTTTGCCGACCGGACTTCCGGGCGGGAAACCTACGGCGCCGCGCGATTCCTCTACGCAGACCAGCCGGAGGACGGCAAGATCGTTCTCGATTTCAACAAGGCTTACAACCCGCCTTGCGCGTTCACCGCGTTCGCGACTTGCCCATTGGCGCCCCCGGAAAACCGGCTGGACCTGCGCGTGACTGCGGGAGAGAAGAAATACGCGGGTGGGCACTGAAGCAGGGGCGAAGCAGCAGCAGTCGGGCTGCGCAAATGGCTGTCCCCATCGCTGCCTCCCTCATTGGCGGGAACCTTTGTCGGTTCGGGTGTTCCAAGACGCTGCGGCATGCCGCGCCGATGGCCGCCTGCTAGCATCGCGCAACCCGCGGCGGGACAACCCTTCGGAGATATTGAATGAGGAGCAGCATCGCCAGCATTCTCGGCGTGTTGGTGGTGACGATGGCGGCGATGCTGCCGGCGTCGGTGCGCGCGCAGACCGCGCCGCCAACGGATCACAAACTCTCCTACGCGTTGGGCTACGAAGCCGGGCGCGATCTCGGCCAGCACGGGTTGCAGATCGACATCGCCAGCGTCTTGCGTGGCGTACAGGATGGCTACGGGCAGAAGAAGCCGGCTTTTCCGCCGCAGGAAATGCAGCAAGTGATCGCGGCCATGCAGCAGAAGATGCTAGTGCAGGCGCGTGCGGCCTACGCCAAGCTGGCCGCGTCGAATCTTGCGCGCAGCCAGAAATTCTTCGCGCAGAACAGACAGCAGAAAGGCGTGATCACGCTGCCGTCCGGCGTGCAGTACAAGGTGCTGGAGGATGGCGGCGGCGAGAAGAGCCCGACGCTTGCAAGCGACGTTACCCTTCAGTATCGCGGCGCGTTTCTGGACGGCACCGTATTCGACAACACCTATGATCGCGGCCAGCCGGTGCAATTTCCGGTGGACCAGATGATCCGTGGTTGGCAGCAGGTGATCACGCGCATGCATGTAGGCGATCACTGGCAGGTGTTCATTCCGCCGCAGATGGCTTACGGGGAACGCGGTCAGCCGCCGCGGATCGGGCCGAATGAGGCGCTGGTGTTCGACATTCATCTGCTCGATAGCAAACCCTGAGAACGCAAACGCCGCTGCGCAAGCGGTGCTACGCTCGTATCGATGAACGCTTTCGCCGAGCAACCGTCGCCTCCGTTGACGCCCTGCATCGGCGTGTGCCGCATGGATCCGCAGGGGCTGTGCATCGGCTGCCGGCGCACATTGGACGAGATTGCGCGCTGGGGCACGCTCAGCGACGCCGAACGCTTGCGTTGCATGCTGGAAGTGCTGCCCACGCGCGCACCGCCCGAATGATTCTGCCTCGTCACCCATGACGGAAAAGGCGATCCAGGAAGGGCCCGTCGCCGGTGATTCCCCTCATCGACAACGTGCTTCAATTCCCGCTCTGACGTCCGCGCTGCATCCGTTGTGGCAACCGCCGCAAGCGCCTGGCTGGAATCGCGCGGAGTTGCTCGACCTTCCTGGCGAGACGCCGCGCATCGCCGCGGCGGTGCTGGTGGGCATACGCGACACGCCCCAACCTGCGATGGTTTTCACGGTTCGTCACAGCGGGCTGCGCACGCATGCCGGGCAAGTCAGTTTTCCCGGTGGGCGCGCGGATGCCGGCGACGCCAACGCCATCGCCACGAGCCTGCGCGAAAGCGCCGAGGAAATCGGGCTCGACCCCCGTGACGCGCAACCGCTCGGCTTCCTCGACTGCCTGGAAACGATCAGCGGCTATTGCATCACGCCGGTAGTGGCGCGGATCGCCGCACATGCGCAACTTGCGCCGCAGACGGAGGAAGTGGTTTCGGTTTTCGAAGTGCCGCTCGCGTTCCTGCTGGATCCGGCCAATCTGCGCGAGCGCGACTACATCGCGCGTGGGCAGCGCCGCCGCGTGTACGAATACGCCGGTACGCAACCGTTGATCTGGGGCGCGACTGCATCGATATTGGTGAATCTGATGCGTCGGATGAAACTGATTCAGGAGTTGTCATGAATAGAACTGGCGCGCTGATTTCAGCCCGCGAGCTTGCCACGTTGCAAGGGTCGGATGTGCTGATCGTGGATTGTCGCTTCGAGCTTTCCGATCCGGACAGCGGCAAGCGTGGGTATCTGCAGGGGCACATTCCGGGCGCGATCTACGCCAGCCTCGATCGCGATTTGTCGGACTTGTCGAAGCGGAAGCTCGGCCGCCATCCGTTGCCCGAAGCGCGCGCGTTTTCCGCAGTGCTGTCGCGTTGGGGTTGGACGCCGGGGCGGCGCGTCGTCGCCTATGACGACAATGGCGGTGTGCTGGCCGCTGCGCGGTTGTGGTGGATGCTGCGAACGTGCGGTATCGAAGCGATGGTGCTCGATGGTGGCTGGCGGGCGTGGCGCGAGGCGGGCTTGCCGGTCGAGGAAGGCGACTCGCACCCGCGCGAGCTCTCGCAGGCCGATGTGCGTTTCGATCCGGGCCAGGTGGTGTATTACGAAGAGCTGGAGCGCTTGCGCGCGAGCGGTTCCGCGCTGCTACTGGATGCACGCGGCGCGGCGCGTTATCGCGGCGAGGTCGAACCCATCGATCCGGTGGCGGGCCACGTGCCGGGCGCCTTGAACCGGCCCTTCAGCGACAACCTCGACGCGAATGGCCGATTCAAGGCGCCGCCGGTGTTGCGCGAGGAATTTGCCGCGTTGTTGAACCGGCGCGCGCCGAACGAAGTGATCCACATGTGCGGTTCGGGCGTGACCGCCGCGCACAACCTGCTGGCGATGGAAGTGGCCGGGCTGCACGGCTCGCGCCTGTTCGCGCCGTCGTGGAGCGGGTGGGTAAGTAGTCCGGATCGCCCGGTTGCAAAGGGATAGTTGGATTTTGACGTCACCCCGGCGAAAGCCGGAATCCAGCGACTTGGCTCCCCATAAAACAGAAGGTGACTGGGTTCCGGGTTCTGCCCCGGACCTCGTCCACGACGGCCCGGAATGACGACGAGGTGGATCGCGGTCGGCCTGCGCTCTGCGCACGACGATTTTGCGTGCACGAAGTGGACGCTACCTTTTCGCCTTCAATCTTTCCACCATCGCACGCAGCGTGTTCTGCGCTTCCGGGGCGAACCACGCGTCGAGAAAATCTTCCACCGGCAAGCTTGAAGGCTCCGCGAACAGCGCGGCCAGTTCCGCGCGCGCCATTGCACGTGTGGAAAGCATCGCCTGCCGCGGCAATTTCAACAACTCGCCGAGCCAGCCGATCGCACGCGCGCCCACGAAATCCACATCCGCCAATTCGTCCACCATGCCGATCGCCAGCGCGGCGTCGGCATCCAGCATGGTTCCCTGCACCAGCAATCGTTCGGCGCGATGCGAGCCGATCAATCGCCGCAGGCCAGCCTGGATGCAATCGGGCACGGTCAAGCCCACTTGAACCTCGTTCAAGCCGATGCGATAGGCGCCCCGCGCCATCACCCGGTAGTCGCAGAACAGCGCCAGCACCGCACCGCCAGCGGGCGAGTGGCCGGTGATCGCCGCCGCGATCGGGATCGGCGAACGTGACAGCGCGCCGCAGAGTGCGAAGAATTCTTGCCAGAACGCGCGCATGGCATCGCGGCCGAGCGTCAGTAGAAATGGCACATCCAGGCCCGCGGAAAAGATGCCGGAGCTGCCTGCGATCACCAGCCCCCGCGCGCCATCGCCGGGAGCGGCTTGCACGGCTGCTTGCAGCGCATGCACCAGTTCCGGATTCAGCGCATTGACTGGTGGACGCGTCAGCCGCAGCTCGCGGATGCCGCTTTCGTGTTCGATGCGTTCGAGCATGATGATTCCTTGGCGTTTGAAGGCTTCGTTCCCGCGATACGGCGGCAATCACGGATGACTTGGCATTGAAGAGCGGAAAAGCGGAAACCGGGTTCGCGTTTTCACTTGAAAACCAGCGTCAAAATGGATTCCGGTTTCCGCGCCACGCGTGATCTTTAGGGCAGGGCGTTTCCGCTTTCCGCCTTACTCCTCATTCGCTGTCCAGTTGTACCGCACACGATAGTCGAGCATCGCCTTGCCGCGCGCGGGCACATTCACCACGAACTCCAGCGTGTCGGGATCTTGCCTGGCGGGTTTGCTGCTGGAGGAAACCAGCGTCCACACGTGCCAGCGGTTCGGATGTTCGCGCACGGTTATCGTGCGCGCGACGTCGCCGCCATTGCTCAAGCTGATCCGGTACGCCTCATCCATGGTGTGTGCATTCTGGTTCACTGCAAACGCGGTGCGCTCGCGGCTCGCACGCAGCTCGAAGCTTTCGCCCAGGGTGATGCTGGCCTGCTGGCCCTTGGGCGTGTCCGGAATATCGCCTTGGCCGAGCAATTCGGGCGCGCCGTCCTGATCGATTGTCAACACGCGCAGAGTGCCGGCAGGCAGTGCGGCCGGCGCATCCAACTGCAGTGTGGAAGCGATCGGGCGATCCTGGAAACTTTCGTTGCCGTAATCGGCTTCCAGAATTGGCTTGGGCGGGTGCCAGGCGCCGCCGGACTCGAGCAGATACTGGCGCGTGCAATCGAGATCGGATGCGGCATACAACGGCGTCAAGGTGACCGTGCCGTCGGGCAGGTCCACCTCGTGCGGCAGGCTGAAGCTGCGGTAATCACCGAGCGCGCGTTGCTGCGGCATCGGCCGCGCGGGTGCCGCTTCGGCCATCATGACCTTGGCCATCACGCGCGGGGCGCCCGCGAGATTCGGTTGACCGGCAACCAGTTTGATTTTCGCATTGTCGTAATCGCGCCCGCTGCGATTGGCGATCGATGCCTGCGGATCGAAATGTATCTGGCACTTCGCTCCAGGCGCGAGCGTGGCGATGTATGCCGCGCGCCAGCCAATACCGGAAGTGCTGTAACTCAGGCGCGCGTCGTGCGCGCCCGAGGATTTTACATCGACGTCCAGCAGAATGCTGCCGCCGCCGTTGATTGAGCCGGCCTGCAACGCGACGGTCGCATAGTCGTGCACAACGATCACGCTGCCGCCGGTACTGCGCACGGTGAGCCCATCGCCACCGGCGCCCAGCAAGGTACCGTCGGCGAGCGTCTGGCCATTGCTGCCGTTCACCACGACGTGTTCGCCGATGTGCCCCGCGAGTGCACTGTCGGCACTGCCGCGTGCAAGCACGATGCGGCGGCCGAGCACATCCGCGCCGCTACCGAAGTTCACGCTCACCGCTTCGGGATCGACGCTCGCCGGAAGTCCGCCGATGCGCAACGCGTGGCGGCCGGCTTGCAAGCTCACTTCGCGCTGTTCGTGGATCACGGCGTGGCCGCTGTCCAGCGCGCCTTGCGCATCGCCGGAAAACAATGCGTCGTTGTCGGCGTGATAAACGGTGAGCGCGGTGCCGATCGGATTCGAGCCGCCGGCCGGACCGCTGGCGGCACAGGCCGTGGTGCCAGCGAGTGCGAGCGCGAGTGTGGCGGTGAGCAGGCGGGGTTGCATCGTGCGCTCCTTCTGCTGGGCAATGTGCGGGATGATAGCGGCTGCGCCTGAACCGTTTTTGCAGGTCGAGGCGAGCGCGCTAGCCGATGCCTTGCAAGGCATCGGCTGCGCGAGCCGAAGGTGAGGCATGGTGCCGATCGGCAGCCGCGCCAAGGACGGCTTCTCGCAGATCGATCGCGCGCAGGCGCCCACCTACGATGCGCAGGCGTCGCGAATCGCCGCGGGCAGCGGCACCGCCTTGCCGGATGCCGGATCCGTCCACACCAGCACGGTGCGGCCGTCGCAATAAAGCTTCTGCGAATCTTTTGCGTCCACGATGCGGTGGCCGATCGTCAGCGAGGATGTGCCGATGCGCTCGTTGAAAAGTTCGACGTTGATATGTGCGGGCCACGCAATCGGGGCGCGATAACTCAATTCCGCCGCCGCCAGAACCGGCATCGCGTGCGCATCGAACCATGGGCCCGGCACATCCTTCAACCACTGCAGGCGCGCTTCCTCGAGGTAGGTGAGGAAACTGGAATTGTTGACATGGTTGAAGGCATCCAGATCGCGCCAGCGCACCGCGATTGGCACGATGAATGGCGTGCGCGGCGGCGGCTGTGGTTGCGTGTTCGGAGCCGATTGCGCCGCTGCCGGCGTCACCTGCAAAGGGTCGGCAGCGCGCTTGCGGCGCGGTCGCGGTGATTTAGTGTTCTTCTTGTCGGCCATGGCTGGATTGTGAAAAGAATCAGTTCGCAAATGAACCCTCGAAACCCGAATAAATACAAAACAACATCACTTCGTCATTCCGGGGCTGGCCGCGCGATGCGCAGGCACAATCGGGAATCCAGAGGCTTTTTCAGCAAAGACACTGGATTCCCTGTTCTTGTTGTATTTGCATTCATCGGGGACTGATTGGCTTTTGGTCCTTATGCTCTTTTTTTCTTCCTTTGCGCTTTCGGCGCAACATCCAGCGCGCGCGCCAGAAATTGCCCGGTGTGGGAATGCGGCGTGGCAGCCACGTCTTCCGGTGTCCCTGAAGCGATGATGCGCCCGCCGCCCGCGCCACCTTCCGGGCCGAGATCCACCACCCAGTCGGCGGTCTTGATCACGTCCAGATTGTGTTCGATCACCACCACCGTGTTGCCCTGATCCACCAGCCGGTGCAGCACGCGCAGCAGTTGCTCGATGTCGTGGAAATGCAGGCCCGTGGTCGGTTCGTCGAGGATGTACAGCGTGCTGCCGGTGCCGCGACGTGAAAGCTCCTTCGAGAGTTTGACGCGCTGCGCTTCGCCGCCCGACAACGTGGTCGCGCTCTGGCCCAGCTTGATGTAGCCGAGGCCCACGTCAATCAGCGTCTCCAGTTTGCGTGCGATCGCCGGGATGTTCTCGAACACCTTGAGCGCATCCTCGACCGTCATCTCAAGCACACTGGCGATGTTGTGGCCCTTGTAGAGAATTTCCAAAGTCTCGCGGTTGTAGCGCTTGCCGTGACACACGTCGCAGGGCACGTACACATCCGGAAGAAAGTGCATTTCCACCTTGATCAGGCCGTCGCCCTCGCAGGCTTCGCAGCGGCCGCCCTTGACGTTGAAGCTGAAGCGCCCGGCCTGATAGCCGCGGGCGCGCGCCTCCGGCACCTGCGCAAACAGCTCGCGCAGCGGTGTGAACAGGCCGGTGTAGGTCGCCGGATTCGAACGCGGCGTGCGGCCGATCGGCGACTGGTCGATATCCACGACCTTGTCGAAAAGCTCGAGCTTTTCGATCTTGTCGAACGGCGCAGGCTGCGTGCTCGCTCCGTTCAATTCCATCGCCGCGTGCCGGAACAAGGTGTCGTTGACCAGCGTGGATTTGCCAGAGCCGGATACGCCGGTGATCGCGGTAAACAGCCCGGCCGGAATTTCCAGATCAACATTCTGAAGGTTGTTGCCGCGCGCGCCGTGCAGTGTGAGTACGCGTTGCGGGTCGGGTGGGCGGCGCAGCTTGGGCACCTCGATCGCGCGTTTGCCGGAGAGATATTGTCCGGTCAGCGAGCGCGGCGCGTCGAGCACATCCTGCAGCTTGCCCTGCGCGACGATTTCGCCGCCGTGCACGCCTGCGCCGGGGCCGATGTCGAGCAGATGGTCGGCGATGCGGATCGCTTCTTCGTCGTGTTCCACCACGATCACCGTATTGCCCAGATCGCGCAGCCGCACCAGTGTGCCGAGCAGACGCGCGTTGTCGCGCTGGTGCAGACCGATCGAAGGCTCATCCAGCACGTACATCACGCCGACCAAGCCCGCGCCGATTTGCGACGCCAGCCGAATGCGCTGCGCTTCGCCGCCGGAGAGCGAATCGGCCTTGCGATCGAGCGTCAGATAATCCAGGCCGACATCGATCAGGAATTTCAGCCGCTCGCGGATTTCCTTGACGATCTTGGCGGCGATCTCGCCGCGCCAGCCGGGGAGTGCCAACTGCTCGAAAAAAATCTGCGTGTCGTTGATGGCCAGCGCGCCCAGGGAAGGCAGGTTGCGTTCGCCGACGAACACGTTGCGCGCGGAAATATTCAGTCGCTCGCCGCCGCATTCCGGACACGGTCGCTCGCTGATGAAGCGGCCCAGTTCCTCGCGTACCATCTGCGATTCGGTTTCCTTCCAGCGCCGCTCCAGGTTCGGAATAACGCCCTCGAAGCGGTGCTTGCGCACGAACCCGGAACGGCCTTCTCCGAGATAGCGGAATTCGATCTTGTCTTCGCCCGACCCGAACAGGATGGATTCGCGCGTGGCTTTGGGCAGATCGCGCCACGGTGTCTCGACGTCGAATTTGTAGTGTTTCGCCAGCGAACGGATCATCTGGAAGAAATGCGGATTGCGCCGATCCCAGCCGCGCACCGCGCCTTCGCCGAAGCTGCGTTCCGGGTGTGCGACCACGCGCGCCGGGTCGAAGAATTGCGTGACGCCCAAGCCGTCGCAGGCCGGGCACGCACCGACCGGCGAGTTGAACGAGAACAGCCGCGGTTCCAGTTCCGGCAGCGAGTAATCGCACAGCGGGCAGGAGTAGCGCGAGGAATACAACTGCTCGGGGGCCTGCGCAGCATCCATGTCCACCACGATCGCCAGTCCTTCGCCGAGCCGCAGCGCGGTCTCGAAGGATTCCGCCAGCCGTTGCTTCAAGTCGGGCTTCGGTCGGAACCGATCAATCACCACTTCAATGGTATGTTTGATGCGCAAGCCGAGCGACGGCACCGCGTCAAGGTCATACACCTGGCCATCCACGCGTGCGCGCACGAAACCCTGCGCGCGCAGTTGCTCGAAGACCTGCACGTGCTCGCCCTTGCGCTCGCGGATCACCGGCGCCAGCAGCATGAAACGCTTGTCAGCCGGCAGCGCGAGGGTGGCGTCCACCATCTGGCTGACCGTCTGTGCTTCCAGCGAGGTGCCATGGCGCGGACAGCGCGGCGTGCCCACGCGCGCGTACAGCAGGCGAAGATAATCGTAGATTTCGGTGATGGTGCCGACGGTTGAACGCGGGTTGTGCGAGGTGGATTTCTGTTCGATCGAAATCGCCGGCGACAGGCCTTCGATATGGTCCACGTCGGGCTTTTCCATCATCGACAGGAATTGCCGCGCGTAGGAGGACAACGATTCGACGTAGCGGCGCTGGCCTTCCGCGTAGATCGTATCGAAGGCGAGCGAGGACTTGCCGGAACCGGACAGCCCGGTGATCACGATCAACCGGTCGCGCGGCAGTTCCAGATCCAGGTTCTTGAGATTGTGCGTGCGCGCGCCGCGGATGCGGATCGTGTCCATATTGGTCCAGGGATTCTGATTGGCCGCATGCACGGCTATGTGATCTTCAGCCCCTTCGAGTCAAGGAGGCGATCAAACCCATGCTTGGCAAAGGTTTTGATGGGGGTTGTGGAAGCATGCTGATGTTGTGGAAGCATGCTGATGTGGGTGGAAACTGAGGCCTGTCCAGTTCGATCAGGGCTCTCCTCGAAGTGCTTTGCGCGCGAAATGCCCGCTAATATACCGCCCTGGTCTATATGTGGTCGGCGGCTGTCAATCTCAATTCGGAGGCGGGTCATGCGGTATCGCAAGGGTGCATGGGTTGGCATCGCGCTGGTGGCGTCGATGTGGATGGGTGCCACGCAAGCCGCGACGCAGGCGACAGGCGCGGCGAGCGGCGGTGCCAGCGCACAACAGGTGCGTGAGCTGATGGATGCCATTGGTTTGAAGGGCATGTTGTCGCAGATGAATGGCGTGATGGTGCAGCAGGTCGCCCAGTTGATGCCATGCGTGCCGGCTGCCACCGTGCAGGCGGCTTTCAGCAACTCGCAGGCACAAGACGACATCATCAACCGGATGGTTCCGGTATATCAACGCCATTTCAGCAGCGCCGATATCCAGGGCCTGCTTGCTTTCTATCGCTCGCCACTGGGTCAGAAGGTGTTGCGTGAGATGCCCGCGACCATGCAGGAAGGCATGCAGATCGGTCGCCAGTGGGGTGAGCAGCGCGCCGAGACCATGGTGGCCAAGTTGAAACAGCAGGGCGTGCTGGACGCGCAGGGCTCCTGCCCGGCGCCCAGGCAGGCTCCGGCGGTGCCGCCGCCGGGCAAGCACTGAGCGGGCGGGCGACGGCAGGCGGGGAATTGCCCGAATAATCTGTCCGGGCTATACTTTCCCGTTCCGTTCGGGCCAACCGGCGGATTGCTGCACCCAGAATAACGACAGAACCGATGAGGCTTTCAAAATGTACGCAGTCATTGTTACGGGCGGACGCCAGTTCCGCGTGATGCAGGGCGACGTCCTGCGCGTCGAGAAACTCGACGCCGAGGTGGACGCCGCGGTCAAGTTCGAGCAAGTGTTGATGATCGGCGACGGCGAGAACATCGCGGTCGGCGCGCCGCACATTGCCGGCGCCAGCGTGGCCGCGAAGATCCGCGCGCACGGCCGCCACGACAAGGTGCGCATCGTCAAGTTCCGCCGCCGCAAGCACCATCGCAAGCAGATGGGCCACCGGCAGCACTACACGGAAATCGAGATCACCGCCATTGCCGCTGGCAAGAGCAAGGGTGAGGAGTAATCAGTCATGGCACACAAGAAAGGCGTAGGTTCTTCCCGCAACGGCCGCGATTCCAACCCGAAATATCTGGGTGTGAAGTTGTACGGCGGCCAGGCGGTGGAAGCGGGCAACATCATCGTGCGTCAGCGCGGCACCCAGTTCCATCCGGGCGCGGGCGTCGGCCTGGGTCGCGATCACACGCTGTTCGCGCTGGTGGACGGCAAGGTCGAGTTCAAGGTTCACGGCCCGAAAAGCCGCCGCACGGTAAGCGTGGTCGGCTGAATTGCTGCGATCCTCCGTTATCGCTGTTTTGACGAAGGTTCTGAATCGGGCAAGCAGTCGAGGCCGGCAAGCCCAAAGGCGAGCCTCCACGACCGTGCTTTTTAGAACGCCGGCAACACGTCACGGCTAGAATTGCGACAGAGCCCCGCCATGTGCGGGGCTTTTCGTATGCAGCAAATCGACGGTTGAATCAATCATCATTCCGGGCGCGATGCAAAGCGTCGCGATCCGGAACCCGGCCTCTTTGCTTCTGATCCCAAGCCGCTGGATTCAGGGTTCTGCTGCGGATTCCGTCCGAAGCAGCCCCGGAATGACGGCATTGTTGTTACGCTTCCGCAAGTTTCCGATTCCCGATACTCCATCCCGACCCCGATCATGAAATTCGTCGACGAAGCGATCATCAAGGTACACGCCGGCGACGGTGGCAACGGTTGCGCCAGTTTCCGACGCGAAAAATTCATTCCGTTCGGCGGACCCAATGGGGGCGACGGCGGCAGCGGCGGCAGCGTGTGGCTGGTAGCGGATGAAGGCCTGAACACGCTGATTGATTTTCGCCATCAGCGCAATTTCAAGGCGCCACGCGGCGAGAACGGCATGGGCAGCGACATGTACGGCCGCGGCGGCGAGGACACCCTCATTCGCGTGCCGGTCGGCACGACCGTGATCAACCTCGATACCAATGAAGTCATCGGTGATCTGACCGAAAACGGTCAGCGCCTGCTGGTCGCGCGCGGCGGCAAGGGCGGCTTGGGCAACATCCATTTCAAGAGTTCGGTCAATCGCGCGCCGCGCAAGACCACGGCCGGCACGCCGGGCGAAGTCCGCGAGCTGAAACTGGAATTGAAGGTGCTGGCCGATGTCGGCCTGCTCGGGTTTCCGAATGCAGGCAAGAGCACCTTCATCCGCGCGGTTTCGGCGGCCACGCCGAGGGTGGCGGATTACCCCTTCACCACCCTGCAACCGCATCTGGGCGTGGTGCGCGCCGGCCCCGACCAGAGTTTCGTGATTGCGGATATCCCCGGACTGATCGAAGGCGCAGCGGAAGGCGCGGGGTTGGGCATCCAGTTCCTGAAGCACCTGGCGCGCACCAGCCTGTTGCTGCACCTGGTGGAGATCGAGCCGACCGACGGCAGCGATCCGGCCGCGCAGGTGCGCGCGATCGAGCAGGAACTCGAACATTTCGACCCGCGGTTACTCGCGCGCCCGCGCTGGCTGGTCATCAACAAGCTGGATCTGGTCGCGCCCGAGCAACGCGACTCCATCGCGCGCGCGTTGGTCGAACAGCTTGAATGGAGCGCGCCGTGGTTCGCGATTTCGGCGGCGGAACGCATCGGCACCCGCGAAGTTTGCATGACCGTGCAGCAGTTCTTCGACGAGCAGAAGGTGCTCGCGGCGGAAGCGGCGGAGCGGGGGGATTCGGGCGACGCTTCGGGAGATGCCGCGGAATGAGCGTCGCCCAGTCTGCAGGAAGGCCGGCGTGCGCCGGTTTTGCCTTTCCCTCCCGTTCAACGGAAGCGGAGAGGAGGTTCCAAAAATGCAGACAACAAAAAAGCCGGCTGACGCCGGCTCTTTCGCAATTCGAAATCAGCTCAGCCGAGTGCCTGGATCTTGGCGCTCAGGCGGCTCTTGTGGCGCGCGGCCTTGTTTTTGTGGATCAGGCCATGATGGGCGTAGCGGTCCATCACCGGCTCGGCGCTCTGGTAGGCAGCCTGCGCGGCGGCTTTGTCCTTGGCTTCGATCGCCTTCAGCACCTTGCGGATCGAGGAGCGCAGCATCGAACGCTGGCTGGCGTTGCGCATCCGATGCACTTCGGATTGGCGGGCGCGCTTCTTGGCGGACTTGATATTGGCCACGGGTTGAAACTCCGGAAAAGGGTCGTAAAAAGACTGCCAAGTATGCGGGAGCGTGCATTGGGCGTCAATATGGAAGGGCTCTCGCCATGAAAGCCCCGAGCATGCTTCGCGGGGTGATTTCGTTCAGCGCGATGACGCTTGTATCGCGCATCCTCGGTTTGGCCCGCGATATGGCGATCAACATCGCCTTCGGCGCTGATGCCGCCACGGATGCGTTCTGGGTCGCCTTCCGCATCCCGAATTTTCTGCGTCGCCTGTTCGCGGAGGGTTCCTTCTCCACGGCCTTCGTGCCCGTGTTCACCGAGGTCAAGCAGACTCGCAGCCACGCAGAGTTGAAGGAATTGACCGCGCGGGTCGCGGGCGCCTTGGGTAGCGCGCTGCTGGTCGTAACCGCGCTGGGCATTCTGTTCGCGCCGCAGGTGGCCACGATGTTCGAGCCCGGAGCGCTCGACGAACCGCACAAATTCGATCTGACCATCGACCTGCTCCGGTTGACGTTTCCGTTTTTGCTGTGCGTCTCATTGACGGCGCTGACGGCAGGCGCACTCAACAGTTTCCACAAGTTCGCGTTGCCGGCGTTCGCGCCGGTGATCCTTAACGTCTGCATGATCGCCGGCGCCCTGTGGCTGGCACCGCACCTGCGGATACCGATCATGTCGCTGGGTTGGGCGATTCTCGTCGGCGGCATCCTGCAGCTCTTGCTGCTGCTGCCGGCATTGCATCGCATTGACCTGTTGACGCTGCCGCGCTGGGGATGGAATCACCCGGATGTGCGGCGCATCCTGCGATTGATGGTGCCGACCCTGTTCAGTTCTTCGGTCACCCAGATCAATCTGCTGCTGGATACGGTAATCCTTTCCTTGCTGATCACCGGGTCGCAAAGCTGGTTCTCTCAGTCGACCCGTTTCCTGGAACTGCCGCTGGGCATGTTCGGGGTAGCCTTCGGCACGGTTTTGCTTCCGGCGCTGTCCCGCTCTCATGTCGCTCTCGATCGGGTTCGTTTTTCGCGTGTGCTGGACTGGGGTCTACGCAACAATCTTTTGATCGCTGCCCCGGCGATGTTTGCGCTGCTGCTGCTTGCCACGCCACTCGTCGCAACGCTGTTCCAGCACGGTCGTTTCAATGCGTTCGACACCCATATGGTGACATTGTCGATATCCGCGCTGGCTTTCGGATTACCGGCTTATGCCTTGGTCAAGGTGCTGCTGCCGGCATTCTATTCAAGACAGGACACCAAAACGCCGATGCGGGTGGCGTTCATATCGCTAATCGCCAACGTGGTGTTCAATCTCGCGCTTATCGCGCTGCTGTTCGAACTGTGGGCCCCGGCAACAGTGAAACGGGAGCCGCTGTTGCACGGAATTGCGCAGGTGCCGGCATTGCATGTCGCACTCGCCATTGGCAGCGTGTTGTCGAGTTATCTCCAATTTGCGTTGTTGTGGTATTGGCTGAAACGCGCCGGGGTGTATCAACGCGGCCCAGGCTGGATGCGCCATTTCGCGCGGCTGACGGTGGCCTGCGCTGCCATGGTCTTGGTGCTTGCACTGGGGCGATGGTATTGGCCGGACTGGACGCACGCGCGGATCTGGCAACGTGTATGGCATCTGGTAGTGCTGGTTGCCGCCGGCGGCATCACCTATCTTGGCGCACTGTTCGCGACCGGATTCCGCTTGCACCAGTTGCGTGAGAACTAGGCTTCGACCGCTATACTTCCATCATGATGAAGGTCTTCCGGGATGCCGCGGGGCCGTGCCTGGCTCCGGTCGGCAGCGTGCTGGCCGTGGGCGCCTTTGATGGACTGCATCGCGGCCATGCCGCGCTGCTGGCGCGCGTACGCGAGCGCGCCGCCGCGCGCGGGTTGACCTGCGCGGTGGTGAGTTTCGAGCCCTTGCCGCGCGCTTTCTTTTCGAGGGTGCCGCTGCCGCGTTTGTCCTCGTTGCGCGAAAAATTGCGGGGCTTTGGCGACGCCGGTGTCGAACGGGTCTTGTTGCTGCGCTTCAATGCGAAACTTGCCGCGATGGGTGCCGAGGATTTTGTGCGCGAGGTGTTGATGCAGCGCATGAATGCTCGCGAGGTATGGGTCGGTGCGGATTTTCGTTTCGGTCATCGCCGCGCGGGGGATGTCGCGTTGCTGAAAACACTGGGAGCACAATTCGGCTTCGACGTGCGTACCTTGGCGACGGTCGACGCGGAAGGCGAGCGCGCGTCCGCATCGCGCATTCGCGAGTTGCTGGGCGCAGGCAATTTCGCGCAGGCCGCGCGCCTGCTCGGGCGCCCGTTTACCATCGGCGGACGGGTGGTACGCGGCAACCGGGTGGGCCATCAACTGGGCTATCCGACCGCGAATATCCGTCTGGGCCGGCGCGTCTCGCCGGTGAAAGGCATTTTTGCGATCAGGGTGCACGGCGCGGATTCGCGGCCGCTGCCGGGCGTGGCCAGCCTCGGCGTGCGCCCGATGTTCGACGGACGCGAGCCGTTGTTGGAAGCGCATCTATTCGAGTTCGACGGCGATCTTTATGGCAAGCGGCTGGATGTGGAATTCGTCGCCAAGTTGCGCGACGAGCAAACCTTTGCCGACCTGGATGCATTGCAGGCGCAGATGGATCGGGATGCCGCGCAGGCAAGAGCGTTGCTCCATGCGGCCGCATTTGCCGAGACGTTTCACGTTCGTGATCCCGGCGAAAGCCGGGATCCATTCGCTTTTGTTGCATCCGATAAAGATCAGGATGGTTCCGGGTTCCGTTTGCGATGAAGCCGCGAACGGCCCCGGAATGACGACAAGATGATTCGGGCGTTCCGACATCTATCCGACACTAACAACTGACAACTGACAACCAGCAACTCTGTTCAATGGACTATAAATCCACCATCAACCTGCCCAGGACCGGCTTCGCGATGAAGGCCGATCTCGCCAAGCGCGAGCCGGAAATGCTGGCCGAGTGGGAGCGCGTCGGTCGCTATGCGCAAGTGCAACGACATGCCGCGCCGCGCGAGCACGCCTTCATCCTGCACGACGGGCCGCCGTACGCGAACGGTGCGATCCACCTGGGCCACGCGGTCAACAAGATCCTGAAAGATGTGGTCGTGCGATCGAAGCTTATGGCGGGTTTCCGCTCCCCCTACATCCCTGGCTGGGATTGCCACGGCCTGCCGATCGAAATCGCGGTCGAGAAAAAGGTCGGCAAGGTCGGCCAGAAAGTGGACGCCGCGCAATTTCGCAAGTTGTGCCGCGACTACGCAAGCGCGCAGATCGATTTGCAGCGCCGCGATTTCAAACGGCTCGGGGTACTCGGCGACTGGGAGCATCCCTATCGCACGATGGACCTGCAATACGAGGCCGACATCCTGCGCGCGCTGGCTAAGGTCTACGCCAATGGCCACGTGGTGCGTGGCTTCAAGCCGGTGCATTGGTGCTTTGATTGCGGTTCGGCGCTCGCCGAAGCCGAGATCGAATACGCGGACAAGCAGTCGCCGGCGATCGATGTTGCCTACGATGCACTCGATCCGAAAGCGCTCGCGGCGAAGTTCGGAGTAATGATTGACGACGGCACGACGATTGTCTCCGTGCCGATCTGGACCACCACGCCATGGACGCTGCCGGCGAGTCTGGCGGTAACGCTGGGGCCGGATCTCGAATATGGATTGATAGAAGGGCCGCGCCGCAACGGCAGGCGTGTACTTCTTGTTGTGGCAAACGCACTCGCCATGAGGGTTCTCGACCGCTATCGCCATCAAGCCGGAACGGATGAAGGCGCCGACACGGTCGGTGGTCGGCAATCAATCAAAGGTGCGGCACTCGAAGGATTCAAACTGAAGCATCCCTTCTACGACCGGGAAGTCCCGATCATCCTGGGCGATCACGTTTCCGCGGACGAGGGCACCGGCGCGGTGCACACCGCGCCCGGCCACGGTGTCGAGGATTTCCAGGTCGGACAAAAATACGATTTGGTCGAAAACACGCCGGCCAATGTGCTGAATCCGGTCGGTGCCAATGGCGTGTACCTGCCGGGCACGCCGATCTTTGAAGGCCAGCACATCTGGAAAGCCAACGACGCGATCATTGATGTGCTGCGCGAGTGCGGCGTGCTGCTGGCCGCACAGAGGATCACCCACAGCTATCCGCATTGCTGGCGGCATCGCACGCCGATCGCGTTCCGCACCACGCCGCAGTGGTTCATCGGCATGGAGCGCGCGGGCCTGCGGGAAAGCGCGCTGCACGCGGTGCGCAATGACGTGACGTTTTACCCGGCCTGGGGCGAGGAACGCATTGCCGGCATGGTCGAGGGCAGCCCCGACTGGTGCATCAGCCGCCAGCGCACCTGGGGCGTGCCGATCGCGTTGTTCGTGCACAAACTCACGCACGAACCGCATCCGCGCAGCGTTGAATTGCTCGAACAGGTCGCGCAGCGCGTGGAGAAAGACGGCGTGGACGCGTGGTATGCGCTCGACCCGAGCGAGCTGCTCGATGCCGACGCGGGCCAGTACGAGAAGGTCACCGACATCCTGGATGTCTGGTTCGATTCCGGCACGTCGCACTTCTGCGTGCTGGATCAGCGCCCGGAACTGGCGCGCAAACCGGGCGACAAGGTGATCTATCTGGAAGGTTCCGATCAGCACCGTGGCTGGTTCCAGTCGTCGTTGAAGACGTCATGCGCAATGCACGGCCACGCGCCGTTCGATGAAGTGCTGACCCACGGCTTTACGGTGGATGCGGCCGGTCGCAAGATGTCGAAGTCGCTCGGCAACGGCATCGAGCCGCAGGACGTGATGAAGCATTACGGCGCGGACATCCTGCGCCTGTGGATCGCCTCGGCCGATTACCGCAACGAAATGGCGTTGTCGGACGAAATCCTGAAGCGTGTGGCGGATAGTTACCGGCGTATCCGCAACACGGCGCGGTTCCTGCTCGGCAATCTCGACGGCTTCGATCCCGAGCGGCATCTGTTGCCCGTCGAACAGTGTCTGTTGCTGGATCAATGGGCGGTGCAATGTGCCCACGATGTGCAACAAACCGTAATCGCCGCATATGCGCGTTATGACTTTCCGGAAATCGTGCAGCGGGTGCAGAACTTCTGCACCAACGAAATGGGCGCGCTATACCTGGACATCACCAAGGATCGCCTCTATACGATGCCGGCCGACAGTCTTGGGCGGCGCAGCGCGCAGAGCGCGATGTACCGCATCCTGGAAGCGATGGTGCGCTGGCTGGCGCCGCTGCTGAGCTTCACTTCGGAAGAAATCTGGCAGCATATGCCGCGCGCAACGCACGTTCCCGGTGCGGGCGAGGAAAAATTCGCCGCGCGCGGCGAATCGGTGTTGTTCGAAACCTGGTACGAAGGGTTGGCCGCGACGCAAGCCTCGCCGGAAAAGCACCGCTGGTGGAGCGACCTGCTGGCGATCCGCGAAGCGGCATCGCGCGTGCTGGAAGGCATGCGCCGCGATGGCAGGATCGGCTCCTCGCTGGATGCGAAACTTGTGATCCATGCCGATCCCGCGCTCGTGGAGCACTACCGCGAGGTCGCCGACGAGTTGCGGTTCTTTTTCATCGTCTCCGAGCTGCGGCTGGATCGCGGCGGCGCGCAACCGGCGGAGGCCGTATTGACCGAACTGGAAGGCGCGGACGTGTACGTGTCTGCGAGTGTCAGCGATGCGCCGAAGTGCGTGCGCTGCTGGCACCATCGCGTGGATGTCGGCGCGCATGCTGAACATCCGGAGTTGTGCGGACGCTGCGCGGAGAACGTCGACGCGTTGGAAGGCCGCGGCAGCGGCGAAACGCGGCGGTGGTTTTGATGCGCATCCCAAGCCGCAACGCGCTGCCGTGGCTTCTGGTCTCCGCTGCGATCATCGCGCTCGACCAGTGGACCAAGTGGCTGGTACTGCAAAAGCTCACGCCATACCTGCCGCAGGCAGTGATCCCGCACGTGCTGAACTGGACGCTTGCCTTCAACACGGGCGCCGCGTTCTCATTCCTGGCCGGCGGCTCCGGCTGGCAGGTGTGGCTGTTCGGGGCGCTGGCGGTGATCGTGTGCATCGCGTTGATCGTGTGGCTGGCGCGCACACCACGCGGCGAATGGCGTACCGCGCTGCCGCTGGCGCTGATCGTGGGCGGCGCGATCGGCAACCTGATTGACCGCGTCGTGCGCGGACAGGTTACCGATTTCATCCAGGTTTATTGGCAGCGCTGGTCGTGGCCGGCGTTCAATGTGGCGGATTCGGCGATCTGCGTCGGCGCGATTGCGTTGATTGCGTTCGGGCTGTTCGTGCACAACCCGCGGCGGGATAATTGAGGCATGGAAATCATCCTCGCCAACCCGCGCGGGTTCTGCGCCGGCGTCGATCGCGCCATTGCGATCGTGGAGCGCGCGCTGGAAAGCTACGGCGCACCGATCCACGTACGCCATGAGGTCGTGCACAACCGCTACGTGGTCGAGGATCTCAAGCGCAAGGGCGCGGTGTTCGTGGACGAGCTTTCCGAAGTGCCCGATGGCGCCACGGTGATCTTCAGCGCGCATGGCGTCTCCCAGGCCGTGCGCGAGGAAGCCGCGCAACGCGGGTTGAAGGTGTTCGATGCGACCTGCCCGCTGGTCACGAAAGTGCATATGGAGGTCGCCCGACACGGCCGCCAAGGCCGCGACGTGGTGCTGATCGGCCACGCCGGCCATCCGGAAGTGGAGGGGACGATGGGTCAATGGGAGGCGCGCAATATGGGCGCGATCCACTTGATCGAAAGACTGGAGGATGTTGCGGCATTGAAAGTCGCACGACCCGACGCGCTGGCCTATGTCACGCAAACGACGCTGTCGGTGGATGACACGAAAGCCATCATCTCCGCATTGAAGGAGAAATTTCCGGCGATCGAGGGTCCGCGCAAGGACGACATCTGCTACGCGACGCAGAATCGCCAGGATGCGGTACGCGACCTCGCGAATGAATCCGACCTGGTGCTGGTGGTCGGCTCGCGCAACAGCTCCAATTCCAATCGCCTGCGCGAACTGGCCGAAAAGCAGGGCGTGCGCGCCTTCCTGATCGACGGCCCCGCCAGCATCGACAGCGCCTGGTTGCAAGACATCCGGAAAATCGGCGTCACCGCAGGCGCCTCCGCGCCCGAACAACTCGTGCGCGAAGTGATCGCGCATCTGCGCACTCTGGGCGCGGTGTCGGTTCGCGAATTGCATGGCGAACCCGAGGACGTCACGTTCGCGCTGCCGAGGGAATTGCGTGCGGATATGAAGCCGCATTTGTAGGAGCGCTTGCAGGCGGAAGTCCGCGTTCATGCGACGCCTTGAATGGCATCGCGCAAGGGCCCAGGTGAGGCATGGCTGCCGACCGCAGCGGGCGCCATGCAAGAACGGGCCACGGGTTCGTGATGCCGTTGAGAGGAGTCGAACCTCCGACCTACTGATTACGAATCAGTTGCTCTACCAACTGAGCTACAACGGCACGCAGCCCGCAAGTTTAGAGGCCGCGCCGATTCCGCGCAAACGGGCATGCCGGCTGTCGGCGCCTCCGGGAAAGTTCGACCAGGCTGCCGCTCATCGGCCACTCCCGACCACTCGTCGCCTCGTGCTTGGCGGTTGCCTCCGGCGGAGCGATGCTGCACCTTGCGTCAACAGGGTGCGAGAGCATGGGCGCTGGGGAGTCATTGAACATGATCGGTTTCGTTTCGCCGCGCGCCGCGCGCGGCGTATCCATGATCGAGGTGCTGGTCGCGATCGTTATTTTCAGCCTCGGCCTGCTCGGCCTTGCGCTGATGCAATTGCGCGGCGCGACCTTCACCAAGGATTCCGGCGCGCGCAGCGTTGCCGTCCTGCAGGCGCGCAGCCTGGCCGATCGCATGCAGGCCAATCCGCAGGGCGTTAGTGACGGCGATTATGTCTGGACGGGCGGCACGCCGCCCACTTATACCGATTGCTCGTCGTCTGCATGCACGTCCGCGCAGGTCGCCAACAATGATTTGAACGCCTGGTTGAATCAGATGTCCGCCGCGATGCCGGTGACCGGGAGCACATCGGCTGCCATGGGGCAGGTGCTCAGCAATGGCGATGGTACCTACACGATTACCGTGCAGTGGGGCGGCCTGGGCGTCATCGGCAGCGGCAACGAATCCGACAGTTTCGTGTTTGTCCCGAGGGCCGGCGGATGATTTCCATTGTGAGCCGTGTTTCGCCCAGACCGCGCGTGAGCAGCGCAGGTTTTTCGCTCATCGAGATGATGATTGCGGTCGTGCTCGGCGCGCTGGTCGTGGCTGGACTAATCAACGTGTTGATGGCCAACCGTCAGGCGTACCACTTGCAAGAAGCCAACAATTACAACCAGGAGAACATGCGTTTCGCCATGGACCGCATCGGCTGGTCGCTGCGCCAGGCCAGCTACTGGAGTGGTGTCCACGCAAACCAGATCATTGGCACGCCAGCCGTCGGCGGAACAAGTGGCAGTTGCAATCAAGCCTGGGCGTTGGACGCCAAAGATGCTGTATTTGGTTATGACGGCACTTCCAGCGGCACCGGATTCCCGGTCAAGGATTGCGTGGATGCCGCCAATTATGTCGGTGGAAGCGATGTGCTGGTCGTGCGCTATGCCGATGCCGACGCTGTGCCGTGGTCGGCAACCACCGTGCCGACCTTGAACTCCAAGCAGATCTATCTGGAAGCTCGCGCCGGCACCTACGGCGTGCTGTTCGCCGGCAATTACCTCAAGCAGTTACCGTTCACGGATGCCGCCGGCGCTCCGCAGCAGGGTTCCTACATCTACCCCTATGCGATCGAGATGTATTACCTGCGGCCGTGCAGCGATCTTGGTAGCGCCACCGATTGCAGCGCAGCGTCCGACGGGGGTCATCCGATTCCCACGCTAATGAGGATGCGGCTGGACAGCACCGGCACCTTGATCAATGAGCCGGTGGTGGAGGGCGTGGAGCAGTTGCAGTTCGAATATGGTCTGCGCAACCCGGCCGATCCAAACAAGAGTCCGACGCCGGTGCAGTACAGGGACGCCAATGGAATGGCGGCCGGTGACTGGGCCAACGTGATCGCGGTGCGGATCGGTTATGTGCTGCGCTCGCAGACGCGCGATACCGCGCTCCCGCACCCGTTTGACAGCCAAACCACGGATGTCACCAATGTGAAATATCCGCTGCGGCTCTCGAGCGACTGCGAATACAGCATCGCCGCAGACGGCACCGCACAAATCGTGAGCGGCTGTACAGGCTTCAATACGAGCACGTCGCTTGGCGACAAACCCCAGCAATACACTCGTGCGCAGATGAACGCTGTGGTGCAACTGCGCAACCTCATCCGGCAGATCTGACATGCAAACCTTGCTGACCCGCTGTCGTCCCGTTCCCGCGCCTTCGCGTCAGCGTGGCATCGCGCTGTTCGTCGGCATGGTGTTTCTGGTCGTGCTGTCGCTGGTGGCGGTGATCGCGATGCAGAGCACCTTCCTGGAAATGCGCATGGCCACCAATGTCGCGCGCCACGAGGAAGCGTTCCAGATGTCGGATTCGATGCGCGGCATCATGGGGCCATTCCTCGCCGCGAATCTGTTGAACAGCGGCTGGCCGGTAAGTTGGGGCGGCAGCGCGCCGGACAATGATTTCGACTGGAGCACGGTTTGCCCCAAGGCAAGCCTCCCGGTCAGCTCGGCCAATTGCCCGCTGGTGAATACGTTCGAGACCGCGATCAAGGCCGCGCCCACGGCGCTCAAGCAGATTACCGGCTCACTCGATGTAGGTGAGGCACCGTACGCGCCTTCGAGTTGGGTAACCGACCTGACCCTCACCCAGAACAATCCAAGTGGCCTCGGCAAGATCGCCGCCGCAATTTCGGTGATTCCCGATTCCACGTTGAATCTTCCGGGCAACAACAATGCGATGAGTGCGAGATACCAGGGATTGGGGCATGGCGGAGGTTCGGTCATGCAGATGTTCCAGGTGCAAAGCATCGGACTGTCTCCCTCCGATGGCAGCAATGGTCGCGCGGTCACCATCGCGCAATACGGCATTTTCAATTGATCGGATAGCGCAAGAAGCGCAACGAGAATCCTATGTCCATCGGCAAATTCGCGTTCAAGTCATCCCGCAAGAGCATTTTCCTTGCGGGCGTGTGGGCGCTGCTGGCCGCGCCGCTGCTGTTCGCCGTGATCGGCCGCGCCGCGATCACCTCCAATCCGAACACCCAGCCGACGCTGTACCCGCTGCAGAACACGGGCAAGGTGCCGCCGCTGGTGATGCTGGTGATGTCGCGCGACGAGCAGCTCTATATCAAGGCCTACACCGATTACACCGATCTCACCAATAACGGGGTTCCGGACACCACCTACAACAACAATTACGCATACGCGGGCTACTTCGACCCGACCCTTTGCTACGCCTATGACTCTTCGGTGACGGTCAGCGGGAAAAACGGCGCCGGTGCATTCAAGGTTTCCGGCTCCGCCACGAATCACCAGTGTGATGGCACCACTTACAGTGGCAACTTCATGAACTGGGTGTCGATGAGCCGCATCGACGTGCTGCGCTACGTGATGTATGGCGGCAATCGGGTGGTGGACAGCACCAGCCCAGACCAGACAATACTCGAGCGCTCCTATATTCCAAGCGATCTGCATTCCTGGTCAAAGGTGTACACCGGCAGCGACACCAACAAATACACGCCGTTCTCTGGCACGATTTCGATGTGCAACACCTCGCCGACCACCACCAGCGAGCCGCAGATACGCGTTGCCCAGGGCGCGTTTTATCAATGGGCCTCCACTGCACGCGAGCAATGCATGTGGCGCGAGGACGTGGTCAGTACGTTCTGCAGCGGGGACATCACCAAGTGCTCCTCCGACATCAACCCCAACGATGACGCTTCCAACAGTGGTTCGACCACACTGACCGCGCGGGTGGACGTCTGCGACAACACCACTTATCTCGAGACCTTCTGCCGCGAATACGATGAAACTTCCAGCACCGGCACGGTGATTGCGCATCACAAACCTGCCGGGCTCTTGCAAAGCTATGGCGAGAATGGCTCGTTACGCTTCGGCCTGATCTCGGGGAGTTATTCCAAGCCTCGCGACGGCGGCATCCTGCGTCGCGACATCGGCTTGTTTGCCGGCAACAACAGCAGCACCGCCTGTGATTACGAGCCCACCGTCGGCAAGGTGGACGAGGTCAACCTCACCACTGGCCAGTTCTGCAACCAAGCCGCTGGCGACGAAGGCATCATCAACACCCTGAGCCGGTTCAAGATCACCTCGTGGGATCCGACCAGGCAGGACTACACCACCGACTGCCCGACCTTCGGCATCCTGCAACGCGATGTCAGCGGCGCCAACGGTCATATCCTCGACCCGGATGGTTCCGGCGGTTCGACCCCGGCATATCAATGCAAGGATTCCGGTAATCCGCTTGCGGAGATGTATGCGGAGGCGTTGCGGTACATCAAGGGAACGAGTGCTGCGGGCGGCGATTCGCCTACCGCGGCCATGATCGACCAGAGCAACACCGGCGGCGCATCTCTGCTTGGCCTGCCGACGCTGACGACCTGGCTGGATCCCTACCGCAGTCCCAAGAATGGCGGCAACGCCTACTGCGCGCAGTGCAGCATCGTGGTGATCAGCACGGGTCTGGATTCGTTCGACAGTGATGAGATACCCACCGTCAACTTGAATCTCGAAGCCGGCCCTGCCACCACGCTGGTTGGGCAATTGGAAGGGTTGGACACCAAGACCACTTCAGGCTCGCCGCTGAAATATCTGGTTGGCCGCCAGGGTGCGCTGGATTCGACGACATTTCAGGACGTGTGCTCGCCATTCGAGATTACCGATCTCAACCAGACCTTCGGCATTTGCCCCGACACACCCTCGTTGGAGGGCGGCTATCAGATGGCGGGCCTTGCCTACGAGGCATGGATCAGCGACATGCGGCCGGATCTGACCAAGCCTGCCGGATTCAAGAACAAAGTGGAGACCTACGCGATCGCGCTGGCGGAAACCATGCCGACGTTCGAGGTGCCGGTGCGCACCAGCGGAAGCGCTTATGACAGCATTTCGATCACTCCTGGCTGCCAGGCCAACAACAACGGCAGCGCCACGAGCAAAAGTTCCGGCTGGCGCAGTTGCTATCTCGGCAATCTGGTTCTGGGCACGCAAACTTCCACCACGCTTTCCCAAAGCGACTGGCTGAAAGTCGTCAGCGGTCAGGCTCCGAGCAATCCGGGTGTTTGCGGAACCAGCAGCAACCCCTGTCATACGTTCGGGCTGCCCTCGGCTTCGGATGCGCACGGGGCGACCCAAGGCAGTTTCGAGATCGTGTGGGAAGACTCGCAATGGGGCAACGACCACGATCAGGACATGATCGAGATGGTGAGCTACTGCCGTGGCGCTGCTTGCAGCTACGACGGCAATAACGATGGCACCCCGGATATTTGTGAAGGCACCACGTCCAATTCCTGCAACGCCGGCAATATCCAGGAAAGCCAGATGCTGGTGCGCACCGAAGTGCTGGCCACCTACGCGGGCAATGCGATGCAGGCCGGTTATACCGCCGGCGGCGCGTTCAACGCGGGCAACGGCAATCCGACTTCCGGCGCCACTTTCCCGGTGTTGCGGCCCGGCAACGAGAACGGCAGCCTGCTGTTCGGCAGCATCGGCGGCGCGACGACCTGGGGGCCGCCGACGGTGGACAAGCTCACCACCGGCCCGTCGGAGCAGGTGCCGCTGCAGAACCCGCTGTGGTTCGCGGCCAAGTACGGCGGCTTCCAGGATCAGAACAACAACAACAAGCCTGACCAGCAATCGGAATGGGACAGCCAGAACAACTTTGACGGCACGCCGGGCGCTGATGGCATCCCCGACAATTATTTCCTGGTGCGTAATCCGACGCAGTTGCTGAACAGCTTGACGCGCACCTTCAACGCGATCCTGCAACGTGCCGGTTCGGGCACCGCCGCAGCCGTCGTGGCGAACAACATCAATGGCATCGGCGTTGCCTATCGCGCGACCTATCAATCGGCGTTGTCCGATACCAAGACACCGCCGCGCACGGTGGCGTGGACGGGCTCGCTTGATACCCTGTGGGTGGACGCGTTTGGCCTGTTGCGCGAGAACGGCAGCGTGGCCAGCCCGGCCAGTTGTTCCAGCGGGTGCTCGCTTTCGGATTACACCACTGACCCCATCGCGGTATTCATCACCGACCCGTCCACCAACCAGCCCGAGTTTCAGGAATGCGTGCCGACCGATCCGACCACGTTCGATCCGCGCGCGTTCAATCCTGCGGACACCTCCACGGTGACCTGCAACACCTATCCGCTGGCCAAATTGCCGACCGTGTGGAATGCCGAATCCCAATTGTGGTCCGGGCCGACCAGTACCTACGCCGCCGGGCTCGCCACCCAGCGCAGCTACACGTCCAATGCCAATACCGGTCGCTGCATTCTCACCTGGATAGACAAAAACAAGAACGGCGTGGTGGATTCCGGCGAAGAAGCGAATTTCGTGTGGAGCGGTACGACCAGTGGCACCACCAGCAGTCTGTGTGGCACCGGCCCGAGCGGGATTGCCGGGTTCTCCGGCGCGGCCACGACGACGAAAGTCAACGGCAAGAACACTACTGTGGTCAGCGGCAACTACGGATTCCTCAATAGCGGCGATTTCAGTGGCGCGGGCGACCCGACGGAAGCGAAGAACATCGTCAACTGGATCCGCGGCGTCGAGGTTTCCGGCATGCGCGGCCGCACGCTCTCGTTTGATTGCACCAGCCTCAATCTGGCCGGATGCAATTCGCCGGGAGCGCCGGCGCAGGGCGCTGACATCACCATGCGGCTGGGCGACATCGTGGATTCCACGCCGCTGGTCGTTGGCGGCCCGGTCGAGGCGTTCGACCAGATTTACGGCGACAGGACTTATGCGACGTTCCGTAGCTACTACCGCGATCGTCGGCAGGTGGTGTATGTAGGCGCCGACGATGGGCTGCTGCACGCCATCAATGGCGGCTTCTATGATGCGGCCCACCATGCGATCGATCTGCAAGGGCCGACAGGCAGTTATGCATCGAACGCCACGGCGCATCCGGTCGGCAGTGAGATATGGGCCTATGCGCCCGGCAATCTGCTGGCGCATCTGCGCTGGCTGACCAGCACGGGCTATACCCATGTCTTTTATGTGGACGGCACTCCTCGCGCGACGGATGCGAAAGTCTTCAACGATGATGGCGATTGCAGCAAGTTCAGCGGCACCGGCATGTGCCATCCATTTGGATGGGGCACCGTGCTGGTAGTGCCGTTCCGGTTGGGCGGCGGCGACATCAAGGTGCCGGTGGCGATTGATCCGACCAAGAATTGGGATCCCACCGGTGCCCAGTGCGATGGCACCACCACGACCAACTGCACCTGGAAGGAGTCCTTCTCCGCCTATGTTGTGCTGGATATCACCGATCCGGAGAAGCCACCAGTGGTGCTCGCCGAATTGACTCCGGCCTCCACCATGGGCGGCACCGCTTCCGCCAATGGCGGCAGTACCAGCAATGCGCTGGGTGCGCAGAGTTACACGACTTCTGAACCGGCCTTCGCGGTGTTGCGCAATCCGACTTCCAGCTCTCCGAGCCAATTTATGCTGTTTATCGGTTCCGGCCCGACCTCAGTCGCGCAGGACAAGGTCACTTCCAGCGCCGCATTGCGCGTTTACGCTTATGATCTTGCCGCGCTCGCCTGCCAGGCGGGAGATGGTGGCAGCGGCTGTACCAGCAGCGGCGCGGCCGCCGGAACATTTGATTTCTCCAATGCGGGCGCGGTTGCCCAGGGCAAGAACAGCTTCGCCGGCGACCTGATCGCCAGCGACTACAACCTTAACGAGCTGAGTGAGGCTCTGTATTTCGGCAGCGTGCGCGACGATCAGACCTCGAATCCGCGCGAATACACCGGCTCGTTGTGGAAATTGAAGATCGGGGAGACTCCGCTTTCGTGCACCAGTTCGGGTTGCAACTGGACGCCGGAGTTGATGTACGACGCCAAGTTGCCAATCACCATTGAGCCTTCGCTTGGCCTGAATAGCCGCTTCGCACCGGAGGTTTATGTGGGCACCGGCAGGCTGTTCGACACCAACGACCTGCAAACCGTCGGCCAGCAACAGATCCTCGGCATGATCGATCCCGATCTGTTGCCCAGCGGCGATCCGCAGAACGATTTCGCTTTGCCACTGGGCAGCGGCGACCTGCTGGACGTGACCAACATCGGCGTGTGCGTCGCTCAGGTCACCGGCACCTGCGACACGGTCGGCAACCTCGTCAATGGCCCGAGCGGTATCACCACCTTCAGTGCCCTGCAGCAGTTGTTCTCGACTTCAAAGGCCAATGGTGGCAAGGCCGGGTTCCTGCTGAAGCTCAATGCGGGCACAAGCACGCCAGCCGAGCGGGTGATCAGCGCGCAGGCACTGCTGGGCGGCATCTTGATTACCAATGCCTACACGCCGGGCACCGATACATGCACCAGCCTTGGCGCCGGCCGCGAGTTCGCGACCGACTATGAAACCGGTACTGCCAATCCGGATGCAACTTCCACCAACAGCGCGTTTGGTGCGGCTTCCGATGGGACCGGCAACACATCGGTCGGCTTAGGACCAGGCCTACCCTCGGCGCCGAGCTTGCACGCAGGCGCGGGTGACCAGAGCAACTCCAAGACCATCACGGCTTGCACCCAGACCTCGACAGGCGCGATTCTTTGCCTGAAAGTTGCGTCGCTCTTTTCCGTAACCGGTGGCGAAATCTCCTGGCGCGAGCCGCTGGATCAATGAGGGGAATGTTCGTGAAGAGACATGGGCAACGCGGCTTCAGTCTTATCGAATTGATGATCGTGGTGTTGGTGATCGGTATCCTGGCCGCGATCGCGATTCCGGCGTACCAGAACTACGTCACCCGTGCCGCGCGCACCAAGGCAACGCGGGCGTTGCTCGACCTGGCCGGGCGCGAGGAGCGTTACTTCTACAGCAACAACACTTACACCACCGCCACGGCGAGCGTTGGCCTCCCCACAACCTATTGCGTGGACAGCTGCAGCGATGCGCGGTTCTACACGGTCACCATTCCCTCGGCCAGTAGCAGTGATTACACGTTGCAGGCCGCTCCCGGCGGAACGCAGTTGCAACAGGACACCCAATGCGGAACTCTCACCCTGAACCGCGCCGGCGTGAAGACACCGGCGCAATCCAGCGCGCGTTGCTGGGGCAGTTGAGCATGCGTACTCGCCTCATCTCAGCGATCCCGTTGTTGCTCGCCGTCGGCCTTGCGGCGCATGCCGCCGACTTCTACAAGTGGACCGATGCGCAGGGCACGGTGCACTACTCGCAAACGCCACCGCAGGATCGTGTGGCGAAAACGGTGTACGTCAACGACGGCGCACCCACCGCGCCGCTGCCGGGCCTGAGCACGGCGCCGCAAACACCCGAGCAGAAGGCGAAAGCGCAATCCGATCAGGCCGCCGTGCAGAAAACGAATACGCAGGCGCTTGCAGCCAACTGCGCCAGCGCGCAACAGAACATCGCCGATCTACAAAGCCGTCGCATGGTGGTTGGCTCTGGCGACGCGCACGCGCTCGATCCGCAACAGCGCGAGCAGGCGCTCGCGGATGCGCGCACGCAAGCCGCGACCTACTGCCCGCGCAAGCCATAGGTATATATCGATGTCACACGCCCGCACGCGCGGATTCAGCCTGGTCGAATTGGTGGTCACCGTCCTGGTGGTCGCGATCCTGACCGCGGTGGCCTGGCCGAATTTCCGCGACTTCATGCACCGCAATACCGTGACCGCGCAGGCCAACCAGGTACTCGCCGCGCTGCAGTACGCGCGCAACGAGGCGGTCAGCCGCCGTTATCCTTCCGCACTGTGCGGCAGTACCGATGGTGTCTCCTGCACTGCAGGCGACACCAGTTTCGAAAACGGCTGGATGATCTGGCGCGACAGTACCCTCGCCGGCACCCCGAGTTACAGTTCGACCAAGGACGAACTGTTGCGCGTGAATGCGGCGCAAACCGGGGTAAGCATCCGCTCCTTCGGCGGCAGCGGCACGGCCAATCTGATTGCCTTCGATCAGCGCGGCGCGGTGATCGGCGCCGGCGGCGCGGTCACAAACATCGTGGTCTGCGCCAAGAACAGCTCCAGCGACCTCTTGGGCGCCAATACACAAAAAGTGCCGGGCAAGTATGTGCGCGTGGACGCTTCCGGGCGGATCACCGTGCAGAATCTGGCGACCACCGACCAGTGCGACGGCGCCCCCAGCTAGTAATTCGGCCTGACGCTTTCGCGATCGCAAAAAGCCGGGCAAGCCCGGCTTTTTTATTGGGCGGTGCACGGATCGAACCTGTGGCACCTGCCGTGTGAAGGTTCGCTGCTATGCGCACGCTGCGCACATGCGAGGAATTGACAAGATGGTGGGCGCGACAGGGATCGAACCTGTGACACCTGCCGGGTGAAGGTTCGCTGCCATGCGCACGCTGCGCACATGCGAGGAATTGACAAGATGGTGGGCGCGACAGGGATCGAACCTGTGACACCTGCCGTGTGAAGGTTCGCTGCTATGCGCACGCTGCGCATATGCGAGGAATTGACAAGATGGTGGGCGCGACAGGGATCGAACCTGTGACACCTGCCGTGTGAAGGCAGTCTTTAGGACTTTTGCGGACTTCCTCGGACTCTGTAAGCCAATGAAATTGACGTTCTATAGTCCTTGTCAGTCCGGGTGAGTCTGCTATAGTTTATCCGTACAGCGTCCGTACGGAGTGAGCATGGCCAGGCAGAGCATCGATCGCGCGGGAGTTCGGAGCCGGTTGAAACCCCGGCGCGAGCCGTACTGGGGACCGCTGGTCGAGCGTGGCCTCTACCTCGGGTTCCGGAAGCTCGAGCTCGGGGGCACGTGGATCGCTCGGCAGCGCGATGAAGACGGACGCCAGCGATACAAGTCGCTTGGCCAGGTGGATCTGATGCCCTACGAGGAGGCACTGAAGGGCGCGCGCGGGTGGGCGAAGTCGCTCGCAGAAGGTATTGATCCTGGCGACGTCGAGAGCGTGGAAGAAGCCTGCAGGGCGTATGTGGCGGAATTGCGCCTGGAGAAGAGGGACCCTGCCGCCACAGACGCCGAAGGCCGCTTCAACCGCACTGTGTACGGCAAGCCCTTTGGCAAGATCAAGCTCCTGCACCTGCGCACGGCGAAGATCAAAGAGTGGCGATCGAAGCTAGCCATCGCGGACGCGAGCAAAAACCGGACGCTGTCCGCGCTCAAGGCGGCTCTGAACACTGCGGTAAGCAACCGCCGGATTGATTCTGGAAGGGCCATCGAGTGGCAGCAGGTGAAACCCCTGCCGGTGAGCGGCCGGCGTGATGTGTACCTCGACGCCAAGCAGAGGCGCAGGCTGATCGATCATCTGCCGGACGAACTTCAGGCGCTCATGATCGGGCTGTACCTGACCGCGGTGCGACCAGGTGCGCTTGCGGAAGCAAAGGTCGAAGATTTGGACCAGAAGCACTCGACCTTGTTCATCCGGGCATTCGACAAGGGCCACGGGCAGCGCACGATCTCCCTCTCCGCCGAAGCGGCGGCGCTCTTCCGCAAAGCTGCGAAGGGCAAGCTTCCACTGGCGCCGCTGATCGCGTATCCCGACGGCAGCCATTGGCACAAGAAGCGCTGGGATGCTCCGGTTCGGGCCGCGGTGAAAGCCGCGAAGTTGCCCGCGAAAACCGTCGCGTATTCGCTCAGGCACTCGGCCATCACTGACCTGCTCAATGCCGGCGTGGATCCGCTGACGGTGTGCAAGCAGGCCGGAACGTCCATGGTGATGCTGGAGAAGCACTACGGCCATCTGCTGCACAAGCATGCAACCAAGTCCATGGCCGCCCTGACGCTTTAAAGGGCGGTTTCATTCGTTCAGGATATTGCCACGCAATGCCGTATAATGAACCATTGTTGAGCTTCATCGAGCTGGCCCCTTTCGCCAAGGCGCGGGAAGGCTACGAGATGGAAGACACGGAATTCGCGGAGTTGCAGGCGGCGTTGCTGGCCGATCCGGAAGCGGGTGACGTGATCCCGGGATCCGGCGGTTGCCGCAAGCTGCGCTGGCGCGCGCAAGGGCGCGGCAAGCGGGGCGGCTATCGGGTGATCTACTTCCTGCGCACCGCGGCCGGTGCGATCGTGCTGGTGCTGCTGTACGCCAAGAACGTGCGCGAGAATGTCGAGCCGGAGCTTTTGTTGAAACTGAAATCGAGATTCGAGCAATGAAGAAGATGACCCCCAAACAACGTGTTGCCTGGGAGCGCAGCCGCGACCTGAACGCCGAGCTTCGCGAGGCCCTGGACGAAGCGCCGCGGTGGGCACGCAAGACCGAGTTCGTGCCGCTGGCCGATGGCCGCGTGCGCCGGCGCATCACGCGCAGCGATGGCACGATCGAGAAGGATCAGGTGATTCCGGCAAAACGTGCGGGCGTCATTGCCGCGCGCGCCGGAACAGGCCTGTCGCAATCCGCCTTCGCAGGGCTGCTCGGTGTGTCCGTTCGCACCTTGCAGGACTGGGAAGCGGGCCGACGCGCGCCAAGCGGCGCAGCGCAGACCCTGCTGAAGATTGCTGCAGCGCATCCCCGCATTGTGAGGGAGGCGGCAGGGTAGCCGTGTTCAAGCGGCTCCCGGCGTGCTGACACACGCCGGAAGCCTTCCACAACCGCGACTGATAGGAGTCGAGATCATGGCAGCGTCGAAGTGTACAAAACTCCGCAACGGGCATGTTGCAATGGAGTCAGATCATCCGCGCGCGCGTCACTTGTATGAAATCGCTGAGGAGCTCGGCTGCACAATCGCCGATCTCGTCGGGCCAGAGCGAGCGAAGAATTACCCGGCGAACAAGCAAGAGGCGGACTTAATTGACTTCATGCGCGGGCTCGATGAAACACAGCAGGAAGCCTTTTCGTTGATGGTGCGCGCAGCGGCCCTTGGAGTGTTGTCTGCTGAGGATCTTCAGGTGATGGCCGAGGTAGGGAGGGAGACGGGCAATCCAATGGATCCCATCATGGCCTGGCGCAATGGCCTTACGGCCAAGCAGGCGGCGCAATGCCGAGCTGCGCGCTGACACCCCGAGGAGGATCAGATCATGGCAAATGAAAGTGCAACAGCTGTGCGCGCCGTCCGCGCTATCCGCAACCCTGTCCGCGGTGGATTCGCTGTACTGACCCCACAGGTCTTCCGGCGGATCGACGTACTCGCGAGGCGTCACGCAGGCCGACCATTCCGCATCAAGAAGTCTGAAGAGATGGAGGGAATGTGGGGGCAGTGGAACCTCATGGCCGAGGGCGTCTTTCGGGACGTACGAAAGCTGGGCAGTCGGACCCAGGCAGCCGGCGTGTTCGTTGAGATCGGGGTATTCGATATCTCGAACGAAATTCGCGTTGCCGAGTTCCACGGGGCGACCCGGCCCGAAATTGATCTTTCAGAAATTCCGCCCGAGCGCATTTACGAATTTGTTGCTTGGCACGAGATCGGCCACGTCGTGGACAATTTCGATCATTGGGCACCAATTCTTCAGCGCAACGAACACAGCGCATTGCGCGATGAGCGCGTATGGGAGGGTTGCCAGCACAAGCTCAATGAAGTTCTAGCGGATAGGTTCGCATGGAAACGAATGTTCCCAGGGCGCGCCCTGCCGGTGCGCGAGGGGTGCGAAGACGTATCTGCGTGGGTAGACGATTGGATCGCGCGTCTATCGAAAGCCGGAGTCCAAAGGGGAATCGATCCCAAGTGCAAGCAATGCTCGCTAGATACGAGTGGTCTGAAGTTCGTGCCGGCCTCTCACATCAACAAGCGCATTCCTTGGTCAAATCTCGCTCGGCCGGAGATCAAGAACAACGCGACCTGGATCAGGCGATTGCAGCAGGCGCGCCACGACAATCGAAATCGCATTCTTCGCGAGACCAGGAGACAGGCGCAAGAAACAGCTGCGTTGCTGCTCGAATTCGTTGCGAAGAAACCAACAATGGCCGCATACCGGGCGATGTACCAAGGCCGAATTGTGAGCTATGTGCACGACTTGAAGTGGCGCGCGGAAACGCTTCCCAAAGTGGCGAAGGGGCATGCGACATGAGCCGCAAGAACACTTCACAGCGTCCACTCACAATGCGCGATCGTGAAAAGTATTTCGATGCAAAGTTTTCGGAAGAGGAGCGCCAGGAACTGCGGAGCCGAATCCTGCAGGAGTGTGGTTTTGCCGAAAAACGCGCGGGCTTCTGGCAGCTATACAAGCTCCTAAGGGACGCGGAAACGGAGATCATGGATGCCTTGGATGTGTATCCGGTTCCCAATGACTGGGCGCATATCCACGTCTGCAGGCAGCTGGAGATAGACTATAAATCGTTCGCCAAGAATGTGTCCAAGCTTCCCATCGAGCCGTTCTATGGCTT
>Ga0134128_10000603_pt1 | contig 49248 bp, 47 predicted proteins | sample KB31754_FD_96462 | JGI IMG/M metagenome (GOLD analysis project Ga0134128, IMG submission 96462) | Terrestrial soil microbial communities with excess Nitrogen fertilizer from Kellogg Biological Station, Michigan, USA - KB3-175-4 | ecosystem: Environmental > Terrestrial > Soil > Unclassified ... | reverse complement strand
TATGTGCCCTTCATTCAGACGGACGTGCCGATCAACCCCGGCAACTCCGGCGGCCCGCTCTTCAACATGAACGGCCAGGTGATCGGGGTCAATTCGCAGATCTACAGCCGCACTGGCGGCTACATGGGCGTCTCCTTCTCGATTCCGATCGACGTCGCGATGCAGGTGGCCCACCAGCTGATGTCCACCGGGCACGTGAGCCGCGGCAAGCTCGGTGTCGTGATTCAGAACGTCGATCAGGGGCTCGCCGACTCCTTCGGCCTGCCGGAGCCGGAAGGTGCGCTCGTCTCCAGCATCGAGCAGGATGGGCCCGGAGCCCGGGCGGGCCTCGAGCCCGGTGATGTCATTCTCGCCTTGAACGGCCAGCCGGTGCAGTCTTCCACCGAGCTACCCGTCCGGATTGCGAGCCTGATGCCCGGCACGACCGTGCACCTCACCGTATGGCGCAATCACTCCAAGCACGACGTCGACGTCAAGCTGGGCTCCATGGGCAGCCAGACGGTGGCCTCCGCACAGCACCGGCAGGAGCAGGGCGGCAGCCTCGGGCTCGCGGTGCGGCCGCTGAACCACGATGAGGAGCAGGAGGCTCATGCGCACGGCGGGCTTCTCGTCGAGGGCGTGACCGGTCCGGCCGAAGACGCCGGCATTCAGCCGGGAGATGTCGTGCTCGCCGCCAACGGCGCACGGGTCTCGACGGCGGAGCAGCTACGCTCGGCGGTCCAGCAATCTCGCGGTCACGTTGCCCTGCTGATCCAGCGGGGCAACGCACGGATCTTCGTGCCGGTGCAGGTCAGATGAGGTGTGGCCATCTGTCTCGCTGCTAGTGGGATGAAGCAGCCTTATCGGTCCAGCTGAAGAACGGTCGGGACTCCGTACGGAGTCCCGGCTTCAGGCTGCTGAAGTACTGGGCGATGGCGTCGATGTCCTCCGGCTTCAGTGAGGCCGCCAAAGTGCTCATGATCGGGTGCTTGCGATAGCCCGTCTGATATTCCCGGAGGGCGCGCGCGATATAGCTGGGTTGCTGTCCGGCCAGGTTCGGATAGGCCGGAGTGATGCCGATGCCGTCACGGCCATGGCACGAGGCGCAGAGGACTGCCGCCTTCGGGAGCTCCGGCGGGTTGGCGTTGCTCGCGGGAACGAGCGGCTTGCTGGCCAGGTACGCCGCGACATCGGCGATGTCCTGATCGGAGAGCGACAGCGCCTGCAGGTGCATGGTCGGATACTGGCGCGAGTCGTTGCGGTACTCCTTCAGGGCCGAGACGAGGTAGTCGGGATGCTGGCCCGCGAGGCGCGGCACTGCATAGTCGGGATAGGCGTTGCGGTAGCCCTGTATGCCGTGACACCCGAGGCAGGTGGACGCCAAGGTCGCCCCGCGCTGCGCGTTGCCGGTGAGCGGCGCCTGTTGCGCGAAGGCCGACTGGGCCAGCAGTGACCCCAGACCCATCGCGAGGGCTGCCGCTGCAGCTCTCACACTCGAACGCATTTGTGAACGCAACCGCCGTCCCGCCATCGTGAACTCCGAACTGGTGCGCAAAACCGCGCCGAATCTTATCGGACCCGCCGCATCGGACGCCAGCGTATCCTCGTCCGCTCACGCTTCCATGCGGACCGTGCCATGCTGAGTACATGATCGCGCTCATTCAACGCGTCTCCCGTGCCAGCGTCAGCACAGGTGGGCGGCTGGTGGGGGAAATCAGTCGAGGAACGCTCGCGTTGATCGGCGTCAGCCGCAACGACGATCGCGCGGCGGCGGACCGGCTGCTCGAGCGTGTGCTGGCGTACCGCATCTTTCCCGACGGCGAGGGGCGCATGAACCGCTCACTGCAGGAGAGCGGCGGGGGGCTGCTGCTCGTGCCGCAATTCACGCTGGCGGCCGACACCCACAAAGGGACACGAGCCGGGTTCAGTACCGCGGCCGCCCCGGAGATCGCACGCGAGCTCTTCGGCTATCTGCTCGAGAGGGCCAGTAGCGCGCACTCACCGGTAGCCTCCGGTGAATTCGGCGCAGACATGCAGGTCGAGCTGGTCAATGACGGGCCGGTGACCTTCTGGCTGGAGACCTGAGCCGGAACACTGCCGGAATCCGCAAATTCGCGAATTTTCTCGGCTGGAAAGGGTCGTTTATCCTATGATCCTATCCCTATTATGTTCTCTCACGCGTAAGCGGAGCGGAGTTCAAGCTTTATGGAAATGAAGGAGCTGCTGATCATCCTGGTCGTGGTGCTCGTCGTCTTTGGCGCCAAGAAGCTCCGGAGCGTCGGTGAGGATCTGGGCCATGCCGTGCGCGGCTTCAAGAAGGCGGTGAACGAGGGCGAAAGCGAAGAGTCCACCGCCGCCCGCCGGCAGATCCGAGGCGCAGGCGCCTCGGACGGCCCCGATGCCGAGTTTCCCGAGGCGAAAGCGGCCCCCAAGGCCGAGGCAACTGCCAAGAGCGAGCGCAGCGCCTGAGCCTCCGGTGACCGTCGACGGAGGGCCCGACGCCGCCACGAGGCGCGCGAGCGCGCGCCTATGGTGTAGCGACCTTTACCCAGTCTAAAGACAGTTTTCATGTTCGATATCGGGTTCTCCGAGATCGTGGTCATCTTCGTCCTGGCGCTCATCGTGCTGGGACCGGAGAAATTGCCGCGCGTGGTGCGTGAGGTCGGTCGATGGGTGGGCCGAGCCCGCGCCATGGCTCGCCAGTTCCAGGAGCAGCTCGAGGACGAGGTCGACAGCGACCGCAAGCGGACGATCCGCCCTGAGCCCGTGAGGCCGGTGGGCGGCGTGCCGCCGGCGAGCCCATCGCCACTGACCCCGGAGTTCACGGACCTCTCTGCAACGTCCGAAACGACTACGTCGGAAACGCCTCCCCCGAGTGGCGACCGGCCACCCGAGCCTGTGACCCCGGACGGCCATGAGCGAGGAACCTGAGAAGCTCGCCGAGGGCACCCTGGTCTCGCACCTCCTGGAGCTGCGCGACCGCCTGATTCGGGCGCTGGTGGTGGTCGGCATCGTGTTCGTGCCCTGCGCGTTCTACGCCAATCAGCTCTTCACGCTCGCCTCGCGGCCCCTCATAGACAAGCTGCCGAAAGGCACCACGCTGATTGCGACGAGCGTTGCAGCCCCCTTCACGACACCTTTCAAGCTGTCGTTCTTCGTCGCGCTCTTCGTGGCAATGCCGGTCGTGCTCTATCAGCTGTGGGCATTCGTGGCGCCGGGACTGTATCGGCACGAGAAGCGCTTCGCGCTGCCCCTGCTCGTCTCTTCGATCCTGCTCTTCTATGGGGGAATAGCGTTCGCCTACTTCTTCGTCTTTCCGGCGATGTTCCACTTCTTCGCCAGCACGACGCCCAAGGGCGTGTCGATGATGACCGACATCTCCCAGTACCTCAATTTCGTGCTGCTCATGTTCTTCGGCTTCGGCGCCGCTTTCGAGCTGCCCGTGGCAGTGGTGCTGTTGGTCCTCACCGGTCTCGTGGAGCTCGATAAGCTGAAAAGCTATCGCGGCTACGTACTCTTGGGCGTCTTCATCGTGGCGGCGTTTCTGACGCCTCCGGATGCAGTATCGCAGTCGATGCTGGCCGTGCCGATGTACCTCCTCTTCGAAGGTGGCCTGATCATGGCGCGCATCCTTCAGCGCGCGAGACGTCAGGACACCGACACACAACAAACCCAGGCATCCTGACGGAGCGCCGCAGCATGAGTAGAGCCGTCGAAACCGGTACGCCGGCAGATCCCAACTTGGCGACGGCTGCGGCAGGTCCCAGCACCGCTGGTGCAGAGCCGACCGCATTCGGACATCCGCGCGGTCTCGCGACGCTCTTCTTCACGGAGATGTGGGAGCGGTTCACCTACTACGGCATCCAGTCGATCCTGATCCTCTTCCTGACTGCTGCGACCGGTCGCGGAGGACTGGGATTCACTGACCAGAGCGCCAGCGCGATCTGGGGGCTGTACCTGGGCGGGACGTACCTGCTCTCGCTTCTCGGCGGCTGGGTGGCGGATCAGCTGATCGGCGGGCAGCTCGCGGTAGCCTCGGGCGGCGTGCTGATTACGGCCGGCAACGCCTTGCTTGCTGCAGGCGGCACGCGCAGCTTCTTTCTCGGACTCATCTTCAACGTACTCGGGGTGGGCCTGCTGAAGCCCAACGTGAGCGCCACGGTGGGCGACCTCTATCCTGAAGGTGGCTCGCGGCGTGACGCGGGCTTCTCGATCTTCTACATCGGCATCAACATCGGGTCACTCATCGGCCCGTTCATCGTACCCATCGCCGCTCAGGCATACGGCTGGCATGCGGGTTTCGCCCTGCCGGCGGTCGGCATGCTGTTCGGCGTGGTGCAGTTTCTCGCCACGCGCCGCTACCTCGGCCGCGCGGGCGCTGACCCGGCGAATGCCGGGCCGCGCCCCTGGCTCGCCCTATGGATCCTCGTGGCCATCATCTGCGCCGTGACGGCGCTCATGCTGAGCGGCGCCATCACGGTCAACCCTGTGGCCCTGGCCGGCCGGGTATCGTGGGCGGTGGGCCTGCTGTTGGCGGGATACCTGCTGTACATCGCCTTCTTCGGCGGGCTCACCCGTGAGGAGCGCGGCCGCGTGTTCGCCATGATGACCCTATTTGCCGCGTCGACCCTCTTCTGGATGGCGTACATGCAGATCTTCGGCCCGATGACGCTGTTCGCGGCGCGCTACACCGATCTTCACATCTTCGGCTGGAACCTGCCGCCCGGTGACATGCAGACGTTCCCCCCGAGCTTCATCATCGTGCTGGCACCGCTCTTCGCGGTGCTGTGGGTATGGCTCGGGAAGCGGAACCGGGACCTGTCTTCGCCGGCGAAGTTCGCGTTGGGACTGCTGTTGATCGCGGCCGGCATGCTGGTCATGTACGTCGCGGGGCTGCGCGTGCTTCATGGAAATAAAGTGTCCCTGCTGTGGCTGGTGGCGACCTATTTCCTCAACGCCTGCGGTGAGCTGTGCCTCTCGCCCGTGGGCCTCTCTTCCACCACCAAGTTGGCGCCTGCGCGCTTCGCCGCCCAAACCATGGGCCTCTGGTTCCTCACCCTCGCGCTCGGGAGCTTCCTTTCCGGCCTCCTGTCCAGCGGCTACGACGCCCAACACCTGGAGACGCTCCCCGCGCTCTATCTGACGCTTTTCTGGTGGACCGCCGCGGGAGGGGTCGTGATGCTGCTGATCACGCCGCCGGTGAAGCGGCTGATGGTCGGAGTGCGCTGACCCGATCGCGGCGCGCCGGGTGCTGGCGATGAGCATGCTGCATCTGCGCATGCCGGGAGGTGACCCCCATGATTGCCCATACGACTCTTCCAGTCAGCGACTACCGCAAGTCCAAGGCGTTCTACAGCAGGGTGCTCGAGCCGCTCGGCTATCGCAACAACATGGAATTCGGCGATGCCGCGGGCTTCAATGACGGCAGGAACACCGATTTCTGGATCGGCCGTAAGGATGCGGTGGAGCCGACCCACCTCGCATTCGAGGCGGCCAGCCGAGCGCAGGTCGAGGCATTCCACACCACGGCGCTCGCCGCCGGAGCGAAGGACAACGGCGGCCCGGGGTATCGCGACTACTCGCCGGGATATTACGCCGCATTCGTCTACGACCCCGATGGACACAACATCGAGGCGGTGTGGTACGACCCCAGCCGCGAGAAGTAGTCGCAGAGCCGCTGCCGCTCAGGCCCGGCTCGTCCCCTCGGCGTAGGCCTTCAGCCAGGCGAGAATGTCGGGCCAGCCGCGGTGCTGTGCGCGAGAGCTCTCCGTAGTCAGGCCGGAGTGCGTGACCCGTACCGTCGTGACGCCGCTCTTTTCCGCGAGGTCGAACCGCACCAGCGACTCGAAAGCGCCCTCCTGCCAGCTCGGCAGCCACGTGAAGACGAGCAGGCGCGGCCGATCGATCTCCCGGTAGACACCCTGGAGAGTGAAGGGCCTGCCACCGACTCCGATGCCGCGCATCAGCCACCTGCCGCCGGGTTTCAGGTCCGATTCCACGTGGGTGGTTTTGAACCTAGCCTCGGCGCCCCACCATCGCACACGCTCCTCCGGAGCGGCGAGGGCGTTGAAGACTCTGTCAGCGGAGGCGTTGATGGCGATCTGCTCGACTATCGTATCTTCGGCCATGGTCTGACTCATCGCTTCTCCTCCAGGTATTGCTTCAGGTCGCGCAGAGTGCTCTTCCAGAAGGCCCGGTAGTCCTGCAGCCACTCGTCGACCGCGCGCAGCGGCCGGGCGTTCAGCTCACAAACGCTCGCCGTACCGCGCTGATGCGTGACCACGAGACCGGCGAGCCTGAGTGACCTCAGGTGTTTGGAAATGGCCGGCCGGCTGGTGCGAAAATTGCCGGCAAGCTCACCCACGGTGAGCGGGCGCCGGCGGAGCAGGCCGAGGATCTGCCGCCGCGTCGGGTCGGCGAGGGCGCGAAATATGGCCTGGCTCTGAAGCTCGACATGCGTAACCATACGGTTACTGAATGGTAACCATTGGGTTACGGATGTCAAGGCCGGTTATGGCGTGTGCCCGAGCTGACGCTTGCCATCTGCGCGAGCGCGGCCCGTGTTTTCTGCTGCGCCTCGGCCGGCGGCCAGGACGCCAACTGCTGCAGTGAATACGTGCGCCTGAGCTGTCGGATCAGATTCAGACCGAGCCAGTAGCCGGCGCGGTTGGGGTAACCGGGATTCAGCGGCTGGTTGCCGCCCTCGAACCATTGCGCATAGAGTCGCGAGATCCTGTGCACCGTCGGATCTATCGTCATCGTGCCTGCGATAGGGAGGAAATCGCGGGCTGCGGCTGGCAGTCGTGAGCGCGGCAGCTCGGCCATCTGGGATTGGAGGAAGAGGTACTGGCCGTCAGAGTGGCCGGGCGACGCCACCGAGCTGACATAGGTCGCCAGCCCTTCCGCGAAGAGCGGCAGGGTCAGCCCGGTATCGCGCATCACGCCGTCGTTTTTCACGCCGGCATGCTCGGCGTCGTAAAGGTGGAAGAGCTCATGAGGCAGGACGATTCCGAGGTCGGCTTTCTCCAAGGCGAGCGTATCCGCCGCCAGAGCGAGGACCGGCGTGCCGTCGGGCAACACACCGCTCTTGGCGTCGAAATTCGGGGCCAGAACGATCACGGCCCGCGGGACGGCGGCAGCGCCGGGAAACAGGGCTCGAAACCTCATCGTCTGGGTGCGCAGCTGGGCTTCGATATCGCCGGCTTCCGCAGGAATCCGTGAGGCGATACCTGGATATTGAGCGAGCCGCGCCTTCAGCATCATGTTCTTGTTCTTCTGCCAGCGCGGGTTGTCCCTGACTTCCCACACGACGGAGCGGTACAGAGCCTCGCGCGGCCCCTCAATGAGCCGATTCCAGAGCGCCTCCTGCTCTGCAAAGGATTTTCCCTGCGCGTCCTGCCAGAACGCATCGAACGAAGCCGTGATGGACGGCGTGTTTTCAGCGGGCATCGCTGCACCCACTGGCTGCGCACACAGCGAGATCGCACCGAGCAGGAGCCCGAGCAGTGAGGAGACTCGGCCCAGTCCGATCATGTGTGCTGCCTGCGGCATCTTTGCCCGCCGATAGGGTACAGTGTTTCGATGTCTGCCACTCAACGGGCGTTTACGCCCCTCCTGCCTTTTTTTGGGTCGATTCAAGCCGGCCAGGCGCGAGTTGGCTTTACAGCACGCTATATTTCACAGTATATAGCGCTGCCCGGCCATAGAGATCGATCGACGGGAGCACAGCGTGATCAGAAGACACCTCGCGGTTCCCTGCGCGATCGCCGCCCTGGCCGGGACAATCGTCACAACAGCCGCGCGCGCCGAGGTGCCGCTCCCCACCGTGGGCAGCACGATCTTCGCCGACTTCACCAACCTCGACCTGGAGAACGACGGGGTCAAGACACCAGCGAGCGGCACGGGCATCGACGTCACCCGCTTCTATCTCATTTTCAATGAGAGACTCGACGACACCTGGTCCGCGAATATCACCACCGATGCCAGTTACAGCAGCAGCGGCGGCGCGACGGACGTGTTCATCAAGAAGGCGTACGTGCAGGCTACTCTCTCGAAGGCGCTCTGGGGCCGGCTCGGAAGCGCGGACCTGCCCTGGGTTCCGCTGGTCGAGCGCCTGTCCGGATATCGGTTCGTGGAGCACGCGCTGCTCGATCGGCTGCACTTCGGCACTTCGGCGGACTGGGGTCTGCATGGCGGAGGAGATCTCGACGATGAGCGGGTGAGCTACGCGGTGTCGGTCGTCAACGGCAACGGCTTCAGGAACCCGACCCGTTCGAAAAGCATGGACGTCGAAGCGCGGCTGGCGGTGATGCCGATCGATGGTTTCACGGTCGCCATCGGCGGATACAGCGGCAAGCTCGGCAAGGACGAGTACGGAGCGAGCGCGCCGGCGGTCTTCCATACCGCCAGCCGCGCCGATGCACTCGTCGCCTATGTCGGTGGCGGGTTGCGCGCGGGCGGCGAGTACTTCTCCGCCACCAACTGGAACAACGTGATTACTGCGGCCTCGGACAAAGCCGAGGGCACTTCGCTCTGGGCCTCCTACCGGTTCACGCCGCTCTGGAGCGCGTTCGGCCGCTGGGACGAGGCGAAGACCAGCCGCGACATTGCCCCCGATCGCAAGGACGAGTATTTCAATGCCGGCGTCGCAGTGCAGCCGATCAGGAATCTCGACTTTGCGCTCGCCTACAAGCACGAGAAGGTCGATGGCGGCGGTCTCGTCAACACGGCCTATGGCAAGCTCGGCGGCAGGATCGCTGGCACCGTGAACGAACTGGGTCTGTGGGCCCTGGTGGCGTTCTGACCGACGGTTTCCATCCCGTGATGGGCGCCGCGCGCCCCCGGCTAACGCGAGGCCCGCTTGAGTGATCTCGCAATACTCTTCCGCGGCCGGGTGCCGCCGGCCACGGATACGCGCCGGTGCCTCGCCGCATGCGCGGCAATCCCCCTCATGTAGTCCGCCGCGAGCAGGGTCAGCCGGCTCTCCAGCTTGCGGTAAGCCACGATCAGCTGTCGTCCGAAGGGAGTGAGCTTCGCGCCGCCCCCGCTGCGGCCGCCGACGGTGGCTCTGACCACCGGCGCATCGAACCCGGCGTTCAGGCTGTGGATCAGCAGCCACGCGCGCCGATAGCTCATGGCCATGTCGCGCGCCGCCTGCGAGAGTGAGCCGGTGCGCTCGATCTCTTCCAACAGGCGAACCTTGCCGATGCCGACGGAGCAGCGATCGTGGAAATCGACTCTGAAGCGTATCGCGGGGGAAGTCATCTAAAGGCCACCTCCGGTCCCTAAGGTATCTCGGCTCCGGGCACGCGGGTAGACTCGCTCTCCATGGGCGCTCAACCCTTCGCCGGCCGCACCATCGCTGTCCCCGAGAGCCGCGAGATCGAGGTCTTCGCCGCCCTGCTCGAGCGGCGCGGAGCACGCGTCATCCGCTGCCCGCTGGTGGCTATCCGCGACGCACCCGATCCGGCGCCGGTGCTCGACTGGAGCCGGCGGCTCGCGGCGGCCGAGCTCGAGGACCTGATCCTGCTCACGGGAGAGGGACTGAGGCGCATCGTCTCCTGCATGGAGCGGCACGAGCCGGAACTCAAGCCGCGGTTCGTCGGCGCCCTTGGCAGGGTGCGCAAAATTACGCGGGGACCGAAACCGGCAAAAGCGCTGCGTGAGCTCGGTATGAAGCCCGAGATCGCCGCCGAGCAGCCGACGACCGCAGGGGTGATTGCCAGCCTGAAGGGCCTCGACCTCCACCGCCGTCATGTTGGTGTGCAACTCTACGGCACCGAGCCGAATCGTCCGCTCGTCGATTTTCTCGAAGCTGCCGGGGCCACGGTATCGACCGTGGCACCCTATGTTTACGCCGATGCCGCGGATGAGCAGGCCGTACGGAGCCTGGTGGATCAGCTGCACGAGGGAGCTGTCGATGCCATCGCCTTCACCAGCTCGGCGCAGATCGAGCGGCTGATCGCCATCGCCTCGGAGGAAGCAGCCAGATCAGCACTAACCAACACGGTGGTGGCCGCAGTCGGGCCGCTGGTGGCGCAGACACTGCGCCGGCACGGAATCGAAGCGCAACTGACACCGGAGGATTCGTTTTCCCTGAAGCCGCTGACGCGCGCGCTGGAAGAAGCGCTGGGTCCCGGCGGTCGGTCCGCCGCAACGCGATGAAACTTCGACCGGCTGTGCCTGATGATGCGATGGCGGTGGCCAGAGTCCACGTGCGTGCATGGCAGGTCGCCTACAAGCACCTGATGCCCGATGAATATCTGGCAGGGCTTCGCCCTGAGGACCGGGCAGAGCGTTACGACTTCACCGGTCGCGATCCCGCTCGGCCCAGAACGCTGGTGGCCGTCGAGGCGGATACGATCCTGGGCTTTGCCACGATCTCTGCCGCCCGCGATGTGGATGCGGCCGGCCAGGGAGAGCTTTGCGCGCTCCACGTGGAGCCCGACTGCTGGAGTCGCGGAATCGGCCGTGCGCTCGCATCAGCGGCTCGCAGCGAGCTCGCCCGTCTCGGATTCACCAAGGCAGTGCTCTGGGTGGTCGCGGGCAATACTCGCGCACAGAAGTTCTACCGGGCTGACGGATGGACGCCCGAAGACCTTCACCGTGCACGACAGGTCTGGAACGTGACCGTGGATACGATGCGATTCAGCCGCGTTCTGGAGGCGGCCTATTCCGAAGTGTCGTCCTCGACCAGCGTCCCCTGATGAAACAGGATCTTCCAACCCTCCGGCGCGCGCCTCCAGACGGTCACGCGGCGCGTCTTGCGGCTGCCTTGCTGCAGCGTGTAAGTCAGTAGAAACGTATCGCTGCCGAGCTCTCTGCAGGCGAAGTCGCTCGCCTCCCACGTGTCCTCGAGCGCGAGGTGACTCGCGACCTGCTGGCGATCCTCGAGCACGTCGAGCACGTGCTCGCGGCTGTAGCGGCGACCCGAGGCGCCGACCTCCCAGAACCCCTCGTCGGTCATCCGCTCGAAATCCGCGCGCGTCGTGCCGAGCTCCGGCCGATGGAAGACCGGCTCGCGGCTTCGCAGCTCCTGAAGGATTTCACGCAGCCTGGAATCGGACGTCGACCACGGTTTCACGCTCGCCCTCCCTCCGCTCCGGGTCTCACGCTGCCCTATCCGGCGTCGACCGGCGCCGCAAGGCCGCTGCCATTGGAATCAGCGACACGACGATGATGAGGATCGTCACCAGACCGAAGTTGCGCTTCACCACCGGCACGTTGCCGAAGAGATAGCCGCTCCACAGGAAGACCAGCACCCAACCGAAGCCGCCGAGCATGTTGTAGGCCTGAAAGCGGGTGTAAGGCATACGGCCGACGCCGGCGACGAAAGGCATGCAGGTGCGGATGATGGGCACGAAGCGCGACAGCGCGACGGCGCGGCCGCCATGCCGGCGGAAGAACTGCTCCGTGCGGCGGAGATATTGCACTTTCAGCAGGCGGTAGCGACCGCTGAAGGCCGGCGGGCCTATCAGGCGACCCACCGAGTAGTTGACGGTGTTGCCCAGCACGGCGGCGAAGCCCAGCACGACGAACGCGATCGGCGCGCTGAGCGTGTGGCTGGTATCGACCGCGGCGAGTGCGCCGACACCGAAGAGCAGCGAGTCGCCAGGCAGGAACGGCGTCACGATGAGGCCGGTCTCCGCGAAGATGACGGCGAAGAGGATCGGGTAGATCCAGAAATCGACACGCGCGAGCAACTCGACCAGATGCCGGTCGAGATGCAGCACGAGATCGAGCAGCCATGGCAGCACGTCTTCAGCAGGCTCCAGGCAGGCGCCGCGAGGATCGGGACTTAGGGCACCTGATCGTCGGTGGCGAGCGTCGCTGGCGCGGACAGCGCTACTGTCTTCATCAGGTGTCCGGGCACCGCGCGGCCGTGCACCTCATCCTGCAAGGCAGTCAGGGCCAGCCGAACTTCGGCGTCGCGGGACTGGAGGGAGGGGGCATCCTTCGCGGTCATGACGTCCGCAGGCTGATGCTCCGGACCATCCTCGACGATGTCCGGCAGTATGCCCTTCCCCTGCACCGAGCCGCCTGAGGGCGTGAAGTACCGGGACGTGGTCAGCTTCACCGCGCCGCCGTACTGTAGAGGAATGACGGTCTGCACCGTTCCCTTGCCATAGGTCTTGTGTCCGATCAGAAGGGCACGGCCGTGGTCCTTCAGCGCCGCCGAGACGATCTCCGCCGCCGAAGCGGTACCACTGTTCACGAGTATCACGATAGGTGAGCCGTTCATCAGGTCACCCGGCGTAGCGTCCATCTCGAAACGGGCATCCGGCGTGCGGCCTTCGGCCGTGAGAATGACACCCCCGTTCAGGAAGTCGTCGGCAATGGCCGCACCGGATTCGAGGACACCACCGGGATTGTCTCGCAGATCAAGCACCAGACCGCGAAGTCCGCCCGGATTGTCGCGCTGCAGCATCGATACCGCGGCATGTACCTCATCCGGGGTGGTATCGCTGAAATCCTCGATGCGTACGTAACCATATCCCGGCGACAGGCTTTGGGAGGAGACGCTGTGCACCTCTACCTTCGCTCGCCGGAGTGCGAACTTCATCAGGCCGGTGGTGCCGGTGCGCCGAATGGAGAGAGTGACGGTGCTACCCGAGACGCCACGCATGTGCTCGATGGCGCCCGAGACGTCCGAGCCGACTTCCTTGCCATCGATCGCCACGATCTCATCGCCCGCGCGCAGACCGGCCTGATCGGCCGGAGAGCCCTGGATGGCGTGGAGGATCTTCACCACGGACCCGTCTGCCGCGACTTCGATCCCCACACCGGGGTAGGAGCCCATGGTGCTGAGGCGGGTCTCCTCGAATTCCTCGCTGTCGAGATAGGCGGAATGGGGATCGAGCGCGGACACCATGCCGCGAACGGCGGCATCCATCAGCTTCTGGTCGCTGATCCGGTCCACGTAGTCGTGCCTGATGTGCTCGTAGACCTCGGCAAAGAGGCGCGCCTCCTGCCAGGGAAGAGTCGCGGTATCACTCGAATCACGGTCATGGGCGCTCGGGCCCTCTGCCAGCACACCGCCCGCGAGAGCGGCGGAAAAACCGAAAATGGCCCCCGTAACGAGAGCGATCAGCGGGCGCTTGCCGCTCGACATGTGATGAATCCCCCCGTGGGATCAAAGGCGGGAACGATGCTACGGCGCGCTCTGCCGGTCAATGGGCGCCCGACCGCCGGCCGGCATGGTCCGACCAATGCTTCAAAGTGAATCAATGGGCCTGGCCTGCAACCCCGCGGGCCGTTGCAACGCTGCGTTGTGCGTCCAGCGAAACGGTGAGCTCCGCCAGCACGTCATCCAGGGGCGAGGGCTTCATGATGGCAAATCCCTGCCCGTAGTCGACACCGAGTGTCGCAATGCGCGCACGGATTTCATCCGTCTCCACGTATTCCGCAACCGTAATGAGCGACATGGTACGCGCGAGCTGCGCGATGGCGCGCACCATCGATTCGGCGCGCGGGTCGCGCACCACATCTTTGACGAAGCTACCATCGATCTTCAGCATGGTCACGGGCAGCTGCCGCAGATATGACAGCGAAGACAGCCCGGTGCCGAAGTCATCGAGCGCAATCCCGCAGCCGAGGGCCCGGAGCCTTTCCATGAGGGCAATGGCGCGCGACATGCTGGCGATGGACGCGTTCTCCGTGAGCTCGAAACAGAACAGCTCGGGCGGCAGGCCGCTCGACTGGATCCGCCCGATCAGGAAGTCGCTGAAGCTCTCGTCGTTGAGCGACTGGCCGGAAAAGTTGATGGAAAAGCAGATCGGCACGCCGGAGAACATATCCGCATGAGCCCTGAGGCGGTCGACGGCGGCTTCGATCACCCAGCGGTCGATGCTCGGCATGAGCTGATAGCGCATCGCCGCAGACATGAAAACGTCGGGCCCGGTCGCAGTCCCATCCTCGTCCAGCATCCGTACCAATAGCTCGTAGTGTGGCCTGAGCCGCGGCGAGCGGCCGAAAGGCAGGATGAGCTGCGCGTCGAGGCGCAGCCGGCCGGAGCTGATCGCCTCGTGCAGCTGCCCGGCGATGTTGATATCCGCAAACCTTCGCACCAGGCTGACGTCGTTGGAGCGATACACCTCCACCCGGTTGCGGCCGCGATCCTTGGCGGCCTTGCAGGCCGTCTCCGCCGCAGCAAGCGAATGCATCAGCTCGCCCGCGCTCGAGTCGAGCGCGGCCACACCGACGCTGATCGAGACGCGCAGGCGCGAGTTACCCTGCATGTTGCCCAACTGCTCGGCTCCCTCGCGCAGCGACTCGCCGAAGCGCTCGGCGTCATCGGGGTGCGCGGGCAACAGCACCGAGAAGCGGTCGCCCGAAATCCGCGCCGCGATCGCTCCGGGCGGCAATCGGCTGCGCAGCAGCTCGCCGAGCTGGCCGAGCACACCGTCGCCGACCGGCATGCCGAAATTGTCGTTGATGACGTGCAGCTGATCGACGTTGATATAAAGAGAGCTCCATCCGGAAGACCTGTTGGTACCCGCGACTGCGGCGCGCACCCGGTGCTCGAAGGCGGGGCGGGTGTAGAGGCCGGTGAGCGAATCGTAAGCGTCATCCGCGGCACCCTGGCGCGGCTTCTCGAGCTCCGTGAGGGAGCGCTTCAGGCGACCGATGATGATCCGGGCAAGCAGGTCGCGCCGCAGACACTCCAGGGCGGGCCGGAGCAAGCCGTGCACGAGCGCGAAACGCTCGGCCTGCCGCTCGCCGCCCGCCGTGCAGACGATCGCGACGATCGCAAGCAGATGCCGCGCGTCGTCGCGGATCCAACAGACGTAAGCCGGCACATTGCCCGGCAGCATGTGAAGGTCGCCCGCGCTCTCGGGTGTGGCGCCGACAGCGGCGAGCGCGCCGGTTACGATGGGCTTCAGGTCGGCGGTGGCAGCGGCATCGGTCGACCAGCGCAGTGCGCCGCTGGCGTCGAATACGGAGACTCCCTTGGCGCGCGGCAGGAGCGACCGGCAGAGCTGCGCATACGGCTCCAGGCCGGCCCAAGGGTCAGGGGCTCTCCGGGACCCCTCGTTCCCACCGCGGGTTTCGGGCGATTTCCCGGGCATCGTTTTGTTTTCCGTAGGCCGGCTCATGCCGCGGTCTGCGCGATCTGATATGGAAAATGGCCGCCACTGTCACCTCTAAGAGGTTTGCAGGGCTTTGCGCGAGTTGGCGGTTCGCCGAAGAGGCGCCCGCGGCGCCCTCAAACCTTGAAGGGCTTCACAATTGGCTGTCGATGGTCAGCGGGTCAACCAGATACGTGGGTCGAGAGGCTTACCCTCTTTGCGGATCTCGAAATAGAGCTCCGGCCGGGCGCTGCCGCCGCTGTCGCCCGCCTCGGCAATGGTCTGGCCGGCGGTCACCTGCTGGCCGACCGACTCGTACAGGCGGGCATTATGGCCATAGAGGCTCATGTAGCCGTCGCCGTGATCGATGATGATGAGGAGCCCGAGCCCCGCCAGCCAGTCGGCGTAAACCACCCGGCCCTGGGAGACGGCACGCACCGGCGCATCGCGCTGGGTCGCAAAGAGGTCTCCCTGCCACTTCAGGCCGCCCGCCCGCACTTCGCCATAGCGCTGGACGATCCTGCCGGCGACCGGCCGGGGGAGCCTCCCCCGAAGTTGCGCAAACGGTGAATGGCCCAGGCTTTCCGGGGGAAGACTCGCGGTCGCGCGGCGAAGGTCGGCGAGCAGTGACTCGAGGCCGCTCTGCTGCTGCCGCAGGCGGGCCAGCCGCTCGGCGCGGGTCTGCGTCTGTGCCGATATGCTCGCCAGCACCCGCCTCCGCTGCGAGCGGGCCTGCTGCAGCGCCGACACCTGCGCCTGCTGCGCCTGCTGCAGGCTGGCGAGCTTCGCATCCTGCGCCTGAAGCTGCCCGTCGAGCTGTCCGATGCGCTGCAGGTCCGCCTCGATGGCCTGGATCTGGAGCGCGCGAGCGCGGCCGAAGTAGCTGTAGTAGACGAACATCCGGCCCGCCTGTGCCGGGTCACCCTGATTGAGAAGGAGCTTGAGCGGCTCATGCCGCCCGATGAGATAGGCCGCGCGCAGCTGCCCGGCGAGCGCGCTGCGCTTGGCGGTGAGATCCACCTCCCGCTGCTGTTTCTGGGTCTGAAGCTCCGCCCGCTGGGCAGCGCTGGCCTCGCGCTGCTGGCGCAGGTCATCGAGCGCCGCCTGCGCCTCGCCGACGGACTTTTCCGTATCCCGCAGCTGGCGGGTGAGGCGGTCCTGCGCGGCCTGTCCGCGGCTCACCTGGAGGGTGACGCGGGCGATCTGGTCGCGCACCGCCTCGAGCTGCGCCCGTGCCCGGCGGGCGTCGGTCGGAGAGTGTGCATGGGTGGAGTGCCTGCCGGCGATGGCGAGCGCGCAGGGCAGCAGAAATGCGAGCAGGCCAAGGATGCGGATGGATCGCATATGAGCGGTATAATGCGCGCCCTTTTTACGGCCGGCGCGATCTTCTGGTGCCCCCTGCATGGACCGTCTCGTTGAATATATCCAGGTAAATCATTGGCTCGTGGCCGCGACGGTCGTGGTGCTCGTGCTGGTCATCGTGGTCGAGATACGCGCCCGCATGGCAACCATGGCCGCCGTCACCCCGCAGGATGCCATCCGCCTGATGAACCGGGGCGCGGTGGTCATCGATCTGCGCCCGGCGGAGCAGTATGCGGCCGGCCATCTCGCCGGCGCGCGCCGCATGGATGGCGAGCAGATCCTCAAGGCCAGCGACACGCTCAAGAAATACAGGCAGAAGGCGCTAATCGTCTACGACGAGTCCGGCTCGCTCGGCGGTTCGGCGGCCCGTCAGCTCAAGGCGCAGGGATTCCTGCAGGCCTTCAATCTGCGCGGCGGGCTGGCGGCGTGGCGCTCGGACAATCTGCCGCTCGAGAAAGGCTCGAAGGCGAGCGGATGAGCGGTCCGAAGGTCGTGATGTACACCACGAACTGGTGTCCGTACTGCTCACGTGCGCGGCAACTGCTCGAGGACAAAGGTGTCGAGCTCGAGGAGATCGACGTCGAGGCCGTGCCCGGCGCGCGCGAGGACATGATGTCCCGCGGCGGAGGGCACACGGTGCCGCAGATCTTCATCGGCGAGACGCATATCGGCGGATGTGACGACCTCCATGACCTGGATGCCCGCGGGGATCTCGACAAACTATTGCAAACTGGAGCGACTATGACGAATGAAGCGGCCGGCATTGCGCCGACACCCGAGGCCACCAATGGCCCGGTCCTGGCCCTGCAGAGCGTCTACCTGAAGGACTGCTCGTACGAGGCACCGAACGGCCCGCGAGTCGACGGCAACTGGAATCCGCAGATCAACCTCGACCTCCACACCGCAGCGGCAACACTCGGCGCTGACGTACAGGAGATCGTGCTGACGGTGACGGTCTCTGCGAAGCAGAACGACAGCACCATCTTCCTGGTCGAGGTGAAGCAGGCGGGCATCTTCATGATGCGTAACCTCTCTGAAGAGGACATCAAGCGTGCCGTGGGCAGCGTCTGTCCCGGGGTACTTTTCCCTTACGCACGCGCGGCCGTCTCGCACCTCGTAACCCAGGGCGGATTCCCGCAATTCCTGCTGCCGCCCGTCAACTTCGACGCGCTGTACGCAGCGAACCAGAACCGGCCTCCTGAACAGACCAATTGACGGCCGGATCCGGCCATGAGCGCCGTCGCGGGAAGCAGCTCGCCGGTCGCGGTGTTGGGCGCGGGCTCCTGGGGAACGGCGCTCGCCATTCAGTTCGCCCGCAGCGGACGGCCTACCCGGCTGTGGGGACGAGACCGCGCCCGCTTGGAAGCGATGGCGCGGGATCGGCGTAATGACCGGTACCTGGCCGCAGGGGCCTTTCCGCAGTCGCTGATGCTGGAGCCGGAGCTGGCGGAGGCGATGCGCGGTGCGTGGGATGTGCTCGTAGCCGTGCCGAGCCACGCGTTCCGGACGTTGCTCGGCTCGATTGCGCCCCTCCTCACTCCAGAAATGCGACTCGCATGGGCCACCAAGGGATTCGAGCTTCCCTCGGGGCTCCTTCCGCATCAGGTTGCGCGTGAGGTGTTGGGTCCGAAGCGAGCGGTCGCGGTGCTGTCAGGACCGACGTTCGCGCGGGAGGTCGGCGCCGGATTACCGACAGCGATGACGATCGCTTCAGCCGACGCGACGTTCGCGAAAGCGCTGGCGCAGGATGTTTCTTCAGCGCAGTTCCGAGCCTATACATCGACGGACATTGCCGGCGTCGAGGTTGGCGGAGCCGTCAAGAATGTTTTGGCGGTCGGCGCAGGGCTGTCGGACGGCCTGGGTTTCGGAGCCAACACCCGCGTGGCCCTCATCACGCGCGGGTTGGCGGAGATGGTGCGGCTCGGCGTGGCGCTCGGGGCGCAGCGTGACACCTTCATGGGTCTCGCGGGTCTCGGGGACCTGGTGCTCACGTGCACCGACGACCAGTCGCGCAATCGCCGGTTTGGCCTGGAGCTGGCTGCCGGGAAGACGGCCGAGCAGGCTCTGGCCGCGATCGGGCAAGTCGTCGAGGGATATCCCGCTGCGAAGGCGCTACATACCGTGGCCGCGCGCTCGAGTGTGGAGATGCCGCTCTGTGAGGGCGTGTACCGAGTCCTCTATGAGGGAATCCCGGCGCAGGATGCCGTCCGTACCCTGATGACGCGGCCGATCAAATCGGAGACGGATTAGGGGCCGGCAAGGGGACGGCCTGCCTGAGGTCGACTCTGTCCGTTCGGACGGCCGACGGTGTTCTTCCGAGGACTCGCCGGAAAGTGCGATTCATATGGCTCTGATCGCAGAAGCCGGCGTCACTTGCCACCCCGGCGAGTGGTGCATCGCTCTCGCGCAACAACCGAGCCGCGCGCTCCACCCTGATCCGGGCCGCGGTGTCGAGGATTCCCTCGCCCCTGATCAGCGCGTAAGCGGTGCCGAGCCACGAGGGATGGCGCCCGATCTCTCTCGCCAGACCGGCAATACTGACGGCAGGGTCCGCCTGGAGGCGGCGGTCGATCCAACCGACCCACGCGGGTGGAGAGCGACGGTCCTCGGCGGCACCGCCCGTGATGAGCCGGCGCAGGCCGGCGCGTAATTGCTCCTCGCATGGGTCGCGATTGCACAGTTGCGCCAACGAGCGTGCCAGTGCTCCCATGCGGCCACCCACCCATCTCTGGACGGGCGCGTCCGCGATGTTGCCGCACCCGAGCCACTCCGGGTCGAACTCGATCTCGATTTGCTCGAACCCTGCCGGCGACACCTCGTTACGGTGAGCAGCTCCGGCGCGATAGAGGATCGCCGAGGGGCTGGAAATCGCCAACTCGCCGAGGTCGGTATGGTTGGTGTAGGCGCCGATCACGAAGAGGGAAACGACGGGCCAGTCGTGTGCGTGCTCCGGCACATGGGCGTTGGCCCGATCGATCACCCTCCTGATCGAGGCTCCGTCGTAGCTCTTGAGAAGCAAGCTCAGCCTCCGGATCGGCCCTTTTCGATGCTCACAGAACCCAATGGCAGCCGGCAAGTTGCAGCTTTCAGGGCAGCGCTGCGGCCGGCCCAGCGTTACCCTGAACTTGCCGGGGTACACGAGCGCCCGGATCCGGCAAATCGCTATCGGTCCCGGTTCTGATGGCACAATTGCGGCCCATGAAGGACAAGACTCGGGGCTACGCCCATCGGATCGATGTCGCCGCCGACGTGCAGACGGTCTGGCGGGCGCTGACGGATCCGGCATTGCTCATGACCTGGTGCTCGCCCAAGGCCGAGATCCGTGCCAAGGCGGGCGGGCTATTCCGGGCCTGCGTCGATCGCGTCACCGAGCTCGAGGCGCATATCGATGTCTTCGAGCCCGGCCGCCGCCTGCGGCTGATCTACCTGCCGAGCGCGGCATTACCACCGACAGACACTGCGTTGATCGATGACTTCATCGTGGAGCCGGGCAAGACCGGTGGCACCATCCTGCGGCTGCTGGGCTCCGGAGTGCCTGGCGCGCCGGAATGGGATGCGCAGTATCTGCGGTTGCGGACGGGCTGGCAGGCGGCGATGACCCGACTGAAAGCGCTGATCGAGGGTGCTGCCCGAAGGGGGAGCGCGTGACCGGATTCGTTCTGCGTGCGCTGATCAGCGCCGTCGGACTCTGGATCGCGACCCGCTGGGTATCCGGAGTCCGGATCGACAATGCCGGCACGCTGGTCCTGGCGGGCCTGCTGCTCGGGGTAGTCAATGCCATCGTGCGGCCGATCGCCGTCGTCCTGACGCTGCCGATCACCATCGTGAGCCTCGGATTCTTCCTGTTGATCGTCAACGCGGCGATGGTTGCGCTGGTGGCCTGGATACTGCCGGGATTCCATATCTACGGCGGGTTCTGGTCCGCGTTCGAGACGGCGCTGATCGTCTGGATCACAGGCTGGCTGGCGTCGTGGCTGATCGGTCCGCGCGGCAGAATCGACGTCCAAGTACACAGGCTCTGAGGTGCCGACATGACTAGCGAAGCGAATGCCCTCCCGAGGAGCCTCCGGCTGAAGTTCTGCGGGCTGGAGTTCGCCTCCCCCATCGTACTGCTCTCGGGCTGCGTCGGCTTCGGCGAGGAGTACACGCGGATCGAGGGGTTCTCCAACCGGGATGCCGGCGCGGTGGTGCTGAAAGGGACGACGCTCGCGCCGCGGCTCGGCAACCCGCCTCACCGCGTGTACGAGACGCCCGCCGGCATGCTGAACGCCATCGGCCTGCAGAACCCGGGCGCCGAGCACGTCGTGCGCCGCATCCTGCCGGACCTCGATTTCGGCGAGACGCGCTTCATTGCCAATGTCTCCGGCTCCACGGTGGAGGAATATGCCGAGGTCACCCGCCTCTTCGACCAGTCGCCCATCGACGCCATCGAGATCAACATCTCCTGCCCCAACGTGAAGGAAGGCGGCGTCGCGTTCGGCAACTATCCGGACATGTCGGCGCAGGTGGTCGAGGCGTGCCGCCGTGTCACTCAAAAGCCGCTGATCACCAAGCTCTCTCCCAACCAGACCGACATCCGGGAGAACGCGCGCCGCTGCATCGAGGCGGGCACGGATGCGCTGTCGGTGATCAACACGGTCATGGGCATGGCGATCGATTCGCGCACCCGGCGCCCGGTCATCGGCAATATCCAGGGCGGGCTGTCGGGTCCCGCCATCAAGCCGATCGCGCTCCTGAAGGTCCACCAGGTCTACGAAGTCGCGAAACTGCACGGCGTGCCGATCATTGGACAGGGCGGCATCACGACCGCGACGGATGCAGTGGAGTTCCTGATCGCCGGGGCCACGGCGATCGGCATCGGAACGGCGCTGTTCTACGATCCCTTCGCCTGCAGGAAGGTGAACGAGGGCCTCGCCGAGTATCTGCGGGACAATGGGCTCGAGAGCATCTCGGAGCTCGTGGGCACACTGCGCACCGGCAAAGAGGTTCAGGACGCGCCCGTATCGGGCTGAGAGCCTCCGCTCCTGTGCCACAGGGCCATGGATACATGACCCACCACGAATGCCCAGACTGCCCGGCTCAGCGCAATCAGCGCCAGCGCCGACCCATGCAGCATGCGGGATGAAATATGTACGCTGGTGTAGTAGCCGAGGTAACTGACTGAGCCGGCTACCACGGTACCGCTCACCGCAAGCAGACCGAGTCCGTGGATGGTACCCACCAACGGGCTGAGCTCGTGCGGAGGCGGCAGGCGCAGTCGCGTGAGCTCCGCGAGCTCACGTTTCAACGCCGGGCGCTGCGCGCGATAGAGCCAGGGAACCAGGTAACCGATCCCGGGTCGTGAGAACGGGAGCGCGATCCAGAGCCAAAAAAGCGTGCAGATCACCGCCACGGTCGGTCCGAAATGCGCGTGCAGCTCGAAGGCCTCGCGATGCCAGTCGTCCTTCCCCAAACCCACGCCGGGCGGCACGTGCATCACGGCCTGCAGCAGCAATTCGAGCACGACGGCGGTCGCGAGCGCGGTGTGCAGGCAACGACTCACGAGGTCGTATTTCGGCCTGGGATTCATGGAGCCGACCCGCCGGCGATGAAGGTCTCGAGCGCGTGGTCGAAGGCGGCCGGCTGATCGAAGAACACGGCATGGGCCGCATGCGCGATGACGACGAACCGGCCATCCGACAACCGGCGGGCCATCTCCTTCTCTTCCGCCATGAAGGGATTGCGATCCGACACGATGACCAGCGTCGGCCGATCGAATTTTTTCAGGTACGGCCTGCGGTCGACGGTGAAGAGGTCTTCGACCTGCATCGCGATTGCGACCGCGGGCGGCGTTTTCCCGAACCCGTCGACCAGGCTCGCCATGACCGGCGGGGCGATGGGCGCCGAGATGATGGCCTGCATGAAGCCGCGCGCGAAGGCGCCGGGGTCATGGGAGTAGAGGGCCATGTTCCTCAGCACGATCTTGACGAATTGCGGGTGGGCGCTGACGTCCTCGGAGCCCGCGCTCACGGTGCTGTCGACCAGCACCAGCTTGGCTATCCCGGTCGTACCAAACTGGTTGGCGTAGGCGGCGACGTCCTGCACGCCCTGAGACCAGCCCACCAGGATGAGGCCGGTCAGGTGCAGGTCGGCGATGACCTTGTGGATGTCACGGGCGCGCGATTCCGGATCGTTGTGCGAATAGGCGATGCTCGAGGCGCCCTGCGAGCGGGAATCGATCGCGACCACGCGATCGCCGTGCGCGGCGAAATGGCGGATCTGCTCGCGCCAGATCGTGGCGCTGGTAAGCCATCCCGGAATGAGCAGCAGCGTGCGGGTCGCATCGCGGGGCCCGTCCTCCAGCAGATGGATGCGAACCCCGTCGGTTCCCGGTACCACGCTCTCGGTCATGGCCGCGCGCACCGGCAACCCCGCCATCGCGGCCGCGCACAGCACGATCACGGGAAACAGCTTTCTCATCACACCTCCGGCGCAAGCTCAGAGCGCACGGTACCAGCGCCGACTTAGATGAGACTTAGGCGGCCGGGCCGATCTTCACTCGGGCGGTCAGCCCCGCTGCAGGGGAGTGGTTGAAGAGCTCGATCGATGAGTGACAGCGCCCGGCAGCGCCTCGCGCAATGGCGAGGCCGAGTCCACTGCCCTCGACTGCGGTCGTCCGGACACGGTAGAAGCGACTGAAGACGCGCTCGAGGTCCGTGGCGGGTATGCCGGGCCCGTTGTCGCTCACGTCGATGAGAACCGCGCCTTCGACCTTCCGCACGCTCACATCCACGCGGCCGCCCGGCGGCGTGTAGCGCACTGCGTTGTCCAGCAGGTTATCCAGCATGATACGGAGCTGATGCGGGTCGAGCCGGGCGGTCAGCGGCTGCACTTCACCCATACCGAGATCGATCGTGCGGGTCTCTGCGAGCGGCACGAAGCTCCTGACGCAGTCCTTGGCAACGGCTGCGACGTCGACCGTCTCGGCGGAGCTTTCTTCCGGCGTCGCTTCCTGTCGGGCCAGCTGCAACAGCTGTCGCACGATGCGATTCAATCGCTCGACGCCCGCCTCGAGCTCCTTCAGCTCTTCGGCCGCAGCAGGATCGACTTTTCCGCGCAGGTTCCCGATCTGCAGCTTGACTGCGGTGATCGGCGTGCGCAGCTCATGGGCGGCGTCCGCAATGAAGCGCCGCTGCGAGTCGAAGGCGTTGCGCATCCGCCGCAGCAGACCGTTCATCGAATGGATGAGCGGCAGCAGCTCCTGCGGTACGCGCCGCAGGCTCAATTCGGCGAGATTGCGCTCGTCCAGTTCGGCAAGGGTGCGCACGAGTTGGGTCGTCGGGCGCAATACGACATGAACGACCAGCCACAGTATCGCGATGCTCAACGGCGCCAGGTAGACGATCGGCTTGGCGGAGTCCCACGTCATGTCCCAGATGACGCGGCTGCGGAAGTCCTCACTGGTCACGATTTGCACACGCAGGGGAGTCGAGCTCATCGTGAAGACCCGCCAGCGGTCAGCTCCGATGCGGACCGTGCGAAACCCCTCATGCGGCTGCAATCCCAGGCCCGTGACGGGCCACGAGGTCGCCGCCAGCCTGCCATCTGCGCGCCAGAGCTGGACGATATCGGACCCATGATGCTGCACCGAGTAGGCATCCAGGCGGCGCAACGGCGGCGGACCCGGGCCTGCGGTCAGCCGCCCGGCGTAGCTGACCGCGAGGGTCCGCATCTGTCCGTCCCAGTACCCGTTGATGTTGGAATCGTACTGGTGGTAGGTGAGAAAGACGGTGACGGCGGCGAACGCAGCGTACAGCCCGATCAGCCACACCAGCAGCTGGATCCTGAGGGACCTCACGAGCCGCCCTTCGACACTTTCCAACCCAGGCCACGCACGTTGCGGATCACGTCGGCGCCGAGCCGCCGGCGCAGACCGTGGATGATCACCTCGACGGCATTGCTCGCGACCGTGTCCTCCCAGCCGTAGATGCGTTCTTCGAGCTGCTGGCGCGAGAGGATCGCTCCCGGACGCTCCAGGAGGGCATACAGCAGCGCGAACTCCCGCGCCGACAGCGTGCCACGGATGTCGTGATAGACGATCTCACGGGTCCGCAGATCGACCTGCAGCTCTTCGGTCCCGATGATCGATTGCGCCTGTCCGTCGCCGCGCCTGATGGCGGCCCGCAACCGGGCGAGGAGCTCGGTCAACTCGAATGGCTTGACGATGTAGTCGTCGGCGCCGAGGTCGAGGCCCTCGACCCGGTCGGTAATTGCATCACGCGCAGTCAATATGAGGATCGGGGTGCGATCGCCGCGCGCGCGCGCCCCCGCCAACACCTCGAGGCCGGCGCGGCGCGGCAGGCCGAGGTCGAGCAGAACCGCGACATAACCGCCGGCGGCGAGCGCGGCATCGCCGGCCACACCATCCTTTGCCCAGTCCACCGCAAAAGCCGCGCCACGCAGGGCCCTGCTCAGACCGTTGCCGATCATCTCGTCGTCTTCGACCAGCAGGATTCTCATGGCGCTCTTGCGCGCAGAGCTTACGCTGTTCCTCGGCGCCTCGCTCTCGGGAGCTGCGACTCGCCCGTCGCGACGCTAGGCGCCGGGCTCTTCCGCAGCGGCCTGTGCCTCTGCCATCCCCAGCTCCTTGAGCTTGCGTGTGAGCGTGTTGCGCCCCCAACCGAGGAGCTTCGCGGCTTCCTGCCGGTGGCCCTGCGTGCGCTTGAGCGCGGCGCGGATCAGGATGCGCTCCATCGCGGGCAACGCCAGATCGAGCAGAGGGCGCCGGCCGCCCAGAGCCTCGCGCTCGGCCCAGCCGGCCAGGGCGTGCTCCCAGTCGGCTTCGCCCTCGGGAGCGACGCCGCCCGACAGGATCTCAGGCGGCAGATCTTCCACATGGATCTCGCTCCCGGGTGCGAGCACCGACAGCCGACGGCAGAGATTCACCAGCTCGCGGACGTTTCCGGGCCAGCCGTAGGAGGACAGCTTTGCCTCAGCGTCCCTGGCGAGTGCTTTGCGCTCCACTCCGAGATCGCGGGCGGCCAAGTTGAGGTAATGCCCGAGGAGCTCAGGGATGTCTTCCGCTCGGGCGCGAAGCGGCGGCAGCTGCAGTCGAATGACATTGAGGCGATGATAGAGGTCCTCGCGGAAGAGAGAGCGGGTCACGAGTTCCTGAAGGTTCTGGTGGGTCGCGGCGATCACGCGCACATCGACGCGGATCGGTGTCTGCCCGCCCACGCGATAGAACTCCCCCTCTGCCAACACGCGCAGCAGACGGGTCTGCAGAGGTGTCGACATGTCACCGATCTCATCGAGGAACAGCGTGCCGCCGTCGGCCTGTTCGAAGCGCCCGCGACGCTGGACGTCGGCGCCGGTGAACGAGCCTTTCTCGTGGCCGAAGAGCTCCGATTCCAGGAGGTCCGCCGGAATCGCGGAGGTGTTGAGGGCGATGAAGGGCTTGCCGGCCCGTGGACTGTGGTCGTGCAGGGCGCGGGCCACCAGCTCCTTGCCGGTGCCGGACTCACCGGTGATGAGCACGGTGACACTGGAGCGGGACAGGCGGCCGATGCCACGGAAAACCTGCTGCATCGCAGGTGCCGTACCCAACAGCTCGGGAATGCGGGGCGTTGCAGCCGCTTCGGCGGCTCCCTGAGCCGTGGCGCTCGCAGCGCGCCTGACCAGAGCCACCGCCTGATCGATGTCGAAGGGCTTCGGCAGGTACTCGAACGCACCACCCTCGTAAGCCGAGACGGCGCTGCCCAGGTCCGAGTGGGCCGTCATGACGATGACGGGCAGCGCGGGGCGCGTATCGCGAATCCGGCGCAGCAGCGAGAGTCCGGACTGCCCCGGCATCCGGATGTCGGTGATGAGCACGTCGGGTACGTCCCGCCGCAGCGCCTCCAGTGCGGGCTCCGCGGCCTCGAAAGCGCGAGGGGTCATGCCGCCGTTGCGCAGCGCGCGCTCCAACACCCAGCGGATGGACGCGTCATCATCGACGAGCCAGACACGGAGAGCACTGCCGTTCATGTCGGTTCTCCGAGTGGCAGCCACAGTGTGAAGACGGTCCTGCCGGACTCGCTCTCGAACTCGATGAGGCCACCATTGCGGGAGACGAGCTCCTGGGCAACCGCGAGGCCGAGGCCGGTGCCGTTGGGACGGCTCGTGACCAGGGGGTAGAAGATGCTCGAGCGCAGCTCTTGCGGGACGCCCGGGCCGTCGTCCTCCACCTGCACGCTGGCGACCAGACGATGCCGCGCCGACCCGATGCTGACATTCGAGAGCGCGCGGGTGCGCAACACGATGCGCCCGCGGGCAGCAAGCGCCTGCATCGCGTTGCGCGCCACGTTGAGAAGTGCCTGGATGATCTGGTTGCGATCGAGCATCGCGCTCGGCAGGCTGGGGTCATAGTCGCGCTCGATGTCGATGGCTGAAGCTGCTTCAGCTCGCAGCAGGTGATAGACGTGCTCGCAGACCTCGTGCACGTTGATCAGTGATTTCTCCGGCACGCGCTTGGGGCCGGCCATGGAGTCGACGAGCGCGGCCAGGCGGTCCGCCTCACGGATGATGACCTGGGTGTATTCCTTGAGCGCCGCGCCCTCGAGCTCGCGCTCCAGGAGCTGGGCGGCGCCGCGCAGTCCACCGAGCGGATTTTTTATCTCGTGGGCGAGTTGCCGGATCATCAGGCGGCTGCCGTCGAGGCGGGCGAGCAGGTCGTTCTCGCGTGAGATGCGCTGCCGTTGAGTGGTGTCGGCCAGCTCGAGAAGCAGATGGGTACCCGTGACCTGACCTTCGAGTGGGGTAATGGTGAGGTCAAGCGTGCGGGCCTCGCGTGGCGCCCCGGCGGGGCGGACGGTGAGCTCGCGGTCGGCGATGCCCTCACCGGCCTCGAGTGCACGGCGGAGGATGGCCGTCAGGCCGTTGCTGTCGACGAGGAAGTCGGAGAAAGGCCGGCCGCGAGCCATGTTGAGGCTGAAGGCAAGCAGGTCCTGGGCGGCTACGTTGGCGTAGATGGCGCAGAGCTGCGCATCGAGGACGATGATGCCGGTCGACAGGGCATCGAGGAGATCGGCAGGGTCGAAATGCGACAGCGCCGAGGGAAAGTGGCGCTCAGCGGCCAAGGTTCGGCCCTCTCGATTCGACATCCGGCGACTCGATTAGAAGGCACTTTCCGGGAACGCCGTGAATCCGTCCGTGGAGGCTGGCGCAAAAACGTCCGTGTTTTTGAGCCTCCCGGAAAGTGCCTTCTAACCGAGCCGCCTCACTCGCATTCGGAGCCGCGGAGCCGCCGTCCGCTAGTGGGGATGGACGGGGTTGTGGGGATTGCGGACCGAGGGCTGGTGCACGAAGAAAGTGACGTTGCTCGTCTCGCAGACGATCTGGCCGGTGCTGTCCTCGATCACCGCCTGCACCGAGTGCTGCCCCCGGGCGACCGGGAAGGTGAATGAGGTACCGGACCCTGCGATCTGCTTCCCGTCGATGTAGAGCCGGATACCGTCTCCGGGACGGAGCCCCGGTGAGGTTTGTACCACTGCCGTCGTCTCGTAGACGTTCATCAGCATCTGCTGATCGGTCGGTTGTGCGATGGTGCAGCTGTCGTAGGCCGGTCCCGCAGATTGCGTCGCAGGCGGTGCGGTCGTATAGGGAGACTGGGGTTGCACCGGCAGGGCCGAGAAGGTCTGGGCTCCGCGAATTTCCAACTTCTGCGCGTTGGGATGTGGTTGGTCGCTGTAGTGGACGATGCCCTGGGCATCGACCCACCTGTAGACCGTCGTGCTGCCACCGTTGCCCGCGAGCGCGATGCCGGCAAGGAGGCCGAGGCCCGCAAGGGCTGCCACCATCGGACGGACGGATGCCGGCCGGAATAAGGTAAATCGGATGTGGCGCATAGATATCGAGCATAGCCCCATGCTTCGCCGGGCACAAAGGACGGGCGTACCAGAAAAAAGGCCGTGCCAATGGCCTTCCCTGGCGGCAGACCCCCCGGCCCGCACATCCGTGTGCGGGCGCTCGCCGGAGCGAGGACACGTTAAGTGTCCTCGCTGAAAGGCACCGGCTCGCCCCTGGCCAGTCGTTTTTGCGAATCGAGGGCATCAGCAGCTGTAGTAGAGCTCCATCTCCACGGGGTGGGTCGCCATGCGGAAGCGCGTCATCTCCTGCATCTTCAGACCGATGTAGGCTTCGATCACGTCATTGGTGAAGACCCCGCCGCGGGTCAGGAACTCGCGGTCCTTGTCGAGATAGTCGATGGCCATGTCGAGCGAGTGGCAGACCGTGGGGATGTGCTTGGCCTCCTCCGGCTCCAGGTCGTACAGATCCTTGTCCGCGGGCTCGCCGGGGTGAATCCGGTTCTGGATGCCGTCGAGGCCGGCCATCATCATGGCCGCGAACGCGAAGTAGGGATTGGCGCTCGAGTCCGGGAAGCGCACTTCGATGCGGCGGGCCTTCGGGTTCGATACCCACGGAATGCGAATGGAGGCGGAGCGATTGCGGGCGGAGTACGCCAGCATCACGGGCGCCTCGAACCCGGGCACCAGGCGCTTGTAGCTGTTGGTGCCGGCGTTGGTGAAGGCATTGAGCGCGCGCGCGTGCTTGATGATTCCGCCGATGTAGTAGAGGGCGACGTCCGAGAGACCGCCGTACTTGTCGCCGGCGAAGAGAGCCCTGCCCTCCTTCTGCAGCGACTGGTGCACGTGCATGCCGCTGCCGTTGTCGCCGACGAGCGGCTTCGGCATGAAAGTGGCTGTTTTGCCGTAGCGATGCGCGACATTGAGTACCGCGTATTTCAGCAGCTGCACCTGGTCGGCCTTCTGCACGAGCGTGCCGGCGCCGATGCCGATTTCACTCTGGCCGCCGGTCGCGACCTCGTGATGGTGCACCTCGACTTTGAGGCCCAGCTCCTCGCAGGCGAGGCACATCGCGGAGCGAATGTCCTGGAACGCATCGACGGGCGGCACGGGGAAGTACCCCCCCTTGACGCCAGGCCGGTGCCCGCGGTTGCCGTCGGTGTATTCCGTACCCGAGCTCCAGGCGCCCTGCACGGAGTCGATGGCATAGAAGCAGCCGCGCATGTCGTTTCCGTACCGTACGCTGTCGAAGATGAAGAACTCGTTCTCCGGACCGAAGAGTGCGTTGTCGGCGATGCCCGTGGACTTGAGATATGCCTCGGCGCGCTTCGCGAGCGAGCGCGGGTCGCGCTCGTAGCCCTGCATGGTCGCAGGCTCGACGACATCGCACCGCAGGTTGATGGTCGCGTCCTCGAAGAACGGATCGATGACCGCCGTGTTGGCCTCCGGCATCAGAATCATGTCCGACTCGTTGATGCCCTTCCATCCCGAGATGGAAGAGCCGTCGAACATCTTGCCGTCGCGGAACAGGTCCTCGTCGACGAGGCGCGCGGGGATGGTGACGTGCTGCTCCTTGCCACGCGTATCGGTGAATCTCAGGTCCGCGAATTTGATGTCTTTTTCTTTGATCAGCTTGAGCACATCAGTCGGTGTCATATCTCCTCCGGAAAATGGGGGTGCGAGCCGGTGCCCCCTTCAGCGGGGGCACTGTGCGACTCGTGTGCGGTCACCCGGGCATGTGGCGGCGCGCTGTGCCAGTGCAGGCGCTGTGCCAGCCGCAGCTGACCAGCGAATCAATGGCTTAGCGACCGCCAAAGGCCGTACATGCACCGATACGGTGCATGATAGACCGGATGGGCACCAGTATGGTGCAAATAGACCACGGCAGGGCCAGGGCGGCCGGAGAGAGCGGGGCGTGACGCTTCCTTTTAGTGCATCCCGCCAGGGTTCCGCTGCAGCGTTTTTGCCGGGCTATACTCGCCGGCTCTTTTGCATTTCGACCCTGGCTCATGAGAACCGGCACGGCGCCCCGCACTTTCCAGGAGCTGATCTTCGCGTTGCAGCGCTACTGGTCAGAGCGCGGCTGTGTCGTGCTGCAGCCCTACGACATGGAGGTTGGGGCCGGGACCTTCCACACCGCCACCTTCCTGAGGTCCATCGGACCCGAGCCGTGGAGCGCTGCCTACGTGCAGCCTTCGCGCCGCCCGGCCGACGGGCGCTATGGCGACAATCCCTTCCGCCTGCAGCACTACTACCAGTTCCAGGTGGTCATGAAGCCCTCGCCGCTGGATATCCTGGATCAGTACCTCGGGAGCCTGCGCGCGCTCGGCTTCGATCCGCTGGTGCACGACGTACGCTTCGTCGAGGACAACTGGGAATCCCCGACGCTGGGTGCCTGGGGCCTGGGCTGGGAAGTGTGGCTGAACGGCATGGAGATCACCCAGTTCACTTATTTCCAACAGGTCGGCGGGCTCGACTGCCGGCCGGTGACCGGAGAGATCACCTACGGCCTCGAGCGGCTCGCGATGTATCTGCAGGCCGTCGAGAGCATCTATGACATCGTGTGGACCGACGGTCCGCTCGGCCGGGTGACCTACCGCGACGTATTCCACCAGAACGAGGTCGAACAATCCCGATACAACTTCGAGGACGCAGAGGTCGGGACCCTGTTCCGGCACTTCGATGACCACGAGCGCGCCTGCAGGGAGCTGTTGGAAAAGGGACTGGCGCTGCCTGCCTATGAGCAGGTGTTGAAAGCCTCGCATACCTTCAATCTGCTCGATGCGCGCCGTGCGATCTCCGTGACGGAGCGTCAGCGCTACATCCTGCGCATGCGCGCGCTCGCGAGCGGGGTCGCCCGGGCTTACTACGAGAGCCGGCAGGCATTGGGATTTCCGCTCGCGCGGCAGGCCTCGCCGCAGGGAGCCGCAGCAGCCATGGGCATCGGCTCATGACGGAAGCGTCTGGAACGCAGCCTCGCAACCCCGAGAAGCGCGATTTCCTCGTCGAGATCGGGACCGAGGAGCTGCCGCCGAAGGTGCTGCGCCAGTTGGAGCTGGCATTTGCCGGCGACCTTGCCGCAGGCCTCGCCAAGGCGAGCCTCACGCATGGCGAGCTGAAGTCCTTCGCGACGCCCCGCCGGTTGGCGGTTCTGGTCCGCCGCATGGCGGCGCGCCAGCCGGACCAGAAGATCGAGCGGCGCGGCCCACCCGTCAACGCGGCGTTCGACGCGGAAGGCCTGCCGACGAGAGCCGCACAGGCCTTCGCGGCGAACTGCAGGGTCTCGGTGGAGGAACTGCAGCGTCGTGAAGAGGGGAGAGGCACATTCCTCTACTACGTCGGCGTCAGACCAGGCGCTGCCGCCGTGGAGCTCCTGCCCCCACTCGTGCAGAGCGCGCTCGAGTCCCTGCCGATCCCCCGCAGGATGCGCTGGGGTGCGGGTGAGGCCCAGTTCGTTCGGCCCGTTCACTGGATCGCGATGCTGTATGGGAAAGAGGTCGTGCCGGCAACCCTGCTCGACATCCCTTCGGGCAGGATGACCTGCGGCCATCGCTTCCACGCGCCGAAACCGCTGCGTCTGTCCAGCCCTTCGGTGTACGAACGGGCGCTGCGCGAGCGAGGCTACGTCATTGCGGATTTCGAGGCCCGGCGGTCGCTCGTGCGCGAACGGGTCGCAGCCGTGGCGGCGGGTCTGGGCGGCCAGGCCCTCATGAGAGATGCGCTGCTCGATGAGGTCACGGCGCTCGTGGAATGGCCGGTGCCGCTCGCGGGCCGCTTCGATGAGCGCTTTCTCTCCTTGCCGCGCGAGGTGCTGATCTCCACGCTCGAGGATCACCAGCGGTACTTTCCGGTGGAAGACGCCGAGGGGCGGCTGCTGCCCTGCTTCATCGCCGTCGCCAACATCGAGAGCCGTGACCCCGCGAAAGTCATCGAAGGGAATCAGCGCGTGGTAAGGCCACGGCTGGCGGACGCGGCGTTTTTCTGGGAGCAGGACCGCAGGACGCCGCTTGCCACGCACATCGACGGACTGACGAAGGTCACCTTCCAGGCGAAGCTCGGGTCGCTCGGCGACAAGGCGCGGCGCATGGGACTCCTGGCCGCGGATATTGCGGCGGCAAGCGCGACATCGGGCGCTGCGAGCTCCAGGCTCGTCACACATGCGCGGCGAGCGGCGGAGCTCTGCAAGTGCGACCTCCTCACAGCCATGGTCGGCGAATTCCCCGAGCTGCAGGGCATCATGGGCACCTACTACGCCCTGGCGGATGGGGAGGAGCCGGAGGTGGCCACCGCAATCCGCGAGCACTACCAGCCGCGTGGCGCAGGCGATGCCCTGCCGTCGACCGACAGCGGCACCGCGCTCGCGATCGCCGACAAGCTCGATACTCTGGCCGGCATATTCGCCATCGGTGAGAAGCCCACCGGAACGAAGGACCCGTTCGGCCTGCGCCGCGCGGCGATCGGAGTCATCCGGATCCTGATCGAGAAGCGGCTCGATCTCGATGTCGCGCGGCTGTTGGATCGCGCCGTGATGCTGGTGCGCGCAGACATCGGGAAGACCGCGGCTGCCGCCGGCAAGGCGGCGCCGGCGGCGACCGGGAGCGTCGCGGCCGAAGTCTACGACTATGTGCTCGAGCGGTTGCGCGCCTACTATCTCGAGGGCGCCGGCGGAACGGGAGGCACGGCAGTGACGACGGAGATGTTCGATGCAGTGCTCGCGACGCGACCCGCATCGCCGCTGGATTTCGACGCACGGCTGCGCGCCCTCAGCACGTTCCTGGCGTTGCCGGAAGCGGCCAGCCTCACGGCGGCAAACAAGCGTGTCGCCAACATCCTGCGCAAGTCCGGGGAGAGCGCGCCGCGCGATGTCGAGACGGACGCGCTGCAGGCTGCCGCGGAGCGACAGCTCTTCGAGGCGCTGCGTGAGCGGCGCGACCGCGTATCGGCCGCCACGGCACGCAAGGAGTACGCGAGCTCCCTCACACTGCTCGCACAACTTCGACCGGCAGTGGACGCCTTCTTCGACCAGGTGATGGTCATGGACGAGAACCCGAAGCTGCGTGCCAACAGGCTGGCGCTCCTCGCACAGATGCGTGAGCTGTTCGCAGGGATCGCGGATCTGTCGCGACTGCCGGGCTGAGCGCAGCGCGGCCATGCAGCTCCTCGCCTCTCTGGTCTTCACGACATTTCTCTTCGCCTGGACGTTCTGTTACGCGATCTTCTTCGTGATCGCCTGTCTCCTGCTGCCGTTCCGGCATCGCTTCCTGCTGGCGCGAGTCTGGGCGTGGGTGCTGCTGAAAGCCCTGAAGTGGACCTGCAGGCTGGATTTCCGGGTGGAAGGGTCGGAGCGGCTGCCCGCAGGCAATCACATCGCGCTCTGGAAGCACTCCTCTTCATGGGAGACGATCGCGATGAACGTGGTCTTCCCACGGCAGGTATGGGTGTTGAAGCGGGAGCTCCTCTGGATTCCGGTGGTCGGCTGGGGTATCCGGCAGCTGCACGCCATCGCCATCGATCGCAAGTCGGGACACTCGGCCGTGTCTCAGGTGGTCGCGCAGGGTCGGGAGCGTCTCGCCGAAGGCGACTGGATCATGGTGTTCCCGGAAGGCACCCGCATGCCGCCGGGCGAGACTCGCCGCTACGGGGTCAGCGGGACCTTGCTGGCGGCAGAGACCGGCAAGCTCATCGTTCCGGTCGCGCACAACGCCGGCCGTTATTGGCCACGACGAGGGCTGCTCAAGAAGCCCGGGACCATTCGTGTGGTGATCGGCGAGCCCGTAGTCCCGGGCGATCGCGACGTCCGCGAGGTCAACCGTGAGATCCAGGGCTGGGTCGAGACCACCGTGAAGACACTGCATTCGGAGTACTGACATGCGCGTACGTCTCTTCCACATAGACGCTTTCACCGGCCAGCGCTTCCGCGGCAATCCGGCGGCCGTGATGCCGTTGGACGACTTTCCCGCGGACGCGGTGATGCAGGCGATCGCAGCGGAAAACAACCTGTCGGAGACGGCGTTCATCGTGCCGCAGGGCGATGACTACCGGCTTCGCTGGTTCACTCCTGCGGTCGAGGTCCCTCTGTGTGGGCACGCGACCCTGGCGAGCGCTGCTGTCGTGATGGAGCGCCTGCACCCAGGGCGGCAGCAGGTGACGTTTCACACGGCGAGCGGCGCTCTCATCGTGAAGCGAACGGCGACAGGCTATGTCATGGATTTCCCCGCCCGGCCGGTAGCACCGGTGAGCGCGCCCGCGGGACTTGGCGCCGCCCTGGGAGTCACTCCCGTGGAGGTCCACGCCAACGACGTCAACTACGTGGCCGTGCTCCGCGATGAGCGCGCAGTGATCGAGCTCTCGCCCGACATCGCGGCCATCGCGCGTCTGGACCGCAGCGGGTTGATCGTAACGGCGAAAGGCACCGGTGACCGCGATATCGTCAGCCGATACTTCACTCCCGCCAGGGGCGTGGCGGAAGACCCGGTAACCGGAAGCGCGCATTGCGCTCTCGCACCCTTCTGGTCGCAGCGGCTGGGGAAATCCGAGCTGCGTGCCCATCAGGCCTCGCGACGCGGCGGGGAGATGACTTGTCGCATCCGCGGCCAGCGTGTCGAGTTGGAAGGCACCTGCGTCTTCTACCTCGAGGGCACCGCCGAGCTGTGAGCGGTCGTCAGCCAGGCGTAACCGGCTCCTGATAGCTGTACGCTGCCGCCCAGGATCATCGCGAGGCGCAGGCCTTCCGGCCCGCCGTCGAGGGCGGCGTACACCGCGCCCAGCGCTGCGACGCCGACAGTCGCGCCCACCATCCGCGCGACGTTGATGATGGCGGAGGCGGTGCCGGAGCGGGCTGCGGGCACCGCGCCGACGGCCTCGCCCATCAAGGGTCCCGTGGCCAGCCCCATGCCGACTCCGGTGAGGGCGAGGCCGATTTCCGCAAACACCAGAGATCTCTCGCCGGCGGTCATCCCAATCAGCAGCAGGCCGAGACCAATGATGGCTACGCCGCCGGCGGTCATTGAGCGCACGCCCAGAGTCTCGGTGAGCCTTCCCGAGAACGGCGAGACGATCACGAACACCAATGCCATGGGGATGAGCGCAATCCCGGCCATGGTTGCTCCGAGGCCCCGTGTGCTCTGCCACGTCAGTGGCAGCAGGAAGATCACGCCGTACATGCCGAAGGTCATGGCCGTGGTGGCCACCGACGCCGCAGTGAACGGCTTCGACGAAAACAATTCGAGCGGCACGAGTGCTGCCGGCCCGACGCCTTTCTCGATGAGAACGAATGAGACGATGCAGACCGCGGCCACGATACAAGCAACCACCGCTGCCCAAACACTCGTGTGCACCTCGATGGCCGCAAACGCCATGGCACCCAGGCCGAGTGCGCCGATGCTCTGTCCGCGGGCATCGAAGCTGCGGCCGCGCGGATCGGCCGACTCCGGCAGAGTAGGCACAGCCAGCACGACAGCGGCGAGACTGACGGGTACGACGACCAGGAAAATGCTCCGCCAGCCATATTGCTCGATGAGCACGCCGCCCAGAGTGGGTCCGATGGCGAGCGCCACGCCATTGCACCCCGCCCAGATCCCCAGCGCCCTGCCGCGCTCGCCGGAATCGCGCCACAGAACGCGGATGAGGGCAAGAGATGCGGGAATCAGCAGCGCGGCTCCCACGCCTGCTACTGCACGCGCGCCGATCAGGACCCCGATCGCCGGCGCATATGCGGCGACGAGCGAGGCCGCCGTGAAGATCGCCGCGCCCAGGACGAAGACCTTGCGACGGCCGATGACGTCGGCCAGCAGTCCGCCCGTCAGCAGCAGCACGGCGTAGGTGAGGTTGTAGGCGTCCACCACCCACTGCAGCGACCCGACGCTCGCATGGAAATAGCTGCCGATGCGATGCGTCCCGAGATTGACGACCGCGGTATCGATCTGGGCGACGAGTACGGCAAGGCACAGCGTGAGCAACGCCGGAAAGTGGCTGATCCCGATGCGGGCTCCTTTTCGATGCACAGTGGTATCCAAGGTGCGCCTCCTGGTTCGTCCGGGTATCAGAAGCCTACGCCCGCAAGATGCGGGACGTTTCCATGACCGTCGAAGCTTCCGCACCATTCAGGTGGTAGGGTGGGACGATGGCGGAACAAAGACATTCCGAGCTCCCTGGCTTCTCGGGCACGGCATTCCTCCTGGCCGACCCGGCGAGAGCGGTAATGCTGGCGGCACTGCTCGACGGGCGTGCCTTGCCCGCAGGGGAGTTGGCTTACGCGGCCCGTATCACGGCGCAAACGGCGAGCTCCCATCTGGCAAAGCTTCTCGCGGGAGGTCTGGTCGCGCTCCAGATCGAGGGACGACACCGCTACTACCGCCTGGCGGGGCCACATGTCGCGCAGGCCATCGAGCACCTGGCCGCCATCCGGCAGGAGCCGGAGATCCGCCGCCGCGCGTTGAGCCCCGAGGCACAGCGGCTGCGATTCTGCCGCAGCTGCTACGACCATCTTGCCGGCCAGGTCGGCGTCGCACTGACGCGGGCGCTGGAGGAGCGGGACTATCTGCGGGCCGCGCCCGCCAAGCTGCTCGAAGTGACCCCTGCGGGGACGGAATGGCTCGCCCGCCTCGGCGTCGACACGCGTGGTATCAAGCCCTCGCGCGGTGGCCTGGCACGCCAGTGCCTCGACTGGACCGAGCGGCAGCACCATCTCGCCGGTCCCCTGGGCGTCGAGCTGCTGAGCGTGCTCTGCACCTCCGGCTGGCTACGGCGCGGGCGGGAGACTCGCGCCATGGAGGTCTTGCCCAAAGGGCGGCACGAGCTGCGTGCTCAGCTGGGCGTCGATGTCGATCACATGAGTTGAGTTGGCCGGCCGGGTCAGTTTGCGTCCTCAGGCATACGATAGGGCAGCACGGCGGCGAGCGCAGTGCCATACAGCGCGGCGGAAGCCAGCGTGAAGGTGAGCAGAATTGCCGTCGTGGACGGCTCGGGAGATCCCGATGCAACGGCTGTGTGGGCGCCGATAGCGAGGAACAGGCTCAGCACGAACCCACCCACGGCGAAACCGGTTTGCTGCACGAACACGAAGATGCCGAAGATCGCACCTTCGCGCCGCTCGCCCGTGCGCGCCTGATCGAGGTCGGCCGTGTCCGGGGCCATGGCGTTCGGGAGCAGGCGGGCGCCGGTGTTGGACAGGCCGTAGAGCACCATGAAGGGATACATGAGCGAGGCATGCGCCGAGGTTATCCAGAAGGGCAGGAGGCAGCAGACGGCATTCAGCGCAAGCGCCGCACGGCAGACCGGGATCTTCCCCAGCCGATTGGCGGCGTGCCACCAGAGCGGGGCGACGAGGATCCCGGTGATCGAGCTCACCGGATAGAGCGTACCGATCGCCGCCGGGCTCTCCCCGAGAATTCGTGTCAGGTAGTAGACGAGTGCCCCGCTGAACACGGCATCGCCCACGTTGACGAAGAGAAAGCTCCCGGACAGCCAGGCGAGCGGCCGGTTGCCGGCCAAAGCCGCCAGCTGCGCGCGCAGGCCGTGATCATGGCGCAGCGTCGCGTCCGGCTCTGCGGTGTCCGCCGTCGAAAAGAAGGCGACCAGTCCGCTGACGACGATGGCGGCGCCAAACACCACGCCGATGATGCCGAAGCCCGTGGCTTCGGAGGTGTAGTGGCCAAGCAGCCAGGGTCCGCTCGCCAGAGTCAGCAGTATCGCCCCACGCGCCACGATCTCGCGGTACCCCGCCAGGCGCGTTCTGACGTGCTGGTCCCGCGAGATCTCCGCGAGCATGGTGGCGTATGGGACCTGATAGAGCGACAGCCCCGTGTTGTTGAGAAGGAAGACGGCACCGAACCAGAGGATGTCGAGCGCAGAGGCCTGTCCGCGCGGTAGATTGAAGAGCACGGCGAAGCAGACACCCCAGAATGTCGCGCCGCCGAGAAGGTACGGCCGCCGGCGGCCGAAGCGCGTGCGCGTCCGGTCAGATACGATCCCGACGATCGGATCCGCAACGACATTCCACACGCGTGGAACGAGCAGCGCGAGCCCGGCCCACACCGGCGGGATGCGCAGCACTTCCGTTGCGTAGAAGAGCAGGTAGATGGTGGAGATGCCCGCATAGCAGGCAAGCCCGACCTCCCCGGCCGCCCAGCCGAACCCGGACCAGCCGAGGCGTCTCCCGCGCCGGGCGGCGGCCGCCACGCTCATCGCCGTGCGAGCGCCGCCACGAGACGGTCGATCTCCGCCTCGGTGTTGTAGAAGTGCGGTGAGGCACGGAGGATCGAATCGCGGTCCTCGACGAATATCGACTCGCCCGCCAGGCGCTGCACCACCTCTGCCGCATCGTCCCGGCGAATGGAGACGATTCCGGCCGCGGCCGCGGCCGGGGTCAACACGTCGAACCCCTGCTCGAGCAGCCGCTGCGACAGCCGGCTCGAGAGCTGCGCGACGCGATGGAATATCGCCTTCCACCCGAGCGCCCCCAGGAATGCGAGCGATGCGCCGAGAGCGTAGATGCCGGGATAATCGAGATGCCCGTACTGCGGATCGCGGCTGGGCCACTCGTTGGCGTAGCCGCGAAAGGGGGGCGTCCATTGCCGCGCCAACCGCTCGCTCAAGGTCATGAATCCCAGACCGAAGCCGCCGAGCAGCCATTTGAACGAGGACCCGCAGTACGCATCGGCCAATTCCGCGCGAACCGGAATGGCGCCTACGGCCTGCACTCCATCCACGATCAGCCACGCGCCGCTTGCGCGGCAGGCCGTACCGATCTGCTCGAGATCGACCGTCGTACCCGTACGCCAGTGCACGTGGGAAACGGCGAGCGCCTGCGCGCCGGAAGCCGCCTGCACGAGTGCGGCGCCGCGCTCCGCTTCGCTTGGGATCTCCACGGGTACGATGTCGATTCCCGATTTGCGCAGCGCGAGACAGGCCTGCCAGACGGAGGGAAATTCGTCCCCGGCGATGGCGATCCGACTGCCGGGTGGCAGCGGCAGCCCGAGACAGGCGAGGTTGAGCGCCTCCGTGGCGCTGCCGGTGAAGGACATCGCGTCCTCCTGCACTCCCAGCAGGGCTGCAAGCATGGAGCGGGCGGTCGCCGCCGTCGTGACCCAATCACCGCGGCCGCAGATGCCGCGCAGCTTCGCCTCGTAAAATGCGGCAGATGCCTGCCCGAGTCCCCTCCATGCCAGCCCGGCGGTTGCGGTGTTGAGATAAACCGCCTCGGCGACGAAAGGGAACGAGTCGCGCGCCGCCTCGAGGGCCGACATGTCGGGGGGCGTCATCTACCCTCCTCGAGAAAATTCCGGATCGCGCGCATCACCTCGGGTTTCGGCTCGAGCATGTGCCCACCATCGAAGTAGGCCATCGTGAGCCGCTGCCGCGGGAGGTCCGTCTGATCGAGAACGTAGCGCGTATCGGCCACCTGCGTTTGAGTGTCGTATCGGCCCTGCACCACCATCAGCCGCAGGTGCGGGTCGTCATGCATCTCCTGCGCGAGCGTGTCCTCGAGGGAGGAGGCGCCGCTCGTGCGGAAATTCCATGCTTCGAATACCTGCATGTCGTTCGGGGTGATGATCTCGTACGCGGCCAGGCCCTGCACGTGCAGGGCATCGCCCGCGTATCGGGTAATGCCGCTCGAGTAAGCGACGTAGCCGTTCCCGTGTGACTTTGCGCCGGCGGGATGCGTCCAGAGCCCATTGTTGCCATCGAGCACCAGCCCCCGATCCTGCAAGAGCGCGGTGGCGAAATCTCCCACCTCGATGGTGTGGTGTGACACGAAATAGCTCTTCGGGATGCCACTGAGCTCCGGCAGGCGGTCGATGATCATCTGCCGTGTGGCCGCATCGAGCTGGTGGCCCAGTATCAGTGCACCGGCATACTGCGTGCGGGCAAACGCAGCAGCCTTGTCCACCGCCTCCTCCCAGGTCTGGTGTTTGTTGTCGATCCTGCCATAGTGCCACGCCATGGAAGCCGCGGTCGGCAGGCGCAGAGCGTCCCATACCGGATCGGGAGTGCCGCTGCCGCGCCCGAAGGTGATCGCGAATCCTCCCAGCATCAGGCCGGCGACGGCAACCTCCGGCTGGCTGCGAGCGAGATCGCGCACCACCGCCACGGCCCGCATGCTGCCGTAGCTCTCGCCATACACATAGACAGGCGAGCGCAGGCGCCCGTGCTTGCGCAGCCACCATACGATCAGCGCGGTGACCTCGTCAGAATCGCCGTCGACGGAATGGAACTGCTCGGGCGAGACGCCCGGCAGCGTATGGCTCCAGCCCGTGTCCGTGGGATCGACGAACACGAGGTCGGCTCTGTCGAGGGGGCTCGCGGAATTGTCGACGAGTGGCGTCGCGGGGCTCGAGGTTCCCGCCGGCGTGCAGTCGCGGAGGATCACGGGGCCCAGCGAACACAGGTGCAGGAACACGGAGGAGGCGCCCGGACCCCCGTTGAAGATGAACATCACGGGCCGGGCCGTGGAGTCGCCGGGACCTTCGGCAACATAACTGATGGAGTAGAGGTCGGCCGCAGGGACCGCTCCCTGGTCCTCGATCACGGCCTCGGCTACGGTGGCCTGGTAGCGGATGCGACGTCCGTTGAAGTCGCCGCTGTGCTCGGTGCTGAATACATGCGCACCGTCCACCGCCGTCATGGTGAGCGGCGCGAGCGGCGGCGGCGGGAACAGCCGTGCGACTGTCGAGGCGCCCGCGCGCGCAAACACTCCGAACGCCAGCAGCCCGAGCGCGAAGGTCACCGATCCGGACTTCCCATGCATCATCGTTTCCCTCATCACTCTATTTGTCGTGCGACGCCCCGACCAGCGTCAGCACGTCACGGGTCAGCTCAGCGCGTATCCGGGGGCTCCCCAGATACATCGCATGTCCGCCCGCATAGCATTTGAAGCTGATCGCCCGGCGTAAATCCGGCGGCAGCGCGTCCTCGGTCGCCTGCCCGCGGGCGCACTGCTGGTATGGGTCATAGATGCCCACCGCGACCAGCGCTTTGAGATGCGAATTGAGCGCCACCGCCTGTCGCATCCCGGGCAGCGGGGGACCGAGCTGCGGCGGGCCCGCGCCCGAGGCGAGCGCCGCCGCGATCGCAGCCTTCACCTGTTCCGGGCTCAGGGGCGCAGTGGCGTAGTTCCACTGCTCTCCGACGCCCGGGGGATAGGTGCCGGATGGCGCGAAGCCCTGTGTCAGATCCTCCAGCCCGAGGTAGGGCAGGTCCGTGCGATAGCCCAGCGCCTCGCGCAGGTAGTGCAGCATCTGCGGCGTGCCCTCATCGCTCGGCGGGGTGGTTCGCCGGCCGTCGAGCAGATAGAGCACCTTGCCTTCGCGCTGCAGCAACCGCGTGCGGAACTGGTGTGGTGTGATGAGGAGAGTCCGGCGGTCGATCAGCGCGGGCTCGATGCCGGTGAAGCGTGAGAGCTGCCCGGCGATTCTGTTACGTTTCGCAGTCGACAGCTCAGCCAGATGCGCAAGCGCAGGTGCGTAGGTCTCGCGAACCCAGGTTTCCGCGGCACGACGCACGGCGCTCGGATCATTGCCCAGATCGGGCGCGCTGCGATGCCAATAGAGCGCCGTGCTCGCCATGTCGACGACACCGAGCGCCTCGAGGAGCGCGGGGGAACCGTAGTGCTGATCGAGTCCAAAGCCGCCCGAGATCAGGACCAGACCGGTGACGTCGATGCCGCGCTTCTCCAGCGAGTAAGCGACGCTCGCGGCACGACCGGCGCCCCAGCTTTCACCGGCGAGGAACACGGGTACGTCGACTGCGTCGTGAAGGATGAGCCAGGAGCGGACGAACTCCGTGACCGAGGCGACATCGCCCACGGTGCCGTAGAACTCATGCTCATAGGCCGTTCGGGTCGGGCGGCTGAACCCTGTGCCGATCGGATCGACCATCACCAGGTCGGCGCCGGCAAGCCAGGAGTCCGGGTTGTCGCTCAACTGCCCTCCCTGCAGCAGCTTCGGGCCCGCGATGTCGAAATGCAGCCACGCGGACGGCGCACCCGGACCGCCGTCCCAGACGAACATCACGGGACGCGAGGTGGCTGTTGCACGTTGGCTCGGGGGGATGAGGCGGTACGCCGTGTAGAACATGTAGCCATGCGGCTCGCCAGTCTCGACATCCCGGATGGCGATGCGCCCGACCTCCGCCGTATACGCCAGTTCCCGGCCACCGATCCGCGCATCGTGCCGCGTGATGATGGGAGTATCGTCTGCAGGATTCGCGGCGGCGAGCGCAGGCGCCAGAGCGAGCAGCGCGAGGGCCGCGGCCGGCCAGTGTGCGCGGACGCCACAGGCTCTGCGGTAATCGGTAAGAGGCATATCAGCTATCCCGGCCCGCGGATGATACCGACACCATTCAGGATCCGGATTTTCGTCCCATAGGGAGCCGACAGCGCCCGGATGCGTTCCAGGATCAGCCGCGCCTGCTGCGGATCGGCGGGCCGTGGACGTCCGTCGGTGCGCGCGCGGCTCGATTCGATGATCACAGGATAGAGCCTGATCTCACTCACCTCGCCGTGGCGGTAAGTCGTAACCGGCACGAAGGTTTGAAACCACGCGTCGGAGAAGTGGATCAGCGGTCCGCCGGGCACCTGGTAGCTGCGCGTGCCGCCGAACTGGAAAAAGAGGCTCCCCAGGCTGTAGAAGATGGGCTTGCCCTTGTAGATCTCGATGCCGCCGAGCACGTGCGGGCCGTTTCGGACGGCTGCATCGGCACCCGCATCGATGGCAGCGTGAAACAGGGTTGGCTCGAAGCCCGCAGGACGCGCCGTATCATTGTCATTGCCCTGGGAGAGATTCCCGTAGGGCGTGATCTCATGCGCGTGGATGGAAAAGAGCACGAAGTTGGCGTGCCGCGTGGCCTCGCGGACGCTCGCGATCACATCATGGAAGTCTTGCGGGTTCATCTCCCACGCGGTACCCCGCGACGGCGCGCCACGAAAGGCCGTGTCGCCTACCATGAGATCCGTGGTGCCTTGCCCCGCCCGTGCGCTGTCCAATTCCCCCGACCAGGACTGGCGCAGTGATGTCACTCTGAGCCCGCCGAGCAGGGTGCGCAGCTGATCGAACTGCGCATACGGCAACAGGTGCACCTCGCGAACGTGCAGCGGGCTGATTCCAGGGCAGCCGCGCGCATCGGGACCATACCGTCCGTTCGGTGGCGGACACGCGACCGACATGGGTGGGAAGGTCGAGGCGGTGTCGACCAGCGCGGCAAGGCCGTGGCGCGTCCGAAGATAGGCAGGCGCTCGCGCCTGCGCCAGCGTCCTGCCGGCGCCCGCTTGGGCCACACCCGCGGCGCGCAGCGACTCCAGCGTCGCCACCAGCCCTTCGGTGCCCCAATCGGTGGCATGATTGTTGGCTTTGGAAACGACCGTGATTCCGAGTGACCTGAGATCCCTGGCGACAACAGCCGGAGCGATCGGGTAGCCACCGCCATTCTCCGCCGCCTGCCAGCCCTTGAAGGCGCGGAGATCGAAGAGCGATCCCTCCATGTTGGCGAAGCCCAGGTCGGCCCGGCGGAAGTGGCGCGCCACGGCCTCGAGCTTGCGATCCGCAGCCCCCCCGAGAGCCTGGTTGGGTCCGATGAGGTCGCCGCCGGCCGCGAAGCTGAAACCGTCAGCGACCCGTAGCGGGGCTCGAGCCGCGGGCTGCGCTGCAAGGGAAAGGGTAAGGAGACCGGCCGCCGTCGCGTGGGCCATGCGGCGGCGGGCGCTCACGGCGTGTGCTCCGTCGGCGCGACGAATTTCCGCAGTGCCGTCACGAACAGAGGCAGAGTGCCCGGCGTCGTGTAGGCGCTGTGCGGACCGGGCAGGAGAAGCGCGGTCAGGCGGTTCGCCGGAATGCCATCCTGATCGATGGTGTAGCGCGCGAGGTAGGCCGGACAGGTCAGGTCGTAGAGGCCCTGTACCCACATCAGGCGAAGATCGGGCTCGGCCTTCATCGCGGTGCCGATGGCAGCGACCGGGTCGAAGCGGCGGTCGTAGGTCCACTGTGAGTTCGCGATGAAGTCGATGCTGTAGTACTGCTCGCGGGTGGCAAAGTGCAGCTCATCCTTCAGATAGGCATCGATCTTCGGGTTCTTCAGGATCCCCATGCTCGCAGCCGTGAGGTGCTTCGAGCCGATGAGCTTCTTGGGCAGTACGGCGAGGGCGGGGTCATCGATTGCCCCCTGGGCATTGGCTACGAGCGGTGCGGTCACCCGCACGTCGAGAAGGCCCGTGCGCAGGTGTTGTGCCGCAAGCAGGTTGAACATGTAGGTGTTCTTTTCGATGCGCAGATCATCGGCCTCGATGAGGTTCGCCGGCAGGCCGATCAGTTGCGCGAGTCGTTGCGCAATCCGCGTGCGACCCGCCGCCGGCAGGCTGCTGCCCAGGATCAGCGCTTCGACATAGTCGGTGCGCGCAAACTGCTCCGCCTGGTCGAATACCTGCCCGACGGTGCGTCCGTTGCGATCGATCTTCCGGTGATACCACGCCCCGGCCGCCATCGTGGGAAGCGCGGTCACGTACGGTATCAGCCGCCCCTCGCTCGGCACGGCGAGCGCGATCAGCACTACGCCATGGAATCTCAGCTCCCTGTTGCGCTTCATGATCCTGCCGGCGCGGTCGGTACCGTAGCTCTCCCCGATGAGATACCGGGGCGAGGCCTCGCGGTGATGTGCTTTCAGCCAATGCTCGATGGCACTGATCACGGACGCGGCATCGCTCCCGTCCGAATACCATTGCTTGGGGCTCTCGCCGGGGAAGGCGCGGCTGAATCCGGTGCCCACGGGGTCGATGAATACCAGGTCCGCCGCATCGAGGAGGCTATGGGGGTTGTCCGCGAAGTGGCCGCTTCCCGGATCCCCGAGCACCGTGCCAGTGAGCTGCACGGGACCCAGGGCGCTGAAGTTGAGCATCGACCCCGCCGCTCCGGGGCCGCCATTGAAGGCGAAGAGCACCGGCCGCCGGCTGGGGTCGGCAACACCATCACGGGTATAGGCTACCGTGATGATCGAGGCGCCCGGCCTGCCGTGCGAGTCGTTGACGAGATTGTCCTCGACCCAGGCCGTGTATCTCACCCGGACGCCGTTGAATTCCCCAACGTGGTGCGTCGCGGCGGATCTCGGTGCCGGAGCATCACCGCCCCAGGATGCGCCCGAAATCAACCCGAGCACGCTCAGCGCCAACGTCGGGAATCGCGTGACTGTCCTACGATCTCGCATCGGCACCTCCGACCGGCGGCGCGTAACGGTAAAGCATCAGAAATTCGCCGTCAGCGACAGGCCGATGGTCCGAGGCGTGATGATCGTGGCCTGCAGATTGCCGTTGCCCCCACCGCCCTCCGACTGGAGGCTGGTGATGCCACGCTCGTCGGTGAGATTGCGCAGGAACAGGTTCACCGCATAGCGGCCGTCGCCGATGCCGGCGAGGAAATCGACCGTGCTGTAGTCGGGAACGAAGACCTGCGGCTCCTGTGGAGCGGGCGGCACCACGGAGTTGAACGGGCCGTAGCGGTCGCCGAAATAGTTGTAGATCACCTGCGCCGAGCCTTGCCATCGCGGCGTGATCGGAAAGCGCTTCTCGAGACTGAAATTGCCACTCCACTTGTTCGCATAGGGGAGTGGTGCGCCGGCCGCGGCCCCGGAGCTCGGCGGACCGGCCTGGACCATCGCGGCATCCGTGTACGTGACGGAGAGCTGCGCGGAGAAGCCATCGCCGAGCAGGTACTGGCCGCTGAGCTGCGCGCCCTGGCTTCTCGCCCTGTTGCCGTTGACCGTGAAGCCCTCGCTGAACTCGTTGAGCGACGTAAGCTGGATGTTGGTCCAATCGATATGGAACAGGGCCGTCTCGAGCTCGAGCCGCCGATCGAGGTACGTGCCCTTGTACCCGAGCTCATAGTTGACCGTCTTGTCCGGTCCGAAGGTGGGCGGCACCCCGGGCAGGACGCCGTTGCTGCCGCCGGGCCGGAAACCCGAGGCCACACGCACGTAGGCCATCTGGTTGCCCGAAACATGGTAGCGGGCCGAGGCGAGAAACGTCGTGGCGTTGTCCTTCTCGCTGCTCGCGGGCGTGGGCGCCCCGGCAATGAGCCCGGTTGCACTCGACAGCGGGATGTCGGTCGTTTCGCGGGTATATCGTCCGCCCGCCTCGAGGTCGAACCTGGGCGTGAAATGGTAAGTCAGGGTGAGATACCCCGCGTAATCGTGGAAAGTCGTGGGGGGATTCAGCAGGGGCGCCGACAGGACGGAGGTGGGGAAGCCCGCGAAGGGGCCGCCGGTCGTGGTGTCCAAAGCGGTGAGCGTCTGGGCGAAATTGGTCGCTTCACGAGTGTAGTACAGACCGCCGATCCACTCGAGACGCTGGTTCGACGGCGAGGTCAGGCGGATTTCCTGGCTGAACTTCTCGGTGCGATCGGCCTGCAGCAGCGGGAAGAGCACGAACGGCGGCGTTCCGAAGATCGGACCGAAGACGTTGGTCAAGTCCAGATTGGCCTGGAAGTCCGTGGTGTTGTAACCGGACAGCGACAGCAGGTGCGCCCATCCGAGATCGATGTCGAGCGTGCCGGTGTAGAAGCGGTACTTGCTCTGAAAGCCGTTGAATCCGGCGCGCCCGGTTCCGGTCAGATCGCCGGTGACCGGCTGATAGTCCGAGCTCAGAATCTCTTCCGGATCGCCGTTGGCGTTGCTGTCCTGGGCGAGCGCGTTCAGGCGCAGCGAGGCATTGCTCGCGATCTGCCACAGGAGATCGACCCTTCCGCCTTTCGCGGAGCCGTCGTTGACGTTGCGGACACCCGACTCCACGTCATCGATGAAGCCGGGGTCGTGCCGCAGAAAGCCGGTGATCCGCATGGCGAGCTCGCCGTCCATGATGGGCAGATTGATCATCGCGCGCTGCGTGCTGCCGACACCGCCGCCGGAAACCTGCGAGACGTCGGCCGCGGCGCGCCCGGAAAAGCGGTGCAGATCAGGCTTCACCGTCGTGAATTCCACCAGACCGCCCATCGCATCATCACCGTAGAGAGTGCCTTGGGGACCGTAGAGCACCTGGATGTTCGCCATGTCGTTCGGGTCGATGTCCGGCTTGAGCGCCGCATCGCCGGCGGCATTGCTGGAGCCGATCGGCACGCCATCCACCTCGACTCCGACGGTCGGCGCCAGGAAGGGCGAGGAGCCGATTCCGCGAATGGAGAAATCGATCTGGCCGAAGCCGTTGTTCTGTACGGAGACCCCGGGGATCTGCGCCAGATAATCGGCCATCGCAACCTCGTGCCGCCGCTCCAGGGCCTGCCCGGAGACCACGGTCACCGATACCGGCGCCTCGAGCAGCGGCTGGCGGCGCTTTTCCGCGGTGACGATGACCTCCTGCAGTTGGGTCGGCGCGAGCATCTGATCCTGCGCTTCAGCGGATCCAGGCGCCTCCTGGGCGCCCGCCAGCGCCGAGAGTCCGAGCAGCAGGAGCGCAGCGCCCGGGCAGCACCCGTCCCGGATGATGGAGCGCACGGCTGAACATACAGTCATCTCGATCTCCCCCCGAAATTGCGCCGGGACTGCCGGCAGCGTAATACCGATGTCTGTGATCACACTAGCATCCTGCCGTGGGCAGGCCAATGGACGAATTGGCTCATCGAATTGGACTTTTCGCGGGCCAGTCAGCGTGCACAGCTTCGGTCGGACACGCCCGGCCGACGCTGCCACTGATACGCCTGGACCACGGCGCCGCGCGGCAGGTAGGTCAGCGGAAAGGTTCGGCCGTTGCGTTCGATGAGGAGAGTCAGTTTGGCACCCTGGTCTGCCTGAATGGCGTCCTGCGGCACCGGCCTGACGATCCGATCCCCGTTGCGCAGACCTGCCCGTGCCGCCTGGGAGCCGCGGATCAGGCCGCGCACGATGCGTGAGGGCTCCATCAGCACTTCGCTGTCGAAGCCGAGCTCATAGCGGCGAAGAGGAGCCATGGTGCGCTCGAAGCAGCGGCCAAAGGCATCGGAGCCGGGCACGACGAGCCTGCCGTCCATCATGGCGTGGAACTGGGCAACGCCTCGCGCTCCAAGAGCCTTTTGCACGAGGCCGATCCACGCCTGCTCATCCACGCGCAGGCCGCGCCGCCGGCGCCCGATCATCTGCAGCACGAGATCGTCCACCGAACGCTTGCCGTGGGAGGCCTCACGCAGCTCGGCATTCAACTGCGCGAAGTAGAGCGAGCCACGGTCGTAAGGCAGCACGCGAATGCGGGTGTCTGCCCAGAAGCGCGCGGGGATCCGGCTGTTGGGTGTGTTGCTGAGCGGATCGGTGTAGTAGCGACCGGCGGTCCTGTCGAGGTCGGCGAGGAAGTCGGCCGTCGATATCCGGCCGGCGCGCCAGGGCAGGGCGCGCTCGTAATAGACCGCCAGCCCCTCCGCGTACCACGAGGACGCGAGTCCCTGGGGCGCATCCAGTCCGCCTACGAACGTGTGCACCATCTCGTGAGCGAGCGTCAGCTCGAGATCCTCCACCTTGGTTTGCCGATCGAAAGTGCCCACGAACGAACGCCCGACCTCCACGCCCCCGCCGGCGTTGACGGGATTGCGACGCAGGAAGACCTCATAAGGCTGCCCAGGCGGTGCGTGGAAGAATCGCAGGTAGCTGACATAGAGCGATTGCGTCCAGTGCATCATGGCAGGGGCATCGAAGGGTGGAGTCCCCTGCCAGGCCGACATGAAGCCACTGCCGGCAAGCGGAGCGGGATAGGTATCCACGAGCCCGCCCATGAAGTAGAGGCCACTGCCATACACGGCATCCAGCCTGAGCTCCGTGGCCGCAGCCTGCGCCGTGCGACCGGCGATGCCCACGTTGCCCACGCCGAGCGTCGAAAGTCCGACCGCCGTCGGGCCCAGCGCCGCGAAGCTCCATCTGAGGGCGATGCGATAGGCACGATCGGAATCCGGCAACACCAGAAAGGTGCTGGCGTCGCCGGAAAAGGCGCCGTCTTCGGTGCGCAACTCGAGGGGCGGAGCCGCGCCGCGGGGATTCAGGGCGTTGGTGATCGGTGCGCGGTAGCGGATGGTGACGGTACC